>Ga0137310_100253_pt1 | contig 35082 bp, 36 predicted proteins | sample NAcewiD2O_June_2_FD_97183 | JGI IMG/M metagenome (GOLD analysis project Ga0137310, IMG submission 97183) | Mouse cecal microbial communities from Vienna, Austria - N-Acetylglucosamine amended D2O_June | ecosystem: Host-associated > Mammals > Digestive system > Large intestine > Cecum | place...
GGTGCTCTGGCTTTCTACAAAGCTGGTAGAAGTACTCTGGCTCTCCGCGTAACTTGTTGAGGTGCTCTGGCTCTCCGCATAGCTCGTTGAGGTGCTCTGGCTCTCTGCGTAGCTTGTCGAAGTACTCTGGCTCTCCGCATAGCTCGTTGAGGTGCTCTGGCTCTCCGCGTAGCTTGTTGATGTACTCTGGCTCTCCGCATAGCTGGTAGAAGTACTCTGACTTTCTGCATAGCTTGTTGAAGTGCTCTGGCTCTCCGCATAGCTGGTAGAAGTGCTCTGGCTTTCCGCATAGCTCGTGGAGGTGCTCTGGCTTTCTACAAAGCTGGTAGAAGTACTCTGGCTCTCCGCGTAGCTTGTTGAAGTGCTCTGGCTTTCCGCATAGCTCGTTGAGGTGCTCTGGCTTTCTACAAAGCTGGTAGAAGTACTCTGGCTCTCCGCGTAACTTGTTGAGGTGCTCTGGCTCTCCGCATAGCTCGTTGAGGTGCTCTGGCTCTCCGCATAGCTCGTTGAGGTGCTCTGGCTCTCCGCGTAGCTTGTTGATGTACTCTGGCTTTCCGCATAGCTCGTTGATGTACTCTGGCTTTCTGCATAGCTTGTTGAAGTGCTCTGGCTCTCCGCATAGCTGGTAGAAGTGCTCTGGCTTTCCGCATAGCTCGTTGAGGTGCTCTGGCTTTCTACAAAGCTGGTAGAAGTACTCTGGCTCTCCGCGTAACTTGTTGAGGTGCTCTGACTCTCCGCGTAGCTTGTTGATGTACTCTGGCTTTCCGCATAGCTGGTAGAAGTACTCTGGCTCTCCGCGTAGCTTGTTGATGTACTCTGGCTCTCTGCGTAGCTTGTCGAAGTACTCTGGCTCTCCGCATAGCTCGTTGAGGTGCTCTGGCTCTCCGCGTAGCTTGTTGATGTACTCTGGCTCTCCGCATAGCTGGTAGAAGTACTCTGGCTTTCTGCATAGCTTGTTGAAGTGCTCTGGCTCTCCGCATAGCTGGTAGAAGTGCTCTGGCTTTCCGCATAGCTCGTGGATGTACTCTGGCTTTCTACAAAGCTGGTAGAAGTACTCTGGCTCTCTGCGTAGCTTGTTGATGTACTCTGGCTCTCTGCGTAGCTTGTCGAAGTACTCTGGCTCTCTGTATAGCTGGTTGAAGTACTCTGGCTCTCCGCGTAGCTTGTTGATGTACTCTGGCTTTCCGCATAGCTGGTAGAAGTGCTCTGGCTTTCCGCATAGCTCGTTGAGGTGCTCTGGCTCTCCGCGTAGCTTGTTGATGTACTCTGGCTCTCCGCATAGCTCGTTGAGGTGCTCTGGCTCTCCGCGTAGCTTGTTGATGTACTCTGGCTTTCCGCATAGCTCGTGGATGTACTCTGGCTCTCCGCGTAGCTTGTTGATGTACTCTGGCTTTCCGCATAGCTCGTGGATGTACTCTGGCTCTCTGCGTAGCTTGTTGATGTACTCTGGCTTTCTGTATAGCTGGTAGAAGTACTCTGGCTCTCCGCGTAGCTTGTTGATGTACTCTGGCTTTCCGCATAGCTCGTGGATGTGCTCTGGCTCTCCGCGTAGCTTGTTGATGTACTCTGGCTTTCCGCATAGCTCGTGGATGTACTCTGGCTCTCCGCGTAGCTTGTTGATGTACTCTGGCTTTCCGCATAGCTCGTGGATGTACTCTGGCTCTCTGCGTAGCTTGTTGATGTACTCTGGCTTTCTGTATAGCTGGTAGAAGTACTCTGGCTCTCCGCGTAGCTTGTTGATGTACTCTGGCTCTCCCCGTAGCTTGTTGAAGTACTCTGGCTTTCCGCGTAGCTTGTTGATGTACTCTGGCTTTCCGCATAGCTCGTGGATGTACTCTGGCTCTCCGCATAGCTTGTCGAAGTACTCTGGCTTTCCGCATAGCTCGTGGAGGTGCTCTGGCTCTCCGCGTAGCTTGTCGAAGTACTCTGGCTCTCTGTGTAGCTCGTGGATGTACTCTGGCTCTCTGCGTAGCTTGTCGAAGTACTCTGGCTCTCCGCGTAGCTTGTTGATGTACTCTGGCTCTCTGTGTAGCTCGTGGATGTACTCTGGCTCTCCGCATAGCTCGTTGAGGTGCTCTGGCTCTCCGCGTAGCTTGTTGATGTACTCTGGCTCTCCGCATAGCTGGTAGAAGTGCTCTGGCTCTCTGCATAGCTCGTGGAGGTGCTCTGGCTCTCTGCGTAGCTTGTTGATGTACTCTGGCTTTCCGCATAACTCGTGGAGGTGCTCTGGCTCTCTACAAAGCTGGTAGAAGTACTCTGGCTTTCTGCGTAGCTCGTGGAGGTGCTCTGGCTCTCCGCAAAACTCGTGGAGGTGCTCTGGCTATTCGATGTACTCTCCGCTGCATCTGCCTTTGCTCCATCTGTCATGTTTTTGTCATATTCATAAGTTGTTGTTGTTGTCTGCTGAGTATAACTATGTTCTTTTCCTGCAATAGTAAATGTATACTTAGCTACATTGCTCCCGCTCTCATACAGGCCATATATACCATTTGCATCTGTTTTTAAAACTAAAGAGTCTTGATTAGCACCAAATAAGCCATTGCCATCATAAATATGAGTGTTACCTGTTCCTCCTACTTGATATTTGAATTTGCCACCTTCAATCAGTAATTGATTTTTTGTACCCGTCTGGATAAGTTTACACCAAGAGCCATCCTTATCCTGAACGACAACATAATTCTTACCTCCTGCAACATTGTAGGTATTGTTATGTGCACCAGATGTCCACACGCTCGTAGGCTTATCATCATTGCCCAATACATTATTTGTTTCCTTATATTCTTTATAAGAAATTGTAGCCCCATCCTTACTTACGATGAGCGTTTTCTTTATATTTCCATTTGCAGCAGTGGGCTTTTGAAGAACATAGGTAGCCGTTCCATCAGCTTCCAAGAATCTATCTGGATTCTCATATACTATACCTCTCACAGTAATCTGGACTACCGCTTCCCCATTTCTGTTTATGATTTCATACTTAACATCAGGAGCCGCTTCCGTATCTATTTCAGTAGTGGTTCCATTTTTGTCGGTAGTAACTGTATTCTGCGAGCCCTTTCCTGCCGTATAACTTACACTTACCTTATTTACACTTACATTGCTTCCCGATGCGGAATACTTATAAATCTGAGCAAGATCGACACCACGTGAATCCGTGTAATACGCCGTGTAGTATCTATTCTCATCATTCCACTTAAGGTCCGTTAAAGTCGACCCCTCGCTCTTCACCTGGAACCTGATGATACTCTCTGCAACCGCTTTCTGCGCCGCTGCTACATCCCCACCATTCTCTTCAGCCGCTTTCAATGCCTTAAGTGCATTTGCATAGGCATCAAGTTCTGCCGATGTATCAACCGTTGAATACGGTGCTGCGTAAGTCCTAGCCATACTGAAAACTGCCATATCCAATTCCATGGCAGCCTCACTGGCCGCATCACTTTCAGACAATGAAGCTGAATCGCTTTCCGATGTACTTGTAGAAGCCGACTCGGATACGCTGGTAGATACACTCGTGGACACACTGGTAGAAACGCTGACACTCTCGGAGTCAGATATCTCTGTGGATTCGCTTTCGGATACACTTATAGAATCCGATTCGGATACGCCGGTGGAAGCACTGATGCTCTCAGACTCGGATGTCTCTATGGATTCGGATGCCTCCAAAGACTCACTTTCGCTTTCGGAGTCAAAAGTGCTTGTATCTTCCTCGGATTCGGAGTCAAGCCCAGAATCCTCCTCAGACTCTGAACCGCTCTCAGATGCGCTGCTATTCAAGACATCCTCATCTTTCTGAGACTCGGACTCTGCCCCAGATCCTTTCTCTTCTGTCTCCGACTCGCTGGAAACAGCGCTGTCAGAATCGCTTGCCGCTTCACTGGCCGCTGTACTATCACTCAAGCTCCCCGTCTCACTGGCCACAGCACTATCGCTTTCGCTGGCCGCATCACTAGCCGCCGTGCTATCACTTAGACTTGCCGTTTCACTGGCCACAGCGCTATCACTCTCGCTGGCCGCGCTGTTAACCTCCGCTGTATCCCTGATCTCTTCGGAACTGATCTCAAGATACTCGCTGGGGGTCTCGGACATAGCTTCCTGCTGCCCAAGTTCGCTCATTTCATCAGCAAGCGTCTGCTCCTCTGACCCCTGCTCCGCCGCATAAACGACGTTGCAATCCTGCATCATATTCGCCCCGCCGAGCATCACACCGGTTGCCGCAATACTTTTTAGGATGTCTTTCTTCTTCATAGTCCGCTTTCCTTTCTCTTCTCCTGACTATCTACCAAGTTACCTGATTTGCGAATTTGTACAATCCTCTTATTTTTATGGCTGCTATCACGTTTCTGTGATTCTTGTATTTCTTTAATAATCACTATAGCAAGTGGGGTGTCACGCAAACTGTCTCGTTTTGTTTCTCTGGCAGTTTTTTTTGACTTTTTTCTAAAAAACCGTTATTCTCCGGATAAAACCGAGCCGAACTAGGCAAACTAATTCACTATTCCTCTTTCACGCTCAGCGGAGGCTTCTCCTCGCTGGTGGCCGTCCTGTTTAAAAATGTGCATATGCGCTCCATGGCTTCCTCGTCAAAGTCCGGCGTCTTCTCCCCGGTGACCCGCCGGAACCAGGCGGCAAAGGCGTTCCAGCCGGAACCGTAGGGCTCATTACTATACTGCAGAGTCACGCCTGAGTAGAACCAGATATTGGCGCCCTGGTTCAGTTCCTCCGCGGAAAGCTCCAGTCCCTCGTTTTTGCAGGCGGTCTCCACTGCCTTTCGGGTCAGTTCCCAACTTCCCAGGCCGCGATAGCCATGGGTAGGACGCCATTCCTCCCCATAGTGCGCCTCCTTGCTGTGGGTGAGATCGCTTTTCATCTGCTGCCACCCGGGCATCTCCATAGCGCTCTCCGGGCGGATGCCTGTCTCCTGGGCCGGGCTTGCCGTCATGGCTTCAGATCCCATCCATCCCCCATCTGTTATGCTTTCCGAGTGCGACCATGTCCTGTTCGCGCTTTCACTGCCCATACTTTCCCGATACCCCGATATTCCTCTTCCGTCCACCGCTTCCCTGGCCAGCATGCTTTCGCTGTACACCATGCCCCTGCAGGTGTTGTCCTCTGCTTCTATTTCCAGTTCCGCCAAAATCTCACTGGCATCGTCTTGATCTGTCGTTTCCAGTTCGGCGGCATATACCGCGCCGCAGTCCTGGAAGATATCTATTCCGCCAAGCACTGCTCCTGCTGCCGCAATGCCCTTTATGATCCTTTTCCCATTCGTCATCCTGCGCTGCTCCTTTCCCGGTTCGGTGGCTTCACTTCCGTTTCTTCTTTCCTATTACTATACCGGCCTCCCTATCTCGCAAACTGTCTCACAAAATCTATTTTAGGAAACGTTTTTCCATTTTCAGTAAAAAAATACCCTGCAGGAGCCAGTTCCTGCAGGGTTCATCGTCTTCTTAATTTTTCCATCATGCGCACACTAAAAGTAACATCTCATCCAAAAGATTATAAATATTTCTTTAAAGCTTCCGGACTTATGTCATACTGTTCCTGTATTTGGGCCTGTATAGTCTGGAGCGGGACACCCAGGTTCTTCAAGATGCTGACCGTTCCTCTGATTCCTTTCTCTATCCCTTTCTCTACGCCTTTCTCCATCCCTTCCTCTATCCCCTTTTCCCGAATCGTCTTTGCCTCGTATTCCAGTACCTTTCCACCCATAACAGCTTTCACTCCTTTCCTGACAGAATCATATTTCCTGGCTATATTCTCCAGCACCTTGTTCGACATGTCCACAAGCGTGCATTTTATATATTCGCTGATTGTTCCTTTCTCCGCCAGCGCCTCCAGCCGGGCTCTGATCTGTCCGTACTCCGCTTTCAGAAGTTCCAGCCCGGCCTCATCTTTCTCGTATTCTGCAAAGCGGTTCTCGTGGGAAAAGATATGGAATGGAATCAAAAACAACAGACCTTTCCCAAATATATCCTCCAGAGCATACCTCTGAGCTTTCATCACAGGGATGTCGTATTCCACCATCCCGCCCGGCGTAACCATCCTTATCTGCATCCTGTCCGGAGTTGTGGCCCTGTGCCGCAAGAACAATACCGCCGAATGGGGAAATGTCACGGTAAGAATGCTTCCCGCAATCTTTCCATCGTCCAGCGCGATCTGCGTGTCTTATGCCGAAAAAAGAGTTATCCCGAACTTTTCTATAGCAATCTGAGTTTTAGCTATATCTGTTTTAGAAATTCGGGATAACTGCATCTTACTTTAAACCTGCAAGCCTGCGCAGAGTATTCTCATCTGAAATATCCCATGTCGGCACATCATCTCCATCCGGAATGGAAGGGGATGACTTTTCAATGGCATTCCTTTTCATTTCTGTATCGGCATATGCATAAATCCGTGTAGTTTCGATAGATGCATGTCCCAGGAAATCGCTCAGAAGCGCCAGTGGCATACCGTTTCGGTATAAATGAATTGCACGCGTATGGCGCATCTGGTGCGGGTGTACCCTTTCTGGAATATCCTTACAGCCACTCCTTGCGGATTCACCATATTTTTTCATAAATGTCTCAACAGTGTCCGTTGACATCTGGTGCCGCTGCTTATGTGTGACTGTATAGAATAAATAGTTTTCCGGATGGGCGTGTCCATCCGGATGGAACAGGCTGAGATAAAGCTGCAGATGCCTGACCGTTGCATCCATCAGGGGGACGGTACGGATTTTGTTCCCTTTCCCTTTTAAATACACATATGGTGAAACGGCATCCAGACGGAAATCCCCCAGCCTGATGTCCAGCACTTCCTGGCAGCGCGCTGCTGTATCATACATCAGAATCATAAAGAACTGGTTCCGCTGCCCTGTCGGCTTTCCTGTATCGGGCTGCTTCAGGAGTTCCTTTAAAGCGGGCTCACTTAAGAAGCTTACCGTTTTGGCAGGCTGCTTCCGGACAGGCACAAGGCATGTCTCTGCATAAACCGCTGTCATGGAAAAATCATTCAGCCCGAGATACCTTGCAAATGATTTTAACGCCATCAGGCGCTGGTTACAGGTGCCCGGGGAATTCCCGCGGCTGTCCGAGAGCCATTCCAGAAAACCATTGACAGTATCCCTGTTGATGTCATCCATTCCCATGCCTAAAAGCGTGACAGACCGCTCCTCCCTCATATAGTCGAGGAACAGATTGACGGCATATCTGTAGGAGGATACCGTGTTTTCGCTGCAGCACCTCTGCCTGGGCAGATATATCTGGAAAAAGTCCCGCATGGCCCTGACAAGGGATTCATCTTTTATCTTCATGCGGCACCTCCGGGATCAGCCCTTCGAACCTGTTCCTGTCCATTCCCGACATCCCGGAAAAGATTTCAGGGACCAGGTGTATATAATAGGCCGTGGCCGAAAAACTGGCATGCCCCATATAGGCGCTCAGATAAGGCAGGCACACGGACAGGTCTTTCCCCTCTGCCATCCACTGGTACAGCCTGTGGGTCGCGAATGTGTGGCGGAGATCATATGGGCGTGGCCGGTTCCCGCAGGCGGCATCCAGGCCGGCCCCTTCCCAGCAGCAGCGGAAAGCGTCTATAAGCCATCCCGCGCTGTAATGCCTGCCGCCATGCCTCTGGCACGGGAAGAAGAATTCGCTGCCCGGAAACTGCGCTTCCAGATGCCCGCTATACCTGCGGCAGATGCCTGCCAGCCCGGCAGGCAGCCTGACCATGCGGTCTTTATGCCCCTTGGATTCAGGGATGGACAGCGTGCCGCAGCCCCGGGACATGTCGGCTGTCCGTATCAGGCGGGCCTCGTTAGGACGCAGCCCACAGGCGTACATAAGCCGGAAGATGACCGGTATCTGCAGATGGCGCAGCGCGGAGCCTGGCATCACCGGCTGGGAATCAGCTGCCTGGAAGAACTTCCCAAGCTCATCCATGGTAAATATATGCGGCATATGGCGCTGGCCCTGCCTTGGGACGATCCCTTTCGGGATGGTGCAGGCCTCCCTGCCGCTCCTGGCCATGTACCTTGCAAGCTCCCTTACCGGCGCCATCCGGTTGCGGAAGCTTTCGGGCTTCTCTGTGGGCTTTATGACTGCCCAGGCCATGGCAAGCTCCGGCGTTATTGTCTCCGCATCCGGAAAATGTTTCTGGCAGAAACGGTCGAACTCAAGCAGTATGCGGCCGCTTACTATGTAAGGGCTGCCAAGCGCATGCTTCTGTTCCAGCAGCCCCTCCATGTCTTCCTTCAGCCTGCTGGAAAACTGATGTCCCGTCATTGCAGCTCCCCCCTTTCCACCGGGATTGAGGAAACGTCAATGGCACAGGAATCCAGCCCCGTATGGCTGACTGCTATATAGGGCTTCAGGGAATCCGCCCCGGCATGGCCGAGAATCTCCCTTATTGTATCCAGCGGTATGCCGTTTCCCAGCATCCGGCTGGCAATGGAGCGCCGGAAACTATGGAACCCCTTATGGTCTGCTGCTGTCCAGGTGATGCCTGCGCGGGCGGCGGCCCTTTTGACAAGGGAGAATGCAGACCATGACTTCATCGGCAGGTAAGGCCGACGGCTCCTCAAAAAGATGGAATCTTCCCCGGCGGTTTCCGGACGGGATGCCAGGATGTAGTCGGCAATGGCATTCAGGACGCTTACTGGTACAGGCAGCGTCAGCGGCTTTCCTGTCTTGCTCTGGATAAGGCGGATCTCCATCTTTTTCCAGTCAATATCCTGGAACCTGAGGCCAAGGACATCCACACCCCGCAGCCCGGTATGCATGGCCAGCATAAGGATGGCGTAGTCGCGTCTGCCGCACGGCCCCGCCCTGTCGATGCTTTGGACGATCCGCATGCAGTCGCTTTCTGAAAAGCCTTCGATGCATTTACGCCTTACAGGCGCCTTCACAAGAAAAACACTGTCCAGCCGTACATGGGTGAATCCCTGTGAAAACAGGTAATGGCCGAACGGCCTGAGCAGGGACAGGCAGTCCCCGGTACGCCGGTAGCTTTCAGCCAGAAAAGGGATATAATTCAATGCGTCTTTTTCTGTGAAGGATATAAGGTCGCTGTATCCAAGCGATGCCGCATAAAGAAGGAAATGCCTCACCGCTGTCCGGAGCCTGCGTATGGTAGCCTCTTTGCTGCCGGACTGAATGCGGGATTCAAGATACCCATTGAGGTATCCCTGTAGCTTTTCGGGCAGGATTGGCATGTTTTTTGGCTCACAGTATTTCCATGCCGCTTTTCCATCTGCCTGCAGGCTGGCAATAATACGTGCTACTTTCCTGACTTTCCTATATCTGCGGACATGGACAGGTCCATGTTCGTAGTCCTCTGCATAATAGGCAAGACACTCCTGCATTTTTTCCTGGGAATATTCCTTATAGCCATGCTGAAGGAAATACTGCCGTACAGGAACGATTCCATAATACCAGTAATCCTGCAATGTTGTGGGAGCCAGACCAAAGCTCTCGATACACTGATAAGCCTCCTGTGTTACAAGTCTGATTGTCAGAGTGGTTTTTTGTGACATCTCGTCATCCTCCTTTAATGTAGTTCCCAATTAGGGATACATCCATTATAAGGAAAAGATAATGTTATGCCGAAATTTCTTTGCGTTTCATGCTGAAATATAGTATACTTTTCTTAGAGTTGAATTTTTCGGGATAACTCTTTTTTCGGCATAAGACACCCAAATCGCCCTGGATGACGGAGAAATCAAGGAGAATGTCCTTACAGTGACACTGCCGCATTCCGCCGTGTTATTTCTAAGGCATACTACATCAACACCCGACACGATGAAAATCAGAATGGTAACACCTGGCGGAACCGTGGAATTTGATATCCGGGTAATGAAATCCCAGCAATACACCCTGGAAGAGATTTTTGGGAAAAGTCTCCTGCTTTTGATCCCTTTCCACATCTTTTCCCATGAAGCACATTTTGAGGAATATGAGAAAGATACCGCGAAGCTGAGGACATTGCAGGAAGAATACGGACAGATTAACAATAAGCTGGAAGAGCTCTTGCATCATGGAGCCATCAGCGAATATACAAGATGTACCATTATTGACATGTCGAATAAAGTATTGGAACATATCGCTGTAAAATACAATTCTGTCAAGGAAGGAGTGAAAGCGGTTATGGGTGGAAAAATTTTGGAATATGAGGCAAAGACAATAAAAAGAGAAGGTCTAAAAGAAGGTTTAAAGGAAGGCATTGAACAGGGAGAAGACAGGCTTTCCCAACTGATTGCGCGATTGATGGAAGATAAGCGGCCACAGGACGTGGTCAGGGCCACGCAGGATAAGCTGTACCGAAATAAGTTATATGAAGAATATCTTATTGACCAATAACACGAGCATATGCCATCTGCACAAAAAATGCTAGTCCGTTTACAGGACTGGCATTTTTAGTATCCAGGACTCCCGGGCCAGCATTCCCCGAAGACAGTGCGGCTCCCTATCCATCTCTCTCATAGATGCCATGCCTCTCCAGGAACTCCTGAAAGCTCCTCTCGCTTTCTCGCCTCTGGCCCTGGCAAGGGCAGCTTCCTCCGGCTAAAATAAAGGAAAAATCACTTGTTCTATTACAAAATAGACTTACAAATTTGCGGATCCGGATGGGCGATGACCGCGGAGTCTAAGTACATGCCGCTTTCGGCCACGGTCTCTTTGGCCCTGGAGATGGCGGCATCCACCGCGGACACCTCCCCGCACAGGAACACATAGGACTTGCCGCACATGCCCTTTGCGATGCGCAGCTCAATCAGCTCCACCTCCGCGGTCTTGGCGGCCACGTCCGCCGCCACGATGATGGCCGCGGCGTCAAAAGTCTCCAGAATCCCCAGGGAACTGATATGCTCCACATGGGTGGTTCCGTAGATGGCGGGGAAGATTCCCTCGTGGGGGTTGCCCAGCACGAAGCTGTCTATAAGCTGCTCGCCGTACTGCACTTTGGCTGCCTCCACCGCCGCATCCACGGCGCTCAGATCCCCTGTGATCAGGGCGATGTATTTTCCGGGGCATACGGTCTGCGCCTCCACCAGTTCCACGGCTGCGGTCTTTACCATGGCATCCGCCGCCGTCACGCCTGTGGAGACTGTCTTGAACTCTATCATTCCCAATGCCTTGCCCATGGGTATTACCTTCCTTTCTATGGCCGTCCCCTGTCAGAATTGGAGCGGGACAACCTGCGCGCTTTATTCATACTGATGATCGCTAAAATATGCCGCCCCAACTCACCGGCGGCAAATGCTGCAAATCAGTAGCAGACTTTCCTGCCCGTGAATATAGGAACAGGGGCAGAACAAATCCGATGCCAGCTCCCATCGCCATTGTTCCGGCCAGTAAAAGTATGATTAATTTAAACCGCTCTCGACGATGACAATATACCTGTCCGTAACCTCCTGCACCGTGCCGTCCACGGAAGCATGGATGCCTACGCTTAAGCCCCCTGCCGGCTTCGCGATGCACTGCCCTACCGTCACATGCGCCCCTTTTTCCACCATGGGCACTGCAGGCGCCCCGATGTGCTGGCTTAAGAGGATCATTACTTTGTGGATTTCCTGCTTTTCTTTCCAGTAATCGTCCGTCTGCAGGGGGGCGTCCACATTGTATTTGGACAGACCCAGCCTGGCCTCCAGCCGTTCCTCCGGAACCTTGCGGTATTCCCTGCTCTTCCTAACCGGCGCAGGTGTCACGCCCGCGGGGGCCTTCACCCCGGCCTTTCGCAATCCCAGCTTATAGTCAGCAATCAGGCTCCTGGGCGAGAGGCCCTGGGGGCAGGAGAAATTCTCGCAGAGCCCGCAGGAACTGCAGAAAAATGTATTTAAGAACACGTTGGTATCCTGAAAGTCCTTGTTGGCCGCGCTGCGCATGAATTTGTGGGGCTCAATTGGGTGCCCCAGAGCATGGCGCGGGCACAGGCTGGTGCAGGTCTCGCACTGACAGCAGGAAGAGGCCGCCCTCTTTAAGTCAATGGCAGCGTTCCTGTCTTTGCGCCGTATCAGATTGTGGCTTTTGTCCAGCACGATGACGGCATTGGTGGTCTTAGTCACCACGTCGTCCTCTGTGGCCAGATTTCCCATCATGGGGCCGCCCACCAGGTAGGCGGGATCTTTCACCCTGATTCCCCCGGCGCAGCTTACCACGTCCCCTATGGATGCGCCGATGGGCACCCGCACCGTGACAGGATGCTCCACCTCGCCCACCACGCTCACCAGTTTGTCAATGACCGGTGTGCTTTGCTTCAGGGCCCGGTATACATTGTATACCGTCTCCACATTAAAGACAGCCACCCCCTCCTCTATGGGAAGCCCGCCGGGCCGGATGACTCTGCCGGTGGCCTCGTAAATGAGCACCACCTCGTCCCCCATGGGGTATGCGCTGTCCAAAAGCTGTATCCGCATGTTCGGATATGCGTCTATATATCGCCTAGCCGCCTTAACGGCAGCCTTGTATTCTCTTTTTATGCCGATGACGGCCTCTTTCGCCCCGACAGTCCGGGCTATGCCGTCAAACGTCTCCAGGATTTCTTCCGCCCGCTGCTCCAAAAGCTGTCTGTGAAGCTTCAAGAGCGGCTCGCATTCGGCGCAGTTCAAAAGGATGATCTCCGCCCTCTCATCCAGCTTTGCGTAGGTGGGAAAGCCGGCGCCTCCTGCGCCCACAACGCCGTTTACCTGCAAAATCTGTCTCAAAGCCTGCATTTCCATGAAACGCCTCTCTTCTATGGACATTACCGTCCCTATTCGTCCACGATTCCCACAATGGCCGCGTCCACCGGCGCGTTCTCCATGCCCACCCGGGCTGCGCTTCCGGTGGCCACCAGCACAGTCTCGCCAATGCCGGCGCCGATGTTGTCGATAGCAACGAACCGGGCTGCCCCGGAGGCCATCTCCTGAAGCGGCTCAATAATCATGAATTTATTCCCTACCAGGTTCTCGCTCTTTCGGGTGGAGACGATGCTCCCTACCACTTTGCCTACAATCATGGTATGTATCTCCTTTTGGCGGGCGAAAGGGAGGCAGGGCATGCTGCGCCCTGTCGCTCCTCCATCCGCCCAGAACAGCTGCTTCGTAATTTAAGGCAGCTGTTTCCATCACTTTATGATGGTTACCTTGTCGCCAGTCTTGATCTTGCTGGCATTGGCTTCGTCCGTGTCGATGTGCATCTCCAGCGTAAAGCTGTCGTTTACACGGATTTTCACCTGATTAAATACGGTTCCGCGTTCATTATCTGCTTTCACGGAAACAATGTCGCCATCCGCCACTCCCGCCGCCATGGCGTCGGCCGGCGACATATGGATATGTCTCATAGCGATGATGCAGCCCTCCTCCAGATAGATGACGCCCTTGGGGCCCACCACGGCTATGGGAGCGCTGCCCGCCACATTACCGGATTCCCGGATGGGTGCAGCCACGCCCAGCTTCATGGCGTCCGTTGCGGATATCTCCAGTTGGGAGGCTTTCCTGACAGGTCCTAAGACCCGTACGTTCTCAATGGCACGCAGTTTTAATCCCACCACGGTCACAGTCTCGTTGCAGGCGTACTGGCCGCCCATCAGGTCTTTCTTCTTGGTCAGACGGTAGCCCTGGCCGAACAGGGTCTCCACATGCTCCTGCGTCAGGTGGATATGTCTTGCAGACACGCCCACGGGCACCTGGTAGCCATTGCTTTTTTCCTCCATACGGTTTATGGTCTGGAGCACCATCCGGGTGATCATTTCGACAGTCTGTTGTTCCATGTTCTCCTCCAATGTCTACGGGAAACGCTGTAAGCCTCTCCCGCTGAAACGCAGGTCAGCCCGGAAGCCGCCGGCATATGCCGCAGCGTCCATGGGCATTCCTATTTCGCCTTGGGGAGAATCATCTCAACATCCGTGTGGGGCCTGGGGATCACATGGGTAGCCACCAGTTCGCCCAGCTTGGACGCGCTGGATGCGCCGGCCTCCACGGAAGACTTTACGGCTCCTACGTCTCCGCGCACCATCACTGTCACCAGTCCGGAACCGATCTTCTCCGTGCCCACCAGGCTTACGTTGGCAGCCTTGCACATTGCGTCAGCCGCCTCGATTGCAGCTACCAGACCTCTTGTTTCCACCATTCCTAATGCTTCCTGTGCCATTCTCTTTTCCTCCATTCATTTTGCAGTACAGCTTTTGCTGCCTGCACTATTTTCCGCTACTTCTATTTTCCCAATATTTTCTCAAAAATGCCGCTATCGGTTCTCCTGACAGGATGTGGAACCTCCCACATCCCGCCATAGCGTACCGGCCACCTTACATTTCGCCGGCACACTAGATTTCCTGGATGGTTCTGGCGTCAAGCCTGCCGGCCCGCGCCCTTTCCTCAGACTGCCCCTCTTCCATGGATTGCTCTTCCTCCACGGAGGATCCGCTGTCCTTGGTCATGAACCGGCTTGCGCTCAGGTTCACGAGTCTGATGATTTCTTCATGGGGGTTGGCGATGATGCCGCTGGCTACAGGCTTCTTGATGGCCTTTGCCTTTGCGGTCTCCACCGCTTCCGTCACGGAGGCCACATCGCCCCTAACTACGATGGTGACCAGGCGGCCGCCCAGCTTCCTCTCCCATGTGGCCAGTTCCACGCCGGATGTCTTACACATGATGTCCAGGGCATCCACGGCGGCGACCACGCCTGAAATCTCGATAAAGCCCAATGATGTACCGCTCATTTGCCGACTCCTTTGCTGTTTGCCAATTCTTTCCTCTCGCTTCCCATCCTGCCGCCTGCGGCGGCACATACACCAGCAAACAATTTCTGGTGTCAAGAACAACAGAACGCAGTTCTGTTGTCAAGAACAATCGCTGCGAATCAAAGCGCAAAAATCGCGCTTGAAGAATGCCCGCACTTCGGGCATTCTTCTGTGTGAGATTGGCTCGTTAAGCGAACTTGTTCGCTCACGAGCCTAGAAGTTCTTGGCGGACGTCCTTTGGCCGCCTAGAACTTCTTCTCACACTTAGATCTTCGGCAGGATCTTCTCCACATCGTTATGAGGTCTGGGGATGACATGGGCCGCCACCAGCTCGCCCAGCCTGCTGGCTGCCGCGGATCCGCTCTCCACGGAAGCTTTCACTGCGCCCACATCGCCGCGTACCATTACCGTCACCAGTCCGGAACCGATCTTCTCCGTGCCGATCAGGGATACCTCTGCGGACTTGGTCATTGCATCGGCCGCCTCAATGGCTGCCGTCAGTCCTCTTGTCTCTACCATTCCCAATGCTTCCTGTGCCATAATGCTCTCCTTTCATTTTCCCGGATTCTGACTATAGGTTCCATTTCTCTCCGGAAATCCGTCTTTTATTGGAACGTTTTCTTCCTGGAATGCTCTTCTTCCATTATATCATAGTTTCCTGCACTTTGGCCACCGTTCGCAGCTTTTATTGTTATGCGTGTCTCCCGGCCAAAGTCTGACCCGGCCGGCCCTGCGGCAAGGTTCCTCAGCTCTTGTCGAACGCGCTGAGTTTCAACATTTTCTCCGTATCGCCCGTGGGTCTCGGGATAATGTGCTTCTGTACCCCCCCGGTGAGGGATTTTGCTTTTTGCTCGCCTGCCTCCATGGCGGCCTCCACCGCCGCTACGCTTCCCCGGAACTTTACCGTCACCAACAAAGGCACCGGCAGGGAATCCGCGTTTGCAGGCTTATTTTTGTCAAAGGTCTCCAGTCTGACGTCAGCCGCCTTGCAGCCTGCATCCGCGGCAAGGAATGCGCAGGTCAGTCCGTATACCTCCAGGAGTCCTACCGCTTCTTCCATATATTCTCTCGCTTTCCCGGCGCAGACTTCGGGCCTGCGCACGATGCATCGTGCTTTCCCACACTATCTCTCAGCCATCCGGCCCCACTGTCAATCTTTTTCTTAACAGACATTTTTCTGAGCGCCGATTACTGATTGATGATGGCGATCTTCAGTCCGGTCATGGCCAGATTGGTCTTCAACGCCTCGTTGATCTCCTCCAGCGGATAGGTGTGGGTGATCAGCTTGTCAATGGGAAGCCCAATCCGCTTTGCGCTCTTCAGGAAATCGAATGTAGTGGCGTAGTCCCTTAAGGTGTATACCCAGCTTCCCACGGTAGTGATCTCCTTGGAGCAGATGTCGAAGTGAGGATTGATGGTGGCATCCCCGCCGTTGATGAAGAATCCCAGTTCGCAAAGTCCGCCGCCGTTGCGGATGAACTTATAGATATTGGAATGTCCCGCAGGGGAACCGGTGCACTGGAACGCGAAATCCGCCAGATGCCCGTCGCATTTCTCCGCAACCGCCCCGGACAGTGCCTCAATGCCCTTATAGTCCTTGAAGTTCACAGAATCGGATGCTCCCAATTCCTTGGCGAAGTCCAGGCGCTTTTGCTCTCCGTCCACGGCCACGATCTTATTGATGCCCATGGTGCGCAGGATGGCGATGCAGATCAGGCCGATGGGGCCGCAGCCCTGTACTACCACTCTGCTGTTGAAACGCAGGATCCCTGTACTCTTGGCCCGCTCTACCGCGTGAACCAGCACCGCGCAGGGCTCGATGAGCACTCTGGAGTACAGGTCAAGGTCACTTACATTGAATACCGTGGAGCCGCCCCGGATAAGGATGTAATCCGAGAACCATCCGTTTAAGTGGATGTCGTCATCAGGCAGAAGTCCGTACACATCAGCGCCGCCCACGTTCTGTTTGTTCAAGTCGAACATGGTGATATCCGGATTGTTCTTGAAGATCATGCAGGTGACAACCTTGTCGCCTATTTTCAGGTCCTTGCCGGCGCTGTCTTTTTTCACGTTCTTTCCCATCTTCACGATTTCGCCGGTGCCCTCATGGCCCAGGGCCACGGGAATCAGGCTGAAAGGGTCTCTCTTGAATTCATGGGCATCCGTGCCGCAGACGCCGCAGCCCTCCACCTTTACCAGGATGTCGTCGTCTCCCACCTGGGGCATGGGAAATTCTTTTACGTCAAAATGCTCTAAACTTGTCAGCATTGCCACATGGGCTGTCTTCGGTAGGCTTTCGCCTGCCTGACTCCTCGCCGCAGGGGCCGTGCCGGTCACGCTGCCGGACATGCTGGCCAACACTTGCTTTACAATCTCTTCTATCTGTGCTGTATCAGCCATTTTATTCTCCTTTCTGTTTCAGTCGGGTAAGTCCCTCCTCGGCAGAACAATTTCTGTCCGCCTGCCGCCTTCGCAAATCTCACCTGCGCATTCAGCTTTAGCGTATGCAGAGGCTGTCGGACATGACGCAGCGCCTGCTCTTGGTAAAGCTCTTGGTGCTGGTCAGGCCCTCGCCGGTGCGGCTGGCGATGGTAAAGGTACAGTCCCCCTCCCCGCCGAAACCAAGCGCCGCGTAGGAGGGCGCGTTCTTCACCAAAATGGCCGTGTCAATCTCCCTGGCGTACTTTGTTATGTTGTCAATATTCTTGGAGTGGATATGGGCGGAATGGCGGTTGCCATGCTCCAGCCACACGGCCTGCTCGATGGCATCGTCAATGTCTTTTGCCCTGACCATCCCTAAGATAGGCATCATCAGCTCCTCGGAAATCAAAGGATGCTCCTTGGGCCCCTCAAAGACGATGCAGCGGATATTGTCCGGAACCGTCACGCCGATCATGCCAAGCAAGGTCTTGGCGTCCCGGCCCACGCATTTCCTGTTCAGCCCCTTGGGGGTGAGCACTGTGGCGGTCAGTCTGTCCTGTTCCTCTTTGGAGATCAGATAGCAGCCCTGTTCGGAAATCATGTAGTGCATCAGTTCGTCCGCAACAGACTCCACCGCTACGATTTCTTTCTCTGCGATGCAGGGGAGGTTATTATCAAAGGTACAGCCGTTTACGATGTCCTCTGCCGCTTTCCTGATGTCCGCAGTCTCGTCCACCACCGCCGGAGGATTGCCTGCGCCTGCGCCTATGCCCCTCTTTCCGGAAGACAGCACTGCCGTCACCACGCCGGGACCGCCGGTGGCCACCAGCAGGGGGATATCCTTGTGCTTCATCATGATGCCGCTGGTCTCAAGCGTAGGCTTCTCCACCGTGCAGGCCACATTGTCGGGACCGCCGGCCTCCATGGAAGCCTCGTTGATCATGTTGATAGCAAAGATTGTAGTCTTCACTGCCTGGGGATGGGGATTGAATACCACCGTATTCCCGGCCGCTATCATGCCGATAGAATTGCAGATGACAGTCTCGCTGGGGTTGGTGCAGGGGGTGATGGCTCCGATGACCCCGAAAGGACCCATCTCAATCAGGGTCAGCCCCCTGTCTCCTGACCAGGCTGTTGTCTTCAAATCTTCCGTGCCGGGGGTCTTGTCCGCCACCAGCTTGTGCTTCAATATCTTATGTCCCACATTGCCCATTCCGGTCTCGTTTACGCCCATCCTGGCAATGACTTCCGCGTTTTCATGGGTCTTTCTGCGGATATTGCCGATAATCTGTTCTCTCTGGTCTAAGGACATCTTCCGAATGATCTTTTGCGAGGCTTTGGCAGCCGCGATGGCATCGTTCATATCCGTGAAAATGCCGTGTTTTCCGCTGGGGGATTCCGCGATCTGCATCTTCGCCACCACTTCCTGTACGATATCCTGTACCAGGCTCTCGTTTACAAGCACTTTTCTACCTCCTGTTCCAGTTTTTATTCCGGTTCTAATTCCGTAAAAACACTTTTTCCATAAGCCGCCAGCGCGGTGTCCTGCTCGGCGGTTCCGCCGCTGACCCCCAGCGCGCCCAGAATGACGCCGTCCTTTTTCAGCACCTCACCGCCTCCGAAGATGACGATTTTGCCATTATTTGTGAACTGTATCCCATACAGGCTTCCTCCGGGCCCGCTTAAACTCCCAAGCTCGGCCGTAGACATCTGGAACGCTATGGATGTGTAGGTCTTGTTCAATGCTACATCAAAACTTCCTATGTAGGCGCCGTCCATGCAGTGGATGGCAACCGGTCTGCCGGAAGCATCGGAGACGGCCGTGACTACGCGCATATCCCACTCTGCCGCTTTCACCTCCATCTTTTCGATAAGCTTTACGGCCAGGGCAAGAGGCATAGTGACCTGGGTCTTCCCGCCGCTTGCGGATACCGGCTTTCCCGGCAGGGGCATTGTGCCCACTCTGCCAAAGCTGCTGTCAGGCCGGGGATTCTCCCGCTCCCTGCCGGATGCTCCTCTGTCAGCGTTTTCCATCGCTCTGCCGCAAGCTTCCTTGCCTGCAGTCTTGTCTTCCGCCTTGCTGTTTTCAGAGCAGATGACTCCGTCTACCGCTTTATCCCTCAACCTGTCAAAGGCGTCATTTGCTCTGCCCCCAGGCTGCGCGCCTGCAGTCATTTTCTCTATGACCTGGCGGACGATTGCCTCTATTCTCTCATTTTCCATACAAATCTCCCGCAAAACGCCCTGGCTGTCGCTTACGACAGGGACTGTCGGGACAGCTGCCCGGGCAGCTTCTCCGGAGCATTTTGTCAGCCCGGTTTATTTGCCTAACTGTTCGATTACTTTTCTCGTGATCTCCGCTACCATGTCAGCGGAAACAGCAGACTTCTTGTCGCCGCTGTGGCATCCGCCTCCGCAGGTATGACAGCTGGGCTTGCCCTCTCTGGCATTGGGGCAAAGATTGGCCGGATGGCGGCCTTTCATGCCGAACTGTCTCCTGATCTCGTAGAGATCCTCCACCTGCTGGGGTGTGAACTCCTTGGGGCCGCCTAGCATTCTGGACTGATAAAGAAGCTGCGCGTAGAACTCTACGGATTCCATCTTCAGGTAAGCCGCCAACAGGGAATCGGAATAGGTCAGCGCACCGTGGTTCTCTAAGAGGACTGCGTCAAAATGCTGTACGTACTCGGAAACCGCATCGGGAATCTCCATGGTGGAGGGTCTGCCGTACTTTGCGATAGGCACACAGCCAAGGGCGATAACCGCCTCAGGCATGATGGGCTGGGTCAGGGGGATGCCGGCAATGGCGAAACTGGTGGCATACACGGGATGAGCATGCACTACGCTTCTGACGTCAGGCCTCTCCTGATAGACCCTCATGTGCATCTTGATCTCCGATGAGGGCCTGAAATTGCCATTGGCCTGGATCACATTGCCCCGGGCGTCCACTTTGCAGATGTACTCCGGAGTCATGAAGCCCTTGGACACGCCCGTAGGGGTGCACAGGAACTCATTGTCGTTTAACTTTACGGAGATATTGCCGTCGTTGGCGGCCACCATGTTCCGGTTGTAGATCCTCTTGCCGATGTCGCAAATTTCTTTTTTAATTTCGTACTCGTTCTGCATTTTGCTTCCTCCTGATTGATTTTTCGTTCCTGCTCCTGCCCCGCCCGGCTTGTCCCTGAACATTCCCGCAGTCAGCCCCCGAAAAACGACTTTGCTTTCCTTAGGACTTCCCGGCTTATACGATAGTTCATATCCACCATGGCTGCCAGGCAGTTACATTGACAGTTGCAAAACTTTTGGCTTATATCGCTTTCTAATTTCCAGTATAAGCCTATTTACCACACAAGTCAACAAGCAAATGTTGGATTGTGTCGTTTTTGTTTTATTGTTGTGGTTTCTAGTCACCGTTCACTCGGTGCCGCCGCGAGGTGTTTTCATGCAGAATTTGCATGAAAATCCCGAGACTGATTCTTTTCCCTGGGGCAATTCAAATATGCCAGAATCTCGTCCACGCCCTCCCCGGTCACGGAATCCACAAAGAAAATCTCCCTGCAGCCCGAATTGCGCAGCCAGGATTCCGCCAGCCGCCTGTTGGCTTTTGGGTCGTTTATCTTCGTCACGATGCCGATGACGTCCCGGTTCACCATGCAGGTAATGTTGGGCGGGAACAGACTATAGGGCTCCGTGGCCGCCACCAGCAGCCCCACCACGTCCGCCTCGTAGGCATAGAGGGCCAGCGCATAGCCCAGGTGGCGGGTCTGGGCGTACTCCCCGGGGGTGTCGATCAAGATATCGTCATAGTGAATGTACTGGGTCTTGTAATATTGTATCTTTTCTCTGGACAGGGCCTGCTTCAGTGTGGTCTTGCCGCTTTCGCTGCGGCCCATAAGTATCAGTTTCTTCATCCTGCATTCCCCGGAAAACTTCTCAAGTAAATCATATTTCTATCCGGATCATAAAAGCTCATGTTGACTGCTCCCCAGGGACGTGCGGCGGGCGGCTCAATGATTTCTGCCCCCAGCTCCATGACTCTGCGGTATTCCTTTTCCACGTCATCCACCGTGAATGCCAGACAAATATTCTGGTTTTTATTGTTCTTCACGGAGCCGTCGTTATATATGGTCAGCATGGTTTCTTCCGCAATCAGAGTCTGGTGCACCGGATCATTGCTTTCATTGTCAATTTCCAACAGCTTTTTATAAAAATCCGCCAGCTTTGTCACATCATTGGTGAGCAGGCTTACTTCTCCTATTCTCATGTAATTTTTCTCCCCTGAAAACGTTTTAAAGATACATTATTCCGTTTAGATAGTCATTCTCTCAATCACGCAGCTATGCGGCTTATCCTGGCTGTCCTTATCATAATTGATGCCTGCCAGCAGAATCTCGCCGGAATCCCCCTCCAAAGCCTGTATATAATGTCTGTCCTTTATCTGCTGAATCGCCATGGATTTTCCGAAACGTCTGGGCCTGCTGACGCAGATATACTTCTGCTCTGTATTCAGGTATCTGTCCGTGCACCCAATCAGCCTGGTCTTATCCACATAAATCTCCGAGCGGATTGCTGTTCTGAAGCCCTCATTTCCGGATTCAAATAGATTCCCATATGATGCCTCCCCTTACCCTTAGCAAAATCTAAGCATTATGCCCCAGTCTCCTCCCGCCAGTACGCGGACCCGTCCCTGAGCCTGTCGATCAGCCTGTACTGGAACATCTCCCTGCGGACCAATTCGATATCTCCGAACGCGATATTCGTCCGGATGATTTCATTTACTTCTTTCTCCGTGTACTTTCTTGAGGCCTCAAACTGCTCTGCAATCTTGGTCAGCGCCAGAATCCGCATAGGTCTCTTAGAGGGATATTGGGTCAGCCTGCCTGTCTCGTCATAGTATGCCTTCAGTTTCTTCTCGTATTCTTCTGTAGTCTTTTCTGTCTTCTCTGTCATTACTGTCTTTTCCATAATGAAGCCTTTCCGTGCGCTTAGAAGCACTTTCAATCCCACATCCCGACAACATATGCTAAACTATACACAAGCCTTTCCTCAAAGACAGTATTATGTCCTCGTAATCTCACAGACCGTATAATGCAGCACATCCCGCACATAGTCCAGTATCGCCTGCTCCGAAGCCTCCACCTCGGACACGGTGCCCGATATGATCAGGGATCCGCTGAACCTGTCTACAAAGCCCAGATCAATGGCGGCGGCTTTCATGGCCACATCCGCCATAATGATGGCCGTTTCCGCCGGGGACACTGTCAGGACGCCGATGGCTGCCCGGGTATAGTCTACGCTGGGATCCAGGCCCAGCTTTTCATACAGCATGGGGTCAGGGCTGGCGATGATGTGGGCCAGCGTGATCTGCTTGCCCGGCACCAGTTCCTGCACTATTCTCTGTTTATTCTTCTCGTCAAGCCAGTCCATGTCTTTTCCTCCCATTGTCCGGTCTTTTTACTTCAGTCTGATGTGTAAAGCCTTTATTCATAGCAATACAGGAAATCTTCCGGTCAGGCTTTTTCCACAAATGCTTTCCACTCCGGCGTCAGCTCCGGTGTAAACTGTGTCCCCAGCCTGGCCAGTTCTCCCATCACCCTCTGTCTTCCAAAATCCGTTCTGTACCAGTTTTCCCTGGTGACTTTTCCCTCCGCAGGGGCAATCAGAAGCTCCGTATCCGGAAAACAGATCTGATAGTACATCAGGCATCTCCTGGCATGATACCCCTTGCAGCAGATGATGGCTTTTTTCGGGTACAGCCCTTTCGCGTCCAGAACCTTTCTGGTAAATCTGGCGTTCTCGGCGGTGAACTGAGCCTCGTCCTCCGGAAAGATGCAGTCCGGGGCAACCCCGTTTGCCAGCAGGACGTCCGTATAGAACTCGCACTCGGTGGCGTAGGCTTTCCGGTAAATTTCCCCTTTGGACTTAACGCCTGCGAATCTGCCGAGGGTCACGGAATATCTGCCTGAGGGTACTATCCAGGGGGCATATCCTGCTTTCCAAAGCAGCGCCGCCCGCTCCGGCAGCTCCGGATAAGAACCACCGGGAATGAAGATGACATCTGCCCTCAATGCAGACAGCTTGTCTTCCTCGAGTCCCTCTCCCATTATGGATTCTCCACTTTTCCCGCTGCTTTTCGTATCATCCTGCGCAGGAATGTCTTCCGGAAAAATAAAATTCGTAATATCGTCAATTATTCTCATATCATTTCCCTTGTCAACACTCTGTCTCAAAGACCAGGTCCATATCCTTTCTCTTTCCATAGTCGCTGATATTCGTAGGAATATACCCTACATAGAGATATTCTTTTGCCGCATATGCGTTGATAATGTCTCTATGTTCCTTGGATTTCGCCCCCAGAATCTGCCAATATGGACATTTACATATTCATATTTCTTCACAGCCGATACCGCCTCTCATCTATGCGCTCTCCGAATACAGAGATTTATCCGCCTATATGGCACTTCAATTTCGTACAGCTCTCCACTTCTTTCTTCAGCCGCTCCATATGCGCCGCCTCCGGCGGCAGGATATCCGGCAGCTCGTAGACCCTGCCCAGGCCCGCGTACTTGTCCTGGCCCAGCCTGTGGTAAGGGAGCAGATAGATCTCCTCCACCCCGGGCAGGGTGTCCGCGAACCGGGCGATCGCCCTGATTTCGGCGGGAGTATCATTGAACGTAGGAATCACGGGCACCCGTATGCTGAGAAACGTCTGACCGGATGCCGCAATCCTCTTGGCATTCTCCAGCATCAGCTCATTTCCCTTTCCGGTGAAGCGCTTATGCTTTTCGCTGTCCATATGCTTGATGTCCATGAGGTATTGGTCAAGGTATGGCAGGATTTCCTCAATAACCTCCCATTTCGCACATCCCATGCTCTCCATGGCGGTGCCTATTCCCACAGCCTTGGCGGCGCGGAGCAGGTCTCTGGCGAACGCCGGCTGGCAGAGACTCTCCCCGCCGGACAGGGTCAGTCCGCCGCCGGAGCGGTTGTAATAGGGCCTGTCCTTTTCCACGGTCTCCAAAACTTCCGCCACCGTCACGTCACGGCCGATGATTTTCTTCTTGCCCTGAACGGTCATCTCCTGGATCCCGTACTCCTGGGACTCCGGGTTGCAGCACCACTTGCACCGCAGCACGCAGCCTTTCAGGAAACAGATGGTTCGGATTCCCGTTCCGTCATGGATGGAATACCGCTGTATGTCAAATATTCGTCCTTTTGTCTGTAGATAATCTGTTGTCATTTTTCGTCTCATTCCGCCGCGCAAGCGGCATTTCCAACTTTCCTGTCATATTGCCACCGGCGGCGCTGACTGCTGACATGGAATCCTGCTTTTTCCCCGCCCCCGCACATCGATACCGCCGTACATGGACGAAGTATTCTTCAGATATCCGCAAGCGACCTTATCGATAAAATCCGGTTACCTGGGATGCGCCGTTCCTTTGGGCCTGTCTATCACTGTCTCCGAATCTTTCACCAGGCAGTCCGGCATCTCCCAAAAACGTTCCTACATGCTTCAAGCATGTCTTCCTCCTGTTGCACTCCCTTTTATCCATACATGCACAGCGCCTCCAGCGCAAGCGCGAACAGCCTCTCCCTTGCGGAGACATTGTTGCTCCAGTCCCTGTCATCGTAGTCCTCCGCGCCGCCGGTGAGGATGTCGCCGCTGTAGAGCAGCTGGCCGAAGACCTTGCCCCGAAACTGGGCGATGGCAGCCATGGTGGCGCACTCCATCTCCACGGCCCTACAGCCCTCGTCCCTCCGGTAGGCCACCATTTCCCTGGTCTCCCGGTAGAAGCCGTCTATTGACCAGGTGGCGCATTCTATGTAAGGGATGCCGTGACCGGACAGGACTTTCCGGAAGCGCTGGATGGGCTCTGCCTGCAGTTCAATGAACCGCGCCGGCGGCAGATATTTGTAGGAGGCCCCCTCGTCCCGCAGGGCCCGCACCGGTACGATCACGGCTCCCTCCGGAATATTGTCCAACACCCCACAGCCGCCGCAACAGACGATTGCCTCCACGCCGCTGCCATAGAGCATCTCCGTCATCATGGCGATGGAGCCTGAGGCCACCACCGCCTGTACGGCGCAAACATCTGTCCCATCCACTGTGAACCGATATACATGGAAGTCCTTCATTTCGGAGACATAGGTGCCTATCTTCTCTCCCCCATATCTCTCTACTGCGCTGTCAAGCACCTCCTCGAAGAAAGTCACCAGGCAGAGCCTGGGGAAACGCCTAAAGCCGCCCTCTCCCTGGCCGTCCCTGTCCCCTTTGGATGCTTCTCTGTCAGGATTGATGACAGCGAGTTTGTCCGTGCTGTATTCCAGGATCGGATATTCGTTTTTTACTATCATTTTCTTCTCTCTTCTGCCATCCCTATCGGGATGGTCTGTAAAAAGTCTTCCACTGCCTTGTTAAATGCCGCATGCCTCTTATTCGCAATAAAATGATTCCCTTGAATGATTGATAGCTTTGCGCCAGGTATATGATCCGCAATCATTTTTGTGTGGGATTCCCTGATCATATCATTTCTTCCGCAGATTACCAATGTAGGCGCTTTTATTCTTCTCAGTTCATCTGCCTCAATATTCGGCTCATTCACCATTAAGCCAAGCATTTCGGCATTCCGTTTGGCACCTGTCGATTTGGAAGCAAACCGTTTGGCTATCCGATATCCTATTTCAATCGGAATCTGCGTGGTTCTTTTTACCCCGTCCGGGTTCAGATTCCCTCCATTTACAATCAGCGCTTTCACCTTGTCCGGATAGGCAAGCGCAAATTCCATGGCGATATTTGCCCCATCCGAAAATCCTAAAATGAATGCGTTGGAAATCTCCAACTCTGTGAAAAAATCGTTTAAATCACAGGCGAACTGCTTGATGGTAAAAGGTCTGACTCCTCTCGGCGATTTGCCGTGGCCCCTGGTATCTAAAGCGATCACTCTGTATCTGTCGCTGAAATAATCTATCTGGTGCCTGAAATAAGAGCCGTCCTCCCCGTTCCCGTGCAGAAGGATAAGGGGCTCCTTCTCTCCTTTTTCCTGATAGTGCAAAGTAATATCCATCCCACACCTCCACAGGAGAAAATTCTTCCAAATTGGGAAGAATTCTTCCACACAGGGGAATATTCTTCCTGCTAATTACCGTATATAAGTCATCCCTTTACTCCCCGGATAATCATGGTTATGGACACTGAGGTGTCCCACTGCTTTCTTCCCTCTCTGTACAGGCGGAGCCGTTCCTCATATTTGGAATTGATAACGGAGAGAATTTCTACCGTCTGGTCGGAGTGTGCCGATTCCACAGCCTCTATATCATTTTGGTGCATCGCCTCAATCATTCGTTCTGCCATATCCGCCGAATACTTTGGAGCATCAGGTGTAAGGTCGATGACGGCATATCCAGTGATAACATCTATAAACCCGTTCTTCTCCATGGATGCAGGGATTTCAGACTCAGACATGGGAAATCTGCAGACTCTGAATTTCTCCAGGTCATCCTCTGATTGGAGAATGCTCTCCCAAAAAGCTTTCTCTTTTTCCGTTTTCTCCAGGCATGGCGCGGTACAATGGAGCCCTTTTCGCGCGGAAAGGCACAGGCATACGCCGCCCGGCTTCAGCACCCGTCTCTGCTCGCCCCAGAAGGCAGCGGGCTCCACATGCTCCTGAACCGTATTAGAAATGGTAACGTCAAAGGTTCCGTCCTCAAAGGGAAGGCGAGTCGCATCGCCCTCTCTGAAATCCACGCCCGGAATGTTCTCCTTCGCAAACGAAATGAAATTGCTGTCCCTGTCGATGGCGGTGATATGCGCTCCTGGATACCATCTGTGCAGGGATTCTGCCAACGCTCCCGGGCCGCAGCCAATCTCCAGAATTTTTATCTCGGCGCTCCTGTCCAAATCAAACAGTCCTTCATACTGCGTAAAGAACATATCATCAAATCTTAATTTTCTGCTGAGATACAGCGTCATGATGCCCTGCACATGTTCCGACCAAATCGTATTCCTATTTTCCCTCATAATGTCTTTCCTTTTATGTCCGCGGAGTTCCATTCCATCTTCTGCGTTTCTCTGGGCTTTCATTGTCCACAAATTTTCCGGCTTGTGTTATTCCGTCTCTCCGTTCATCTCTTTCACGACGGACTCCAGCTTTATACTGTTCCATGGCAATCTGCAATATCTCCCGGCGAATCATAAATCATACCCTCCCGCGGTTTTCCGCCGGCCCGCCTCCCTATTACAGGGCAGTCCTTGACTTACAGCGCATTCCCCAATTTACGGCGCAGCCCTTGACTTACAGCGCATTCTCCAATTTACAGCACAGCCCTCGATTTTCAACGCATCCTTCAGGCAGTTTGGTGAAAAATATTTTTCATTCTGCGTAAGCCTTCAATTCCTCCAGGAATTCCTGATATTCCTCATCCGTCCAGTAGAAAGTCAGCTCATCTTCCGAAAAATCCTCCGGCTTTTCGCGCATAAAGCATTCCCCGATATCATACCCAAATCTTTGCAGCACGGCTTCTGCAAATTCTCTGAAAAACATCCCGATTCCCGTTATTACATTTCCGTCTTCTACGATCCCCTTGTGTATGAAATGATCCTTTTCCACAAAGTCGAAAGCATCCGCCATCTGCATAAAATAATCGGAAGTAAACTGCCTGCCCCTGAGGATTCCCGCTTTCGACAGCAGAATCGGCGAGGAGGAAATCGCCGCAAAAACCACTTCCGAATCCGCTCCGCTCCCAAGGAAGTCAATGAGCGCATCGTCGAACAGCGCAGGCAGCGGGTTGATTGTTCCCGGCATTATCACGCAATCGTAGTCCGTTATCTTTGCTTCTGCGCATGTCCGGGTAGGGAGGATGCGGAAACCCTCCTCGCTTCTATATTCCTTATCTTCGCTTGCGATATAATCAATCTTCTCGCCGAACCAGATGGCAAGCGCGGATGTGAGACAGGTGATCTCCTGCAAAGAAAAGTCCGGATATAATAAGACCGCATATTTCCTCATCGTTTTTCCTCCATAAAATTCAAGCTGCGTCACTTTCCCCGGCTCTTATGGCCTGCTGTTTTCTGCTGCCAATAGGGTGCCGCGCAAAAGTGCTACAAAAGGTATTGAAAAGCTTGATAATATCCGTTAATCTGTTCCCCGGTACAGGCAAGATGATGTTCTCCGCAATAATCTTCCAGCACTTCTTTACTAATCAGTAACTCCGACAATACATGAGCGTTTTTAGGATCTTCCATTGTAAAATTCGTATACTGGATCGCTCTGTCAAAAAACATATTTCTCTTATTCGGATCTGAAGTAAATTTCAGTGCCCGTTTGACCTCATTTCCAATGTTTATCATCTGCTGTACAAGGGATAACTCAAACCACTTTTCATTCAAAACTGAATCCATTTGCAAATTACCTCCGTTGCTCTTGCCATGATATCCGCATCCAATATTCCCATTCCGCCACGCGGAAAGCCATGAAGCTGATTATTATGGATATTGATAAAGGAATCATATTCCAAAATATCATCCATTGACTGGTTCTCAAGCCACAGATTAAATCCCCACATGTCAATTTCCTTTGAGCTCCGCTGTTCTTTCAGATAATCAGCCAGTTCATAATGCATATCCGCATCCAGTGCAACCAGTTCTTGATTCAGATCCACAACTCCTTTCACAAATCCGTTTGCAAATGGCTTTATTTCATTCAGTTCTTTCACTGTATATGTTTTATCTAAAATAATCATTTCTCCAATCCCCCTCCACAGTGTACCCTTTATCTTTCCTTAGCTCTGCAAGAAATCCTCCCGCTCCTAGAACCCCTGCTCCGTCCTCCTTATAATATCGTCCTGCAGGGACTTGGACAGGGTGGTAAACAGCGCGCTGTACCCCGCCACCCGCACCACCAAATGGGCGTACTTCTCCGGATGGGCCTGGGCGTCCAGCAAAGTCTCCCGATCCACCACGTTGAACTGCATATGGCTCCCTTTCTGGTCGAAATAAGAGCGAATCAGCGCCACGAAATTCTCCAGCCCTTTCTCGCCGCTGAGCGCCGTGGGATGGAACTTCTGGTTGAACAGGGTGCCGTTGGAGGCGATGCCGTGGTCTAGCTTGGACACGGAGTTGGCCGCGGCGGTGGGGCCGTACACATCCTTGCCCGCAGAGGGGGACACGCCGTCCGCCACCGGGGTGTGTGCAAGCCTGCCGTCCGGGGTAGCCCCGGTCTGGGCCCCCAGGGGCACGTTTGCCGACACGGGATACAGCCCCGCCTGGAACTGGCCTCCTCTGGGATTGCGGTACTTCAATAGCGGCTTGGTGTAAGTATACGCCACATCTCTGGCGAACATGTCCACTTCCTCGTTGTCGTTTCCGAACTTGGGCACTTCATCTATCATGGCCCGCAGATCTTCGTATCTCTTCTTCTCCTCCTCCGGAAGCTCCGCGTTCATCACTGCGGCAATCATGTCCGCAATCCGGGCTTCGTCCAGGGTCATGCCGTTTCTGTCCGTCTCAGGGAGATTGTTGCGAATCTCCTTGAGAATCTCCGTGACGATTTCCCCGGCGCTGACGGCATCGAAGCCCTGTCCGTAGTTCATGGCCAGCGCCCGCTTGTACTCCGCCAAAGTCACCTTTTTCTCGTCAAATACCAGTTTCTTAATCGCATACAGCGAGTCCGCCATGTTGGCGATGCCGAATCCCTGAGGCCCGGTGAAGTTGTAGACGGCTCCGCCCTCCTGAACGGTCTTTCCCCTCTTGATGCAGTCGTCCACCATGCAGGACAGGTACGGCAGGGGGCATCTGGTGGCATGGGCCACGTCGATGGCGTTGTCCGCGTTCACCAGCAGGGAGATGTTATACTCCATCTGCTTCTTATAGGCATCATAGAATTCCTCGAAGGTGGTCATCTCCTCCACGGCTCCGGTCTCTATGCTGATTTTCTCGCCCTTGTCCCAGCCGTTGGAGAACACCAGCTCCAGAGGACGGCACATGTTGTAGAACGCCGCATCATGCCACCCCTCCGTCTTGCCAGCTTTCTGGGGCTCCACGCAGCCGATGATATTGTACTCCCTGGCGTCCTCCAGGGTAAGGCCTCTGCTCAACAGCGAGGGGATAATGACTTCATCATTGTAGTACGCCGGCAGGCCGATGCCCGTCCGCGTCAGATCTGCCGCCTTCAGCAGCAGCTCGTGGGGCGACTTGTTCCACACCCGGATGGATAGGGAGGGCTGGGGCAGGAACACATGCCTGGAGGCCGTGATGCACATGAAGCTCAGGTCATTGGTCACGTCTACCCCCTCTTTGTCCTGTCCGCCCACGATCAAATTCTGGAACAGGCTGTAGCCCGCGAAGCCCTCCGCGCTGGCGGCGTCACGGCATTTGTTCAGATCATTCAATTTTACCCAGATACAGTCGATCAGCTCCTGGGCAAACTCCCTGGTCAGCTTCCCGGCCTCCAGGTCTTTCTTATAGTATGGATACATATACTGGTCGAAGCGTCCCGGGGAGATGGAGTGCCCGCTGGACTCCAGCTGCAGGAGCTGCTGCACGAACCAGAAGCTCTGGCAGGCCTCATGGAACGTGGCGGCCCCATGCTCCGGCACCCTTGCGCAGTTGGCCGCAATCTGCTGCAGCTCCTGCTTCCTTACAGGGTCGCTGCAGGCAGCCGCCTCTTTCTTTGCCAGTTCCGCATATCTATGTGCATAGCGAATCACCGCCTCGCAGCTTATGATAGCGGCTTTCAGGAACTGGCTCTTGGTGCAGTAATCCCCGTCTCCGGGATTGCACCTGTCCAGTTCCTCCTGTATCTCGTGGGTAATCCCTCTGTAGCCCATGGCCAGTACCTTGTCATACTGGACGGTCACATGCCCCACGCCGTTGTAGAAATAGTTTCCGGGGGTAAAGATATTGTGCTCGATGGCTTTCCTGGTCTCCTCGGTCATGAGGGCAGTGGCAAGGTCGCTGGTGGTCTTCCCCTCCCAGTAGGCGTCCGCCGCCAGCAGCTCCCTCTTGGTCTCCTCCGCTATGTAGAAAGGGTCTGCTTTCCGCTCAGCCACGGTCTCGAACTCCGCCTCCAGCCATTTATAGGAGAACTCCGGATAGGTCTGACAGCCCCTGGGAGCGATGGTAGTGCTGCCCACTACAAGCTCATCTTCCCTGATAATGATGGGAATATTGTCCAGAATATGCGCAAAAGCAAGGGCACGCCGCATGATGATGGGCTTGTCCTCCGTTGCTTTGTAGGATTCCGTGATCAGCCTCGCCCGGGCGGACTCAATCTCCGGCATCTTGGCGTACAGATGTGCCACCAGCTTGGGGATTCGCTCCGTTTTGGGAATTTCCTGTGTATAATATTTTGCCATGGATGCTCCTTTCCGTACTGTCTGCTTCGCATTCTCGTTATTTCATTATCGTTTTGTCTTCTTGCTCTTATCTTGTTTTCTTATTTTGTTTTCTTATTCTTTTCGCTTCGGCCTGTGAGCTCTGCCTTGTATCGCCGGGCTGCCGGCCGTTGCTGCTTCCGGTTCCCCTGGACATGCGCCCACAAATATCCTTATTGTCCAGTATATGCCCATATCCGTCAGATGTCAATGAATCTGGCATTATTTTTATTAACATTTTTGTGGGTTTTTATTGTTTTATGTTGTTTTTTGCGTCATGCATTCCTCAGCGCAACAATCTCCGTATCGGCAAAGGGCTGACACAGGAACGTCTGGCTGAGCTTTTGCAGGTCTCCCGCCAGTCCGTCTCCAAATGGGAACTGGGACAGTCTGTATAAATTTGTCCAAAACTACTGGGTGGAGGATCTTTTGGCAGAGCATAGGCGCGTTATGGCTTTGGGAATCGGCAGTGAAAATATCTGTCAGAGCTGCGGCAGGAAAATGCAGGAGGAGGATTACGGCAGGAACGCTGATGGAAGCAAATCCGGCGATTACTGCAAGTACTGTTTTCCTGGAGCGGAATCATCAGTCTTCTTAATAACTACCGTCCAGAAATATTTGTGGAATAACAAGAAAGCTGCTATAATGGAGTACAGAAAGTCCGAAGCCGGGAGAAAGGCAGGAATAGGGATTCTCTGGCATTATACAACCTGAATTTGCGGCGCTCAACAGAGCGTTTAGTATGGAATCAACGCCTCGTATGTTCTAAATAGATTCTCTTTTTGATATACTGCTGTCAAATACAGCAAAGGAGGATTCATTGTATGGATCAGAAAAGAATAGGCGCATTTATTGCACAGTGCAGGAGAGAGAAAAATCTGACACAAATGCAGCTTGCCGAAGCTTTAGAGATTACCAGTCAGGCTGTCTCCAAATGGGAAAACGGAAGAGGAATGCCGGACGTGTCGCTTTTACAGCCTTTGTGCGATGTTCTGGGCATTAGTCTGAACGAGCTTTTTTCAGGGGAGCATATACTGGCGGAGGAATACAAGGGAAAAGCGGAGGAAAATATTTCCAAACTTTTTAAAGAAAAACAAATTGCCAATCTTAAGCCTGTAAAATATGTATTCTCCATATGTGCCGATGTCGCTTTGTTTGTAGCGGTGACCGAATTAGCTGTCGGCCTTATTGGGAACTTTTTTAGTACTACTATATTGAAGCCCATGTTAATGAATGCTTCTGTATGGCTGATATTGTTTTTGGCTTCCATGGGCAAACTGGTCTATGACAAGAATAAACTGAAAACCCTTAAAAGTTCCGGTGCCTGTATGGACTCCGAAATAGAGGATATTATTCCGGCGGTCTGGATTAGAGTGGCAAACTACACAAGCTGCAAAATTGTCTGTGGATTTATTTATGAGGATAAGGAATACAAAGCAGTAAGCAACTATTATGTTTTGTCACCTTTTAAGCGAAAAGAAGATTTATATGCGAATGTTTATATCGACAAAGGTAATCCTGCCAAATACAGTGTAGAGCTTTTTCAGACAGGCTGATAAATGATTTTTGAAAAAAGTAGTTGAAGTTTAGTTGGGGATGTGCTAGTCTAATTTTAGACCGTAGGAAGGCATGGGTAATGCCCGAATCCAAATATTCCATTGGCGGGGAGGCAGCTGTGAGAAACGGCTGCCTATTTTAGTTATGAAAGAATGGCAATTTTGGGAGAATCCTAATAAGTTTCCGTTTGACAAGTTTTCCGAAATCCAGCTATACTTTTTGAATGGCAAAGCGTATAATAAAGTTGGCAACAAATCGAATTTTTTATGTGCATTTGACGGATAACACATTCTACCAAAAAGAGGAGGAAGAGAAATGTTAAACAATTTGTTATTGAATCCAAAAGAGTTTGTAATTGACGAAATTGACGAAATTGACGAAATTGATGAGATTGACGAGATTGATGGTGAAAACAATGACATTTACTGTAAAAGACTGATAGAGAACTGGACACCCCAACTGGAGACCGAAATGCTGGAGGCTTTTATACGTCTTTACTATGATGAAATGTATGGAAATTGGGGACCTGATGACGAGGAAGAAAGTAAAGAATATTGGCCAGAAATAAGCTCTCCGGCAGATCTTGTCAAATACACGGGCACAGAGGTTATACTTTATGCTTTGGAAGACGCAGTTTATGTCAGACGCAAAACAGGAAATCCCCCCTATGAGTCGAAAAATGTTCCTGTATGTGTTATATTGCTGCTGAATTGTCCTTGGGACGAAGACCACGGTTGGGCTGCGGTATTTATAGATGAAAAATTTGTGAAAGTTGGCCGTGACATCGTTGATTGTGTTTGGTTGGATTGATTTGTGACAGGAGTTAAGAGGAAGTTATGAAAAAGTACCTATCATTTTTTAAACTTCGATTTGCCACGGGAATGCAGTATCGAATGGCATCTGTCGCAGCGTTGACCACACAGCTTATTTGGGGATTGATGGAATGTCTGGCATACAAAGCAGTCGCAGAGGCGATGGGCGGCAGGATACCGATGGATTACACTTCTATTGTGACCTATATCTGGCTGAAAGAAGCGCTGTTTATTCTTTTTAACACATGGGCAGCGGACAATGAATTGTTTGCGATGATCACCAACGGCGATGTTGCCTATGAGCTGTGCCGTCCGGTTTCTATCTATTCCATGTGGTTTTCAAGAACGGCTGGCGCGAGAATAGCCGAAGCGTTGATGCGGTGTATTCCTGTATTGTTTTGTGCGTTTCTGATGCCAAGAGCCTATCGGATGACGCTGCCGGTGAGCGGGGTTTCCTTTCTGTTGTTTCTGGGTACCTTATTGTTGGCGAGTGGCATTACAGTCAGCTTTTGTATGCTGGTTTATATGCTGAGCTTTTTTACGATTTCACCGCAGGGCTGGCGTATGGTACTGACAGGAGCAGTTGGATTTTTGTCAGGAAATATTATCCCGCTGCCGTTTTTTCCCAAGAAATATTTATCTTTATTGGAGCTCACGCCGTTTGCCTATATGCAGAATGTTCCTTTTCGGATTTACAGCGGTGATCTTGCCGGCGCAGAAGTGTCGAGATGTATCATCAAACAAATTTTCTGGCTGGTGACGCTTATGCTCGCCGGCGTTGTCCTGTGGAAACAGGCGGAAAAAAGAATTGTGATTCAAGGGGGCTGAGACGGTGAAGTTCAAAGAAAATATGAAATTGTATGTGAAGTATGCCGCTGTGTGTACGCAAGGTATCATGCAGTATAAACTGTCCTTTTTCCTGATGGTTTTTGCGCGTTTTATGATTGCATTCTGCGAACTGATCGCGATAAAGTTCTTATTTTCCGGCCTTACACAGATCAAAGGTTATACCTATGGAGATGTGTTGCTGTGTTTTTCGATGATTCAAATGTCCTTTACCTTTGCGGAGCTGTTCGGCAATGGATTCAAGGTGTTTTCTGGAATGGTGCGGAGGGGAGAGTTTGACCGGCTGCTGCTGCGGCCATGCAGCTTGATTCTTCAAGTCATAGGAAGCAGATTTGAAGTCGGAAGAACAGGGCCATTATTGACGGCGCTGGTCACGCTGGTTCTGGGA
>Ga0137310_100265_pt1 | contig 34328 bp, 16 predicted proteins | sample NAcewiD2O_June_2_FD_97183 | JGI IMG/M metagenome (GOLD analysis project Ga0137310, IMG submission 97183) | Mouse cecal microbial communities from Vienna, Austria - N-Acetylglucosamine amended D2O_June | ecosystem: Host-associated > Mammals > Digestive system > Large intestine > Cecum | place...
GGTCGTTCCCAACGGCAGCAAGCTGACCCTCGGTGCCGTTGAGTCCAAGTTCGATGACACCAACGACCGTGTCAACATCATCACCGCTTCCGACGAGCTGGTTTCCGTCTCCGGCAAGGAGCTGGCCGCCAGCGAGGAGGCTCTTGCTACCGGCGACGTGGTCATCTACGCCCTGATCGACGGCAACATCCGCGCTCAGAAGGCCGAGACTGAGACCGCCCGCATCACCGCCATCAACCGCGGTACTACCACCGTCACCTATGAGGGCGGCGAGAAGAAGCAGTCCGGCGTCCATCCCCACGCTGAGGGACTGACCAACGGTGTGGATAAGATGGTCATCGGCACCAACTACACCATGTACTTCGATCTGGACGGCAACCTTGCCGCCTTCACCGAGGGCAATGTTGGTTCCTTCGTCCTGCTCACCGACGGCTGGTACAACCAGGCTGTCAACGCCCGTGAGTACGCCGTCCAGGCTTACATCGACGGCCGTCTCCAGACTGTCAACGTCACCAACAACGGCAGTTACTTTATCGGCCAGCAGCAGAACAACAACAACTGGAGCAACCTGAAGCAGAGCTTTGGTAACGGCTCTATCAACAGCACCGGTACCAACGGCAACAACGTTCAGACCATCGTTGCCAATCTCGAGGACGGCAACCTGATCCCCGTTGATAAGAGCTACCGCTACAGCCAGCGCGTTGTCATGCTCGACATGGTCAACAACGTCATCCCCACCCGCGACAGCAATGCTAAGGGTGATGTGTATACGACTGACTACGCCCAGGATACTGCTTACCAGGTACCCAACAACACAGGGGACCGTTTCAATACTGTCAAGCAGACTGGTGTTGAGGTCCTGGGCCGCGCTGACACGGTGTACTACTATGTCCACAATCTCGGCGACGACAACAACCCCACCAACCTGAACGGTCAGAAGAACTACGTGGTCCGCACCTACACCGGCTACAACAACATCCCCGCCATTGATCCCAGCTACATTGAGGATGTCTACGCTGTCGGTATCCAGGCCGGTCAGACCACCTCCACCAACACCAACAACCTCTATTACACCGCTGAGGTCGTGGTTGTGGAGCTCAACAGCAAGTATATCGACTCCCGCACTGCCAGCGAGCAGGTCTTCATCCCCGCCACTGGTTTCGTCTCCGGCAACATCGCTGGTGCCGGCATTGAGACCGTGAACATGATCCGCGGCAACGGCGAGGTCGAGGAGGGTGTCCTGGTTGATATGCGCCAGTCCCGTCTGGGCGGCTACCGCGCCTATGATGAGGCCAGCAGCAGCCTCAACACCTCCACCATTTACGCTGGTCTGTACTACATGGATCCTGTTGGCACCAATGCCGACGGCAAGGTGATTTACAAGATCGAGAACATGGACCGCGAGGCCATCCGTTCCAACAATTACCTGGCGGGCTATGTCTCCCAGACCAACGTGACCAACGACCATGTCCGCGTCGACGGCATGACCGTCAATGGGGCCGTCTCCGATTCCCACAGCGTCCCCACCCACAACGAAATCGTTGATGACGCCATTGTCAACCGTCAGGGTGCGACCATCACCTCCGGCAGCAAGCTCTACAAGCTGGGCTACAGCTCCAGTGGTGTGCCCGATCTCAACGGCAACCTGAGTGCCGCCGAGGTCTTCTACCGCAACCCTGATCCCAACGTTACCAGCACCACTCCCTGCTACCTCAACGAGCTGTGGGATGATGCTACCAACACCTTCCACACCAACGTTCCCCGCAACGAGGTTCTGGTCCGTTACGATGACAACGGCAACGTGATCTGGGCTATCTCCTTCCGTGAGTTCCGCTCCGTCAACAGCAGCAACGTCGGTACCCGCGACCTGGCTCAGACCGTCTGGTACAACATGCTGCCCGCCAAGGAGCAGGTCACCACTCCCACTTCCTTCATGAACGTGCCCGATAACGGTACCAGCGAAGTCAACGACACCGGTGTTGTTCCCAACATCGCCGCTGCTGCCGGTGACAAGCGCATCGTTATCAGCCACACTCAGGCTGTGGAGTCCACCGCTGCCAAGATCGTGAACGTCACCTCCACCTCCGGCAGCGTTGTCAACTACAAGCTGGAGCGCTGGAACGCTGCCCGCAACAACTGGGATCTGGTCACCCGTACGGATGCCGCTGAGGCCGCTGAGGCTACCGCTCTGCGCAGCAACACCGACCGCGCCGTCTATCAGCTGACCATCGATCTCAACCAGGGTTCCCCCATCGTTTACACTCTGGTCAAGCTGAAGGCTATCGACACGAAGACCCTTCAGGTGAAGCATAACAATGGTACCTGGAGCGATACTGGTGATACGACCGGCAATGGTTATGCTGCCAAAATTGATAAGACCAATACTAATGCTCCCACGATCGTTGTCAATGATCCGGAAGGCAAGAACATGCTCATCAACGAGTTTATCAGCCAGTTCCGTGTCAGCAGTGATCCCCAGTTCAAGAGCGTGGTCTGGAAGTTCTGGAACAACAACAGCCAGTCCATCAACGAGACCCGTTGGGATGTCGATCAGATGAGCAATGTCGGTTACTTCACCGTCACTGTTACCGCCGAGGACGGCAGCAGTGAGGTCTACACGAAGGGTGGCGTTACAACTCCTCCTTCTACAAGTAGTGTAACCATCAACGCCACCAGTGGCGTGACTGTGAGCCCGACCGGTCTGCACTTCCCCGGCACGACTGTAACTCTTACGGCCAACGGTGATGGCGAGTTCTTCAAGGAAGAGGTCGCTCGTCAGGCTGTGAAGCTGGAGAGTACCTACAATCCCCAGACCCACCAGACCACTGCGAGCTTCGTAGTTCCCGATTCTGATACCGTGGCTTCTGTGAATATCACGTTCACTCTCAAGACTCAGTATGTGAATCAAGATAACCCCCGTATCACCGACGGCGCTACGAACAACGTGACCGAGGATACCACTCTTAGTGGTACTGGACCGATTCAAATCAGCAAGGATACCACAATTAATGTTCCAACGGGTATGACCCTGACTGTCAATGTTAGTGGTGGTGCTACCAGAGCCAAAACCCCCGCCATCATGGTCATGGAAGGCGCGAAACTGACCCTGACCGGCGGCGGAACAATTAAGCTCTCTACGACGAATGATACCCCGGGTATCGCGGTTATTGGCGGAGAGCTGGAGCTCACAGGCATGACCCTGGAGAACACAGACTGGAACATTGCTGTCTATGATGGTGAGACTAGCCCCTCCATCGTGAACGTTACTGACAGTACGATCAAGGGTAATGCCGGCGTTGCCGTATACGGTACAAACAAGTTGGAGAACATCGTCAACTTGACCAGGACAACGATTCAGACCGGTTATGTCGGTGTGTACCAGGCCGGTATGATGAAGGTCGAGATCACAGACTGCAACATTGCGGTTCAGGACGACTCCGCTGTGGAGGTCCGCGCTGGCATTGCGACAATCCGGAACAGCAGTCTGTACTGTGCGTATGAGACGGCCGCGATGAAGGCCAGTGGTAATGGGACAACTACTCGGGGTGCCGCACTTGCCGTTGCCCCCCATACGACGGGACGGACTATTACCGTTGCTGTGATTGGCGGCACCTTGAAGGCTGCAGCTCCCGTGTTTGTTGGGAACCCCCAGAATTCGGACAGTTCCGTGACCGTAAGTGTTGAAAATGCGGCAGTTCGGAACCTGGCGGACGGCGAAGCTGTAGGTGTCTGCAAGAACACTTACACAAATGCTTCCGTGACCGTGAATGGCCAAAAGATCGAAGCGAACGTTGTGACTCCGCCCGCCGACGGAGCAACCACCCGCTGAACCCTACCCATAATTAAAAGACCTAACGCGAATCCCCCCAAGGCTTCGGCCTTGGGGGGATTCCCCTATCAAAAAAGGTTCTCAAACACATCATCCAGCCGGATGACGAGGTCATCGAAGAGGTGGCAGCAGAACGCGGCGGGGATAGCCTCCCGTTCCTCCTCCGGCATGAGCCGGAGCAGATAGTCCGGGTAGACGGAGTAACAGTTATCGAGCTCATATACGCCGTCCTTCAGACGGTACACCTCGATCGACTGGGCCTCCGGGCTGATGATCCAGTACTCGGGGACACCGCTTGCCTGATAAATCTGTTTTTTGCGTCCCCGGTCGTACCTCCCCGTACTGGGCGAGAGGATTTCCACGACCAGGTCCGGTGCGCCGTGCACACCGTCCGCCTTGATTTTCTCCCGGTCGCAGACCACCATAAGGTCCGGCCTGTAGTAGTCCATATCAGAGAGAAACAGAGGCACGTCATCTGGAAAGACGGTACAGGATTTTCCCCGCAGGTAGCTGTGAAAGAGTGCGTGGACATTTCCCGCGATAACACCGTGATTTGTTGCGGGCGGGGCCATCATTACCACTTTTCCGCAGATCAGCTCCTCACGTCTTGGTTCTGTCCAAGCGAGCTCCTCTGCATAGATCGGTTCAGAGGTCATAACGATCACCTGCTTTTCTGAAATTGATAACAATATTATATCGTATTCCCTCCGCGCCGTCAAGGCAGAAAGCGCCCCCGGAGCAGTGCTCCGGGGGCTTGTTCTCAGCGGAAGGCGATATAATCGTACCGTCTGCCGCTCAACGTAAAGTTCGGGTAAGTGTACCCCGCCGGGTCATCTTTCACAGCGATAAACCCGGTATCCGTAAATATGAGCCGGTGCTTGAGGGACTCTCCGGAGGTGATGCCGCCATAGACGTAGAAGGTGTTGAAGTTGGTAGCGCCGGGACTCTCCATGATGCCGGAGATGATGACAAAGCTGGGCCGGAACCCCAGCTCCACCCGCCGCTCCTGGCCGTTCCCCACGTAGGACCCCACCGCGTAGGGCTTGAACGCGGGGGAGTACGCGCCTCCGGCAGCGGACTGCGCGGCCTCGGCCTTAGCATTGGCGGCGTTGACCTGCCGCTGGAGCTCCGCATCCCCGGCCTCGGCGGCGGACTTGTTGCTGTTGAGGCCGTTTTCGATGTTCGACATCGCGCTGTTGAAGTCCTCCATCTTGATGAGGTCATTGAGCTCCCACTGGGGCAGGCCATAGTTTTTGGTGTGATTCATGATGTTTCTCCTTTAAATAAAATTTTGTAACGAGAGACCGTTACACATCAGGAGTGTAACGGCGAAAAACTGCACGAGTACGTACAACGTCGGTTTCACCAAAAAGTATAGTTGAATTCCGGCACATTTTGCTATATAATGGGACAAACATTCTGTAAAAAGGAGAGACCTATGCTTCACATATGGATGGGAAGAGCGAACACCGGAAAATCGGCCCGGGTCCTGGAACAGATTCGTGAGCGGGGCGTCCCCGCCCTTCTCCTCGCGCCGGAGCACGCCTCCCACGCGGCGGAGCTGGACCTGTGCCGCTTCTGCGGCCCGGAGGCCAGCCGCTACGCGGAGGTGCTGAGCCTGCGGCTCTTAGCCAGCCGGGTCCTTGCGCTGACCGGCGGCCTCACAGACGTGCCCCTGGACGCGGGGGGGAAGCTCCTCATGATGCAGTTAGCCCTCCAGGAGGTGGCGGGCCAGCTGGATGCCTACGCCCGGCCCTCCCGGAAGGCCCCCTTCCTGGGGGAGCTGGTGGAGCTCTGCGGCGAGCTGATTGCCTGCCAGGTCCAGCCCGAGGACCTGGGGGACGCCCTGCCCTTCCTGGAGGGCATGAGCGCGGGGAAGATCAAGGATCTGTCCCTCATCTACGCGGCCTATCTGGGCCATCTCCGCCGGGACGGCCGGGACCGCCGGGACCTGATGGAGCGCCTGCTGGAGAACCTGGAGAAATCCGGTTATGCGGCGGGAAAGGACGTATATCTGGACGGCTTCACCTACTTCACCGCCCAGGAGCTGGACCTGATCGCCATCCTGCTCCGGGTCTCCCGGTCCGTTACGGTGACCCTCCTGGGGGACGGCGGGAGCTGGGAAATCTTCCAGCAGGGCATCCAGACCCGGGACCGGCTCATCCGGTTAGCCTCGGCCTGCGGCCGGCAGTGCCGGCTGGAGGTCCTGCCCGCCCCCGCGCCCCAGACCGCCCTGGAGCACCTTTCCTCCCATTTCTTCGGCCCCATGGTCCCCTGGGAGGGGGCGGAGACGCCTGTATCCCTCTACCGCGCGGACAGCATCTTCCACGAGACGGAGTATGCGGCGGCGGAAATTCTGTCCCTGGTGCGGACAGGCCGCTATCGCTTCCGGGATATCGCCGTAACGGCCAGAGATCTGGACAGCTACTCCGCCGCCATTGAGAACGTCTTCGAGCGCTACGGTGTGCCGGTATACCTCAGCCGCCGCAGCGACATTCTGGAGAAGCCGGTGCTCAGCCTCCTGGCCGGGGCCCTGGACGCGGTCAGCGGCGGCTATGAGTACGAGGACATGTTCCGCTATCTGAAGACCGGCCTCGGGGGCCTCACAGACGATGAGTGCGACCGGCTGGAGAACTACGTCATCCAGTGGGATATCCACGGCGCCATGTGGGTCCGGGACGAGGACTGGACCGCCAACCCCGCCGGCTGGCGGGAGGGCTTCACGCCGGAGGAGGAGGCGGCTTTGGCGGACATCAACGCCCTGCGCCGGCGGGTCGGGGGCCCTCTGGGCCGTCTGGCGGCGGGGCTGAAGGACCGCCCCGGGGCCCGTGGAAAGCTGGAGGTGCTGTGGGCCTTCCTGGAGGAGCTGCACCTGGCGGACCAGCTGGAGGGGCGCACCGCCCGTCTGGAGGAGCTGGGGGAGCTCCAGCGCGCCGCCGAGTACGCACAGCTCTGGGAGCTTCTTTGCGGCGTAATGGACCAGTTTGCGGAGATTTTGGAGGACGCGCCCCTGGACACAGAGGAGTTCGCCCGGCTTTTGAAGCTGGTGCTGACCCAGTACGATGTAGGCACCATCCCCGTGTCCCTGGACCAGGTCCAGGTCTCCCAGATCACCCGCAACGACCGCCACCGGATCAAGGTTCTCTTCCTTCTGGGGGCCAACGACCACGTGCTCCCGGCGGTCCAGACCAGCCAGGGCCTCCTGAACCGGGAGGACCGGGAGCAGCTGCGCCGGGAGGGCATCGAGCTGGCCCCCAGCGGATTGGACCTCTTCCACATCGAGCTGCAAAACCTCTACGCCGCCCTGGCCCAGCCCACGGACCGCCTGGTGGTCACCTGGCCTGCGGCGGACCTGAACGGCTCCCCCCTGCGCCCCTCCTTCGTGGTGGGCCGGATCAAGACCCTGCTCCCCGCCGTCTGGGAGGGCGTGGACCTGGGGGACCGGCCCTACCGCCTGCGGGCCCCCCTGCCCGCCCTGGAGCTGGCGGGCGGCGAGCGGGGCGGAGCCCTCTGGCGCTATTTCGCGGCGGACCCCCGGTGGAGCGCCTCCCTGGAGGCCATGGACCGGGCGGCGTCCATGCACCGGGGACGCCTCTCCCCGGCGGCCGTGGAGAGCCTCTATGGCCGCAGCTACCGCATGAGCGCCAGCCGCATCGACAAGATCAACTCCTGCCACTTCGCCTACTTCCTCCAATACGGCCTCCGGGCCCGGGAGCGGGTCCCCGCGGGGTTTGACGCCTCCCAGGTGGGCACCTTCCTCCACTATGTCTTAGAGCACGTCACCCGGGAGGCGGCGGCCCGGGGAGGCTTCGCCTCCCTTGACAGCGGGGAGCTGGACGCGCTCCTGGACCGGGTGGTCTCCCGGTACGTGGAGACCGCCATGCCCAGCTTCGAGAAGCGGGACGAGCGGTTCAAGTATCTCTTCGGCCGTCTGAAGAAGACGGTGGGCACCATCGTGGAGAACGTGGCGGAGGAGCTGGGGGCGTCGGACTTCGTGCCCGTGGCCTTTGAGCTCAGCTTCGGCGAGGACGGACAGCTCCCCGCCATCTCCATCCAGACCGGCGGCGCCGCCCTCACCCTGGCCGGCAAGGTGGACCGGGTGGACGGGTGGCTCAAGGACGGAAAGCTCTACCTGCGGGTGATCGACTACAAGTCCGGGAAGAAGTCCTTCGACTTAGCCGATGTCCGCCACGGGCTGAATATCCAGATGCTCCTCTACCTCTTCGCCCTGGAGCGGGAGGGGCCGGCCCTCTTCGGCGAGAAGGTCGTCCCCGCCGGGGTGCTCTACCTCCCGGCCCGGGACGTGCTGGTCACCCAGCGCCGGGGCGTGACCAGGGAGGCCCTCCGCGCCGCCCTGGACAAGGAGCTGCGCCGCAGCGGCATGGTCCTGGGGGAGCCGGAGGTCCTGCAAGCTATGGAGCACAGCGCCCTTGAGGCCCCCCGCTTCCTGCCGCTGACCCTGGGCCGGGACGGGAGCATCACCAAGGGCATCGCCACGGCGGAGGAGCTGGGAAAGCTCAGCCGCTACGTGGACAGCATCCTGGCGGAGATCGCCCGGGACCTCCGCGCCGGCGTCATCGCCGCCGACCCCTGGGCCCGCAGTGAGCAGGAGAGCGCCTGCACGTACTGCGAGTTCGCCTCCGCTTGCCACTTCATGGACGAGGACGCGGAGGACTGCGCCAAGCCCCTGCGCCCCGTGACCCCGGCGGAGTTCTGGGACCATGTGGAGCTGACCATCCGGAAGGGAGGAAAAGCATGAGCATCCAACTGACTGAAAACCAGCGGGCCGTGGTGGAGGACCGGGGCGGGAGCCTCCTGGTCTCCGCCGCCGCCGGGAGCGGCAAGACCCGGGTGCTGGTAGAGCGCCTCTTCCTCCGGGTTCTGGGGGAGGAGCAGGCCAATATCGACGACTTCCTCATCATCACCTACACCCGGGCGGCTGCGGCGGAGCTGCGCGGGCGCATCGCCCAGGAGCTCAGCGCCCGCCTCACGGACCGCCCCGGGGACCGCCACCTCCAGCGGCAGCTCCTGCTGGTCTACCAGGCGGACATCAAGACCATCGACTCCTTCTGCACCGCCCTCCTCCGGGAGAACGTCCACCTGCTGGACTGCGGGGAGGAGCGGGGGCTCACGGCGGACTTCCGGGTGCTGGACGAGAACGAGGCGTCCCTTCTGCGCCGCCGGGTGCTCCCCCGGGTGCTGGAGGACTTCTATGCCCATCTGACCCCCGGCGGCATCCAGCTGGCCGACTCCTTCGGCTTTGGCCGGGATGACCGGGGATTGGAGGAGCTGGTGCTGGACCTGTACGGCAAGCTCCAGAGCCACGCCTACCCGGAGCGTTGGCTGGCGGACCAGCGAGCGGTCTGGTCCGCCCTGCCGGAGGACGCTGGGGACACCGCCTATGGCCGGGAGCTCCTGGGGAGCCTCTCCCGCAAGGCCGGCCACTGGGCCCGGGTCCTGGGGGAGAGCCTGGTCCTCATGGCCGAGGACTGCGGCCTCCACAGCGCCTACAGTCCCGGCTTCTGGGACGCGGTACGCCAGCTGGAGCAGCTGGCCGGGGCGGCTGGAACAGGCTGGGACGCGGCGGCGGCGCGGGTCCCCCGCTGGCCCCGGCTGTCCCCGGCCCGCAAGTGTCAGTCCCCGGAATTGAAGGACCGCCTCCAGAGCCTCTGGAAGCGGTGCAAGGACGAGATGAACGCCGCCTGCGCCATCCTGGACGTGACGGCGGCGGAGGCGGGGGAGGACCTGCGCCGCGCCGCCCCGGCCATGGAGGCCCTGCTGGCGCTGTGCGCGGACTTCTCCCGGGCCTACCAGCAGGAGAAGCTGCGCAAAAACGTCACCGACTTCTCCGACCAGGAGCACTATGCCGTCCGGCTCCTCCTGGGAGAGGACGGCGGGCCCACGGAGCTGGCCCGTCTCATCTCCGGCCGCTACCGGGAGGTGATGGTGGACGAGTACCAGGACACCAACCAGGTGCAAAACTGCATCTTCTCCGCCGTCTCGGAGGTTGGGACGAAGCTCTTCACCGTGGGGGATGTCAAGCAGTCCATCTACCGCTTCCGCCTGGCGGACCCCACCATCTTTCTGGAAAAATACCGCCTCTTCCCCCAGGAGCGGGAGCAGGAGGGCGGGCCGCGGAAAATCCTTCTCAGTCAGAACTTCCGCTCCCGGCAGAGCGTGCTGGACGCGGCGAATTACGTCTTCCAGTCCGTCATGAGCCGGGAGATGGGGGAGATCGATTACGGGGAGGCCGAGCGGCTCAACTTCGGCGCGGCCTACCTGCCGCCCCGGGAGGACTGCGGGACGGAGTTCCACCTCCTGAAGGTGCCCCTCAACCGTGGGGACGCTGAGAGCGCCGTGTCCCGCCCCCTGGCGGAGGCCCGGTTCGCGGCCGAACGGATCAGCCGCCTCCTGGAGGAGGGGTACCCGGTCACTGACGAGGACACGGGGGAGCTGCGGCCCTGCCGGGCGGAGGATATGGTCATCCTCATGCGCTCCCCGGGCCCCAGGCTGAGGTGCTACACCAGGGCCCTGGCGGAGCGGGGGATCCCGTGCAGCGTCCAGGAGGACGAGGACTTCTTCTCCGCCATGGAGGTGGCGGTGGTCTACGCCCTGCTTCAAATCCTGGACAACCCCCGGCAGGACGTGCCCCTCATCTCCGTGCTGCGCTCGCCGCTGATGGGGTTCGACTCCAGCCGCCTGGCCATGATCCGGGGAGAACACCCCGCCGGGGACTTCTACGAGGCGGTGGCCTCCAGCGGGGACGGGGACTGCCGCGCCTTCCTGGCCCAGCTGGAGGACCTGCGGTCCCTGGCCAAGGACATGAGCGTCCACCGGCTCCTCTGGCGGCTCTACAACCAGCTGAACGTGCTGGGGGTCTTCGGCGCGATGGCCGGCGGGGAGAAGCGGCGGGAGAACCTGATCCTCCTCTACGAGCACGCCCGGTCCTTTGAGGACGCGGGGTACAAGGGGCTCTTCGCCTTTGTCAGCCACCTGCGCTTCCTGCTGGAGCACGGGCAGCAGCCCGCCGTCACCGCCGCCGGGGCGGGGACGGGGGTGCAGATCATGAGCATCCACAAGTCCAAGGGCCTGGAGTTCCCCATCGTGATCCTGGCGGACCTGAACAAGAGCTTCAACAAGATCGACCTCCAGACCCCGGTACTGGTCCATCCGAAGCTGGGCCTGGGGCCCACATATATCGATCTGGACCGCCGTATCCGCTACCCGACCGTCGCCCGGGAGGCGGTCTCCCAGCGGCTGAGCCGGGAGATGCGCTCCGAGGAGATGCGGGTGCTCTACGTGGGCATGACCCGGGCCAAGGAGAAGCTGATCCTCACGGCGTCCATGACCTCTGCTCCCAAAAAGCTGGCGGAATTGACGGCTCTGGCGGCATTCTCCGCCGGAGACGGCACGCAGCTCCCGCCGGAGACGGTGGACGGCGCGAAGTCCATGGCCGAGTGGGTGCTGCTGTCCCTCCTGCGGCGTCCGGAGGCCGCGCCCCTCCGTGCGGAGGGCGGGGTGGAGGACGGGCAGTGCCTGGCCTGTGAGGACGCGCCGTGGATCGTGGCCTGCCACGACGGTATGCTCTACGCCGAAGCGCCCTCCGAAGCGCCGGAGGATGCGGTCTCCGAGGCGTCCCAGGCGCTCCCGGTGGACCGGGAGGCGCTGGATTTCGTCTACCCCTGCCTCCCCGCCTGTACGGCCCCCACGAAGCTGACCGCCACCCAGCTCAAGGGAAGGGAGAAGGACCGGGAGATCGCCGAGAATACGGTCCAGCCCTATACGCACAAGGAGTTTGCCGCGCCGAAATTTCTCTCCGCCCAGCAGCCTCTGGCCCCTGCGGCAAGGGGGACGGCGGTCCATCTGGTGATGCAGTACCTGCCCCTGGACGGGAGCGCGGCGGAGACGGTGAAGGAGCTCCTGGCCCGGCGCATCATGACGCCGGAACAGGCGGAGGTGGTGGACCTGCGGGCCATCGAGGGGTTTCTGGCCTCCCCGCTGGCCGGGGAGCTGCGGCGGGCGGAGCAGGTGGAGCGGGAGTTCCGTTTCAGCCTCCTGGTGCCCGCAGGGGACTACTATGAGGACTTGTCCGATGAGGATCAGGTTTTGCTCCAAGGGGTGGTGGACCTGTTCGCCGTCATAGACGGCGAGATTACGGTGGTGGACTTTAAGACAGACCGAATCACGGAGGGGAACCTTCAAGAGAAGATTGACTACTACCGCCCCCAGTTGGCCGCATATAGCCGGGCGCTGGAGCAGATCATGGGATTGCCGGTTGCTCACAGGGTTTTGTACTTTTTCGGCAACGGGCAGGCGGTGGAAATCTAGGACAGAGGGAATGGAGGACAAAAACTTATGCCGGCACCAAAAGAGATCGTAAACAAATGGGTAGACGCATTTAATGCCCGTGACGTGGAGGCAATCGTCAGCCTGTATCACAAAGATGCAGTCAATCACCAGGTGGCAAACGAGTCCGTTGCGGGAAGAGACGCCATTCGAGAGATGTTTACAAATGAGTTTTCAACGGCGAAAATGGTCTGTATTGTTGAAAACATTTTGGAAGACGGGCAGTGGGCTGTCCTGGAGTGGAGGGACCCGCTGGGCCTGCGCGGATGTGGCTTTTTCCATGTGGTAAACGGGAAGCTCCTGTTCCAGCGGGGATACTGGGATAAGCTCTCCTTCTTAAAGCAGCATGATCTCCCGATATAAAGCTGATGCGAAGGGGTGGGCAGAGCTCACCCCTTCGCAAAATCGCCCTCGCCAGAAACTGGATTTTTTATTCACAAGGAAATTTTCTCTTGACAACGCCTGTCCCGCCGCCTATAATAAGACCAGTTTTCAAAAAAAGAACGAAAAGCGCGATGAAGGAAAGAGTACCCTGACCAGACCACCTTACAGAGAGCCTCCGTATGCTGAAAGGAGGCAGGCAGGCGGCGGGGGAACATGGTTCCGGAGCGGCGCGTCCGAGGGGCTGTGGGGCTGCCTAGGGCGCGACGGGGCCGCCCGTTACAGCGGAGGACATTGTTGGATGTCCCGATGAGGTTCCGGGTTTGTCCCGGGATGAAAAGAAGTGGTACCACGGGTATGATGCTCGTCTTCTGTTATGGAAGACGGGCATTTTATTATTTTTGAGGCAAGGAGAGTTTATCATGAAAAAGAAACAATCGCTGAACATCACATTGGCCATCTTCCTGGGGCTGGTCCTGGGCATCGTCTTCGGGCTGTTCATGCCGGGGCGGTATGAGTTCCTGCTGCCGGTGATCGAGCTGCTGAGCGGCGTCTATATGAACGCGCTGCAGATGATGATCTATCCGCTGGTGTTCTGCTCCTTGATCGTGGGCATCCAGGGGATCGGCAGTGTGTCGGCTACCGGGCGGATCGGGGCACAGTCGGTGCTGTATTTTGTAGGAACTACGCTGGCTGCAAGCCTTTTGGGGCTGTTTCTGCCAAGAGCGCTGGGATTGGGAAACGGCGTGACCATCGAAATGGCGGAGGCCAATGTTGAGGCGACGCAGTTTACCAGCATTATGGACACGGTGAAAAATCTGATCCCCGCCAACCCCGTTGCCGCCTTTGCCAACGGCAATATGCTGCAAGTGCTGGTCTTTGCGATCATCGCGGGTGTCGCCTGCCTGAAGCTGGGGGAGAAGGCCGCGCCCTTTGTGGGGGTGGTGGAGGCGGTCAACGACTTGGCGGTCGAGATTATCTCCGTGGTCATGCGGTTCACGCCGGTGGGGGTATTCTGCTCCATTGCCGGGGTCATTTACGCCAATGGGACGGAGACCATGCTGGCTCTGGGGACGGTGCTCATCGCGCTCTATGCGGTCATGGCGCTCTATGCGCTGGTGGTCTACGGAGGCATTGTGAAGGTTTTGGGACGGTGCAGGGCGGGGACGTTCTTTGCCAAGGTTCTGCCTGCGGCGCTGAACGCGTTTGGGACCTGCTCCAGCTCCGCGACGCTGCCGATCAGCAAGCGGTGTGCGGACGAGCTGGGGGTGCCCAATGAGGTGTCGTCTCTGGCTCTGCCGCTGGGAGCGACGATCAATATGGATGCGGTATCTATCGTCATGTCCTTCATGGTGGTGTTTTTTGCGAACGCCTGCGGTGTAGAGCTCAGCTTTGGGATGCTGGCGGTGGTGCTGCTCAGCAATGCGCTGCTGAGCATCGGGACGCCAGGGGTGCCGGGGGGAGCGATTGCGTCCTTTGCGGCGCTGTCGGTAATCGCGGGACTCCCTGCGGGGATCATGGGGGTGTACATCAGTGTGAATACGCTGTGCGATATGGGGGCGACCTGCTGTAATGTGCTGGGAGATTTGGCGTGCTCGGTGGCGATGAAGGAGACGGTCAAGTAAGAAGGAGATCAGACAAAGCAGGGATGCCCCGCCCAAGGGGGCGGGGCCCACAGGGTACGGCGCGGAGGTTTTCGATAGGGCGGCGCGCCGAGCCGTCGCGCCCTACGAATGGATGGGCAGTACCGCCCGCACCGTGCCGGTGGCCCGGTAGTATCGAAATAGAAGCGTGCTTTAGGAGGCGAACCCAACGAAGAAGGCCAAAGGGCTAGGGGGTTGTGGCGGCGCAGAGTCTGCCATCGGCCCAGGGAAGCGGTTGGGAAAAGGAGGCTACCAGGTCGTAGCGTAATCAAAAAACAAATGAGTGAGGGGGTCCGGACCGCAGGTCCGGCGGCGTTTTGGTGACTTTTCCGCCGCGGGAAAAGTCACTCGCGCCCGGAGGCGCGAAACTCCCCCGAGAAAACTATCCAAAAGATAGGCAGTATCATAGAAACGCAAAACCCCGGACCTTTTTCCAAAGGCCCGGGGTGATTTTACATCTGATGTTTTACTCTATCGGATTCCTCCGCAGTCTTCGCGTTGTTCCACTGGTCCAGGCTCCCGAGATAACCCGTCACCCGGCGGATGCGCTCAAAGCCCACTGTGCCCTGGCACTCCCGGCGGCCGCAGCCGGGGCACTCGTCGTCGATGATGCCGGTGTACCCGCAGGCGGGGTCCCGGTCCACGGGGTGGTTGACGGAGCCATACCCGACCCCCGCCTCCTTCATACAGCGGATGACCTTCTCAAAGGCGTCCAGATTCTTGAGGGGGTCGCCGTCCATCTCCACGTAGCTGATGTGCCCCGCGTTGGTCAGAGCGTGGTAGGGGGCCTCCAGCTTGATCTTCTCAAAGGCGCTGATGGGGTAGTAAACAGGGACATGGAAGCTGTTGGTGTAGTACTCCCGGTCCGTGACGCCGGGGATGATGCCGAACTTCTTCTTGTCGATGCGGGTGAAGCATCCGGACAGCCCCTCTCCCGGGGTCGCCAGGAGGGAGAAGTTCAGCCCCGTCCGCTGGCTCTCCGCATCCATGCGGGAGCGCATCCGGGCGATGATCTCCAGCCCCAGGCGCTGACTGCGTTCACTCTCACCGTGGTGCTTGCCGGTGAGGGCCACCAGGGTCTCCGCCAGGCCGATGAAGCCCACGGAGAGGGTGCCGTGCTTGAGGACCTCACGGACCTCGTCGGTCCAGCCCAGCTTCTCGCTGTCCAGCCAGACCCCCTGGCCCATGAGGAAGGGGAAGTTGTAGACCTTCTTGCGGGCCTGGATCTCAAAGCGCTCCAGGAGCTGGTCCACACAGAGGTCCATCTTCCGGTCCAGCTCCTCGAAGAAGGCCTCCAGGTCCCCCTTGGCCTTGATGGCGATGCGGGGGAGGTTGATGGAGGTGAAGCTGAGGTTCCCCCGCTGGTTGCACTGCTGGCGGGAGGGGTCGTAGACATTGGAGATGACCCGGGTGCGGCACCCCATGTAGGCGATCTCCGTCTCCGGCCGCCGGGGGTCGTAGTACTGGAGATTGAAGGGGGCGTCGATGAAGGCGAAGTTGGGGAAGAGCCGCTTGGCGGAGCACCGGCAGGCCAGCTTAAAGAGATCGTAGTTGGGGTCACCGGGGTTGTAGTTGACGCCCTCCTTGACCCGGAAGATCTGGATGGGGAAGATGGGGGTCTCCCCGTTGCCCAGGCCCTGCTCGGTGGTGAGGAGGAGGTTCCGCATGACCATGCGGCCCTCAGGGGAGGTGTCCATGCCGTAGTTGATAGAGGAGAAGGGGGTCTGGGCCCCGGCGCGGCTGTGCATGGTGTTGAGGTTGTGGATAAAAGCCTCCATGGCTTGGAAGGTGGCCCGGTCAGTCTCCTTCTCCGCGTAGTGGACGGCCATGGTCTGGGCCTTTCTCATGCGCTCCTCGTCGCCATAGCGCTCCACCAGGCGGGGGAGCTCCGCGGCCAGATAGGGCTCACAGCGCTCCAGCCGGGGGACGGGGCCGCCGTCCTTCCCGATCTCCTCCCGGATAGCCTTGAGGTCCTCCTCGGGGTCGTCCATGTCGTGCCAGAGCATGAGGGCCTTGGCCAGGTTCCGGGTGTAGTAGCGGCGGAAGGTCTTTGCCACGCCGTCGGCCATGCCGTAGTCGAAGTTGACGATGGCCTGTCCGCCGTGCTGGTCGTTCTGGTTGGACTGGATGGCGATGCAGGCCAGGGCGGCATAGGAGGCGATGTCGTTGGGCTCCCGGAGGTAGCCGTGGCCGGTGGAGAAGCCGCCGGCAAAGAGCTTCTTGATGTCGATCTGGCAGCAGGTGGTGGTGAGGGTGTAGAAATCCAGGTCGTGGATGTGGATGTCCCCCTCCTGGTGGGCCTTGGCGTGCTCGGGCTTGAGGACGAACATCTGGTAGAACTGCTTGGCGCCCTCGCTGCCGTACTTGAGCATGGAGCCCATGGCGGTGTCGCCATTGATGTTGGCGTTCTCCCGCTTGAGGTCGGAATCCGCGGCGTCGGAGAAGGTGATGTCCTCATAGGTCTTCATGAGGCGGCTGTTCATCTCCCGGACGCGGCTGCGCTCGTTGCGGTAGAGGATGTAGGCCTTGGCGGTCTGGATATAGCCGTCGTCCATGAGGACCTTCTCCACCATGTCCTGGATGTGCTCCACCTCGGGGACAGCATCCCCCTCCACCTCCAGCAGGGAGACCACCTCGTCCGCAAGGGACCCGGCTACGTCCTCCTGTCCGGGCTTATAGGTGGCCTCAAAGGCCCTGGCGATGGCGGAGGCGATCTTCTCCTTGTCGAACTCCACCTCGCGGCCGTCCCGCTTCCTCAACTTTTCAATGGTCATTGCAGCCTCTCCTTCGTAAATTCCAAGTTATCAGACGCCTCAGCGCGTTTATTCCCAAAAGTTTCGCCTGGACACAATATCTTGTGCCCGGGCGGCTGAACGAACGAACATATTGTACAATCCCGCTTCCCAAATTGTCAAGTGGCAAAAGCGACTGCGCCATAGAATCAGCGAATTGACAGTTTTGTCCCGGCGCTTCGGGAGCTTTCCCCTCCCTCCGACAGGTCCCGGCGCAAAAAAACCAGGGGGCGCAAGGCCCCCCGGCCATTGGCAAATTTCCCGTTTACTCCCGGTTATAGACATCCGCCACATGGGCGCGTCCCCGGTAGATGAACAGATACACCGAGAGGAGCACGACGGCGTATATTCCCACGATGACGGCCCGCTCCGGGAACACCTCCGCCAGAGCGCCCACCAGCAGGGACCCTGCCACGGTCCCCAACGAGGTCATCATCTGGAAGGCACCGTTGAACCGGGCACGCATAGTATCGGGCACATAGGCCTGGGTAGCGGTGGTGCGGATGGTGTAGGAGGTGACGCCCAGCATCCCCTGGACGAAGAACGCCGCGGCCATCAGCGGTATGGGCAGGAAGAGCCGCAGGCTGCCGATGGCATCAATCGCGGCGTAGGCGGCCAGGGCGGCAAGGAACTTCCGTTCCGGCGGGATGCGAACCTTGTATTGGACCATGCCGCCCACCAGTCGGCCAGCTACCTCGAAGTTGGACACGATGGCGTACAGCGTCACCGCCGCCACAGGCCAGGCGGCAAAGCGCTGAGGGTGGCTGCGGAAAAAGGGTAGAATCAGGTTGTCCGCCCCGCTGCAGAGGTTCAGGGCCGTGAAGTACAGCGCGATGCACAGCAGGCCCTTCTCTCCCCGTATGTAGGCCAGCCCCTCCCGGAAGTCCCGGGCGTATTGCCGGAGCTTCCCGGCGCTGTCCGGGGGCGGGGCGGAGGCCATGTGGGTCTCCCGGCAGCGGATGGTCCGCTCAAAGCAGGCGGCGAGGAAGAAGCAGGCCGCGTTGGCGGCGAAGATGGGCACCGCGCTGCCCAGAGCCTCGTAGACCGCCGCCGCCACGGGCATCATGATGGACGCTAAGGGCCAGAGCATACTGGAGACGGCGTAGGCCCGCTGGGAGTTGCCCTCGGTGATGAGATTGGGGTAGAAGCTATCGTAGGCCACGGCGTAGACGCTGTTGATGGCCCCATAGAAGGTGTTGCTGGCGAGCAGGAAGAGGTAGCTGAACCACCCCGCCCGCAGCACCAGGAACATGAGGAAAAAGAGCCCGGCGGACAGGAAGTCCAGCCAGTAGATGACCTTCTTCCGGCTCATGCGGTCCAGGTAGGGCCCCGCGATCAGGGGCATGAACAGCAGGGGCAGCTGATAGCAGACGTTGAAGAGCATATAGAGGAATGTGGACCCGGTGTAGTCCAGCACCAGCAGGCTGATGGAAAATCCGGCCATGCTACTCCCCACCATGGAGATGAGGCTTCCGATGGTGATGACAGTGAAGTCATAGGTCCACAGCTTTTGCAGTTTCATGCTTGTTATATCTCCTTTTCAATGTTGATTTTCTCGAACCGGCCTCATCACGGCCGAGAGAATCAACATGCAGGAGCTAAGATTTTCATGATGGAGACCTCCCAAAGGCGAAACAACGTTTCGCCGCAAAAAGTTTTTCTTCTTTTGCTCCTTTTCTTCTTTATACACAGAGAAGAAAGGAGGGAGGGATTACTTAATGATCTCGCCCCGGGCCTTCTTCTCCTCGATCTCCCGGAGGGCGTCCTTGTGGGAGAGGTTGACGCGGCCCTTTTCGTCGATCTCGGTGACCTTGACCCACATCATGTCGCCGATCTTGCAGACGTCCTCCACCTTCTCCACCCGCTTGTTGGCGAGCTTGGAGATGTGGACCAGGCCGTCCTTGCCGGGGGCAAGCTCCACGAAGGCGCCGAACTGCATCAGGCGCACCACGCGGCCGTAGTACAGGGAGCCCACCTCGGGGACGAAGACGATGGCGTCGATAGCGGCCTTGGCGGCGTCGCAGGAGGCGGCGTCGGCGGAGGCGATGTGGATGGTGCCGTCGTCGTCGATGTCGATCTTCGCGCCGGTGTCGGCCACGATCTTCTGGATGACGGAGCCGCCCTTGCCGATGACATCCCGGATGTTGTCCGGGTCGATGTGCATGGTGATCATCTTGGGGGCCCACTGGCTGACCTCGGACCGGGGTTCGGCGATGCAGGGGATCATGATCTGGTCCAGAATCTCGCACCGGGCGTCATAGGTGATGTCCAGGGCGTTCTTGATGATCTCCATGGTGAGGCCGTCGTTTTTCAGGTCCATCTGGATGGCGGTGATGCCCTTCTTGGTGCCCCCGACTTTGAAGTCCATCTCGCCGTGGAAGTCCTCCACGCCCTGGATGTCGATGAAGGTGGTGAAGGAGCCGTCGTCGTCCTGGATAAGGCCGCAGGAGATGCCCGCCACCGGGGCCTTGATGGGCACACCCGCGTCCATGAGGGCCAGGGTGGAGCCGCAGATGGAGCCCTGGGAGGTGGAGCCGTTGGAGCTGACCACCTCGCTCACCACGCGGATGGCGTAGGGGAACTCCTCCTCACTGGGGAGCACGGGGAGCAGGGCCCGCTCGGCGAGAGCGCCGTGACCAATCTCCCGGCGTCCGGGGGAGCGGGAGGGCTTGGCCTCGCCCACACTGTAGCCGGGGAAGTTGTAGTGGTGCATATACCGCTTGGACTCCTCGGGCCAGATGGTGTCCAGCTTCTGGCAGGCGGAGAGGGTGTCCAGGGTGCAGACGCTGAGGACCTGGGTCTGTCCCCGGGTGAAGAGGCCGGAGCCGTGGACCCGAGGCAGGACGCCCACCTCGGCGGCCAGGGGGCGGATCTCGTTCTTCTGACGGCCGTCCACCCGGTGGCCCTCCAGGAGCCAGGCCTTGACGATCTTCTTCTGGAACTTGTAGGTGAACTCCTCCAGGTACTTGTCCATGTCGGGGTACTGCTCCAGGTAGCGCTCATGCCAGTGCTCGATCATGGCGTTCCAGCGGGCCTCCCGGACGTTCTTGTCGTCGGTGTCCATGGCGGCGCGGGCCTCGTCCATGTAGTTGGCGGTGATGTCGTCGAAGAGCTCCTGGTTGAAGTCGGCGTGGGGGTAGTCGAACTTCTCCTTGCCGATCTCGGCGGCCATCTGATTGATGAGGGCCACCTGCTTCTGGTTCTCCTCGTGGGCCATTTTGATGGCCTCGAACATGGTGTCGTTGGGGATCTCGTTGGCCCCGGCCTCGATCATGACCACCTTTTTGCCGGTGGAGACCACGGTGACGTCGAGATCGGAGACCTCGGCCTGCTCCCGGGTGGGGTTGACCACCAGCCTGCCGTCCACATAGCCCACCTTCACCGCGCCCACAGGGCCGTTCCAGGGGATGTCGGAGATGGCCAGGGCGGCGCTGGTGCCGATGAGGGCGGCGATCTCCGGGGAGCAGTCGTGGTCCACGCTCATGACCGTGGCCATGATGGACACGTCGTTGCGGAAGTCCCCGGGGAAGAGCGGGCGGATGGGGCGGTCGATGACCCGGCTGGTGAGGATGCCCTTCTCGCCGGGACGGCCCTCCCGGCGCATGAAGGAGCCGGGGATGCGGCCCACGGCGTACATCTTCTCCTCAAAGTCCACGCTGAGGGGGAAGAAGTCGATGCCGTCCCGGGGCCGGGGGGCGGCGGTGGCGGTGACGAGGACCACGGTGTCCCCGTAGGTGACGAGGACCGCGGCGTTGGCCAGCTCCGCCAGCTTGCCGGTCTCCAGGGTCAGGGGACGGCCCGCCAGGTCCATGGTGTACTTGCGGTAGTTGGGAAACTGCTTTTTGGTGATGATAGTCGACATAGCGTACTCCTTTTCTCTTGTCGTGATGTGATCGGGAGCCGCCTTTTAGCACTTGATCTCGGCGCCGGAAACAGAGCGTACCGGGAAAACAGGCCGTAGGGGCCCATATGCTGGATAGGTGCCGTATATCCGGCAGCAAGATCAACTGCTAAAGGGAAGGACTCCCGGCGGGGGGCGGCTGGGGACGGAAAGACGGGGAGAAGGGTCCGGCCCTCCTCCCCGCGCTGTTTACTTACTTGCGGATCCCCAGCTTGGCGATGAGTGCGCGGTAACGCTCGATGTCCTTCTTGGCGAGGTAGTCGAGGAGACTGCGGCGCTTACCGATCATTTTGTACAGGCCCCGGCGGCTGTGGTTGTCGTGGGCGTGGACCTTCAGGTGCTCGGTCAGCTGGTTGATGCGCTCGGTGAGGATGGCCACCTGAACTTCGGGGGAACCGGTGTCTGTGGCATGGGTGCGGTTGGCCTCGATGATAGAGGTCTTCTGATCTTTCTGCATCATGGGAATGTTTCCACCTTTTCAAATAGATTCTCCTCATGCCGCGCCGGGGCAGGTGCCGCCGCGGGGCGAAGCATGGGAACTAAGACGCATATCACGCGCTTCTCTACTATAACACAGGTTTCCCATTTTTGTAAAGGAAAATTTGCGGAAAACCCAGTTTATTTTTTGGGCGGGCGGTTTTTCCGCTTCCTTCCGTCGGCGAAGGCCACCAGACGGCCCATCCGGGACGGCTCGGAGGAAATGCGCCGCGGGGGCGGCTGCGGAGGCTCCGGCGGAGGCGGCGGGGCCACGGCCGCCCTTGGGAGCTCCACATGGGGCTTGGGCGGCGCGGGGGACCTGGGGACGCCCGGCGCCTTGGGTGCGCTTGGCGTTTTAGGCGTGCCTGGCGCCTTCGGCGTGCTGGGGACCTTTGGCGGACGGGGAGGCCGGACCGGCTTCTCCCGGGGCTCGAAGACCTCCATGGGCCAGGGGTTGGCCTCCACCACGGGGATGGTCTTGCGGATGAGCTTTTCGATGTCCTTCAGGTACGCAAGCTCGTCAAAGTCGCAGAAGCTGATGGCGAGGCCGTCCCGTCCGGCCCTCCCGGTGCGGCCGATGCGGTGGACGTAGGTCTCCGGCACGTTGGGCAGATCGTAGTTGACCACCGCCGCAAGCCCGCTGACGTCGATGCCCCGGGCGGCGATGTCCGTGGCCACCAGGACCCGGATGGCCCCGCTCTTGAAGCTCTCCAGGGCCTTGATGCGGGCGCTCTGCCCCTTGTTGCCATGGATGGCCATGGCGGGCACTCCGGAGCGGGTCAGGTCCTTGACCACCCGGTCCGCCCGGTGCTTGGTGCCGGTGAAGACCAGGACGCTGTCCAGGCTGGTATCCTGTAAAATATGCTCCAGCAGGGGCTTCTTGTTGCCCCGGTCCACCTTGTAGAGCCGCTGCTCGATGGCCTCCACGGTGGTGGACTGGGGGGTCACCTCCACCCGAACGGGGCTTACAAGGATCTTCTTCGACAACTCTGCGATCTCCCCCGGCATGGTGGCGGAGAAGAGGAGGGTCTGCCGCTTTTTGGGCAGGCGGTCGATGACCCGGCGCACGTCGTGGATGAAGCCCATGTCCAGCATCCGGTCCGCCTCGTCCAGGACGAAGGCCTCGACGCGGGTGAGGTCGATGTGGCCCTGATTGCACAGGTCGTTGAGCCGCCCCGGCGTGGCGACGAGAATGTCCACCCCCCTTTGCAGGGCCTCCACCTGGGGGGCCTGCCCTACGCCGCCGAAGATGACGGTATTGCGCAGGGGGAGGTGCTTTCCGTACTGGTCGAAGCTCTCTTTGATCTGCAAAGCGAGCTCCCGCGTGGGGGTGAGGACCAGGGCGCGGATGACCCTGCGTCCTGTCACCGCCTCGCCGTGGAGGCGCTGGAGGATGGGGATGGCGAAGGCGGCGGTCTTGCCGGTGCCGGTCTGGGCGCAGCCGATGAGGTCCCGGCCCAAGAGCACCGGGGGGATGGCCTGGGCCTGGATGGGGGAGGGGGCGGCGTAGCCCAGGTCGGCCACCGCCCGCTGGAGCTGGGGAAGTAAGTTCAAATCTTGAAATGTCATAGTATTCCTTTTAGATAAAATATTGTAAAGAAGAGTGGAGTCCTGATATATCTGTGTAGGGGCGCACGGTGTGCGCCCGTTCCAAAGGTCCACACCAGGTTTTTCGAGATCAGAGCGCGTGTGCGAAACGCGGTTTTCCTGATACCCGTCATATCCCGGTTGCATCTCCCCCGCAAATTGTGTTATGATAGAGAAAACCGTACCGGGAGGGGAGTGCCCTTGGAGACCCAGCGTCTGAAAAATATCGCCATCGTGATCCTGCTGCTGCTCAACGCGTGCCTGCTGCTCCTGCTGGGGTACCAGCACTTCCAGTCCCGGTGGGCCCAGGCGGACGCCCGGGAGGAGCTGCGCAGCCTCTACGCGGCCAACCAGCTGACCCTCAGCGCCCAGGCGGACCTGGACCAGGAGCCTTTGAGCCCCCTGTCCCTCCTGCGCCACAGCGGCACGGAGCAGGCCATCGCCTCCAGCCTCCTGGGGGGTAGCACCTCCGCTTTGAGCCAGGGGGGCGGCATCTACAGCTACGCCGGGGAGCACGGCACCATCCGCTTCCGGTCCGGAGGCGGCTTCGACGGCACGGGGCTCACCGTGCCCGTGGAGGACATCCCCCGGTTTTTCCGGCAGTTCTGCCAGACGTTCGGCTACGCCGGCGCCCAGGTCCAGGCGGAGGGCGGCGCCGGCACGGCCTCCGCCGTCCAGGAGGTTGCGGGAGTGCCGGTGTCCGGGTGCGCGGTGTCCATGGAGTTTGAAGACGGCCTCCTCACCGCCGTCACCGGGGCCCATGTCAGCCTGGAGGACGCCCTGCCGGAGAGCGCCGAGCAGCTCGGCTGCATCACCGCCCTGGTCCGCTTCCTGGACTACCGCAACGCCTCGGGCACCGCGTGCAGCGAGGTGCGCAGCATCCGGTGCATCTACGAGCTCCCCGGCGGGGCAGGGGCCCTGCGCCTGGTCCCCATGTGGCAGGTGGAAACGGACACCTACACCTATTTCATCGACTGCTCCAACGGGGAGGTCACCCGGAGATGACCTCCCCCCATCCGCGCCGCCCCCGCCGAGAGAGGCGGGGGCTTTTTTGCGGATATGTAGCGTCAGCGGCCCAGAAACCCCAGGAGCCGCTTCCAGAGGGGGCGGGAGAGGCGCTCCTCCACCCGCTTGAGGGCCTCAGCGGCCGGGTCATAGCCGCTGTCCGCCGCCCTGCGGTAGAGCTCCGCGGCCCGGCGGAGGTTCCGCTCCACTCCCCGGCCCTGCTCGTAGCAGTTGGCGAGGAGGGCCGTGGAGCGGGGGTGGCGCCGTTCCGCCGCCTCCTGATAGAGCGCCGCGGCCCGGGCGAAGTCCCGCTCCACGCCGATGCCCAGCTCGTAGCAGAGCCCCAGGGCGCAGGCGGCGGGGGAATAGTTCCGCTCATAGCCCGCGCGGTAGAGGCTCACGGCCTTTTGCGGGTCCTTTTCCACCCCCCGGCCGTTCTCATAGCAGTCCCCCAGGAGCACCTGGGCCCGGAGGTGGCCCTGGGCTGCGGCCTTCGCAAACCACCGGGCCGCCTCCGCGTCGTCCTTCTCCACGCTGATGCCCCGGTAGTAGAAGAATCCCAAATTACACTGGGCCCGGGCAAGGCCCCGCTGGGCGGCTTCCCGGTAGAGCTCTGCGGCCCGGCGGAGGTCCTGCTCCACCCCCCGGCCCAGCTCACAGCAGAGGCCCAGGGAGCATGTGGCGTCTGCATAGCCCCCCTCGTGGGACTGAGTGTAGAGCGCCACGGCCCGCTCATAGTCCCGCTCCGTGCCGTAGCCGTTCTCATAACACTCCCCCAGGTAGAACTGAGCCCGGGGGTAGTCCTGCCCGGCGGCAAGGGAGAAGAGCTGGAAAGCCCTCTCGTCGTCCTCCTCCACCGCGATGCCCCGGTAGTAGAAGAATCCCAGATTGCACTGGGCCCGGGGGTCCCCGGCCTGGGCGGCCTCCCGGTAGAGCTCCGCGGCCCGGGCCTTGTCCTGCTCCACGCCGCTCCCGGTCTCGTAGCAGAGGCCCAGGGAGCACGCGGCCCCCATGTGCCCCCCCTCATAGGCCTGCTGGTAGAGCTCCGCGGCGCGCTTCATATCCCGCTCCGTGCCGTAGCCGTGCTCCAGGCACTGCCCCATGAGGTGGACCGCCCGGGGGTAGCCGTTTTCCGCCGCCTGGGAGAAGAGGCGGAAGGCTGCGTCGTTGTCCTCCTCCACGCCGATGCCATGGTAGTAGCAGTAGCCCAGATTGCACTGGGCCCGCACGTCCCCTGCCTGGGCGGCCTCCCGGTAGAGCTCCGCGGCCCGGGCCTTGTCCTGCTCCACCCCCCGGCCCAGCTCGTAGCAGAGGCCCAGGGCGGTGGCGGCGGGCACATAGCCCCGCTCCCGCGCGGCCTGGAAGAGCTCCACCGCCCGCCGGGAGTCCTGCTCCACGCCGTAGCCCTGGTCGAAGCACTCCCCCAGCAGGTTCATGGCCCGGGGGAACTCCCGCTCCGCGGCCATGGCGAACCAGCGGAAGGCCTCGTCGTTGTTCTCCTCCACGCCGATGCCCTGGTAGTAGCAGAAGCCCAGGTTGCACTGGGCGGGGGCGTAGCCCCGCTGAGCGGCCTGCCGGTAGAGCTCCACGGCCAGGGCCTCGTCCTGCTCCACGCCCATGCCGGTCTCATAGCAGAGCCCCAGGGCGCTGGTGGCGGGCACGTAGTCCTGCTCATGGGCCCGGCGGTAGAGGGCCGCGGCCCTGGGGAGGTCCTGCTCCAGGCCGTGGCCGTACTCATAGCACTGCCCCAGAAGGAAGCAGGCCCGGGGGTAGCCCTGCCGCGCCGCCTCCTCGTAGAGCCGCGCAGCCTCGGCGTGGTCCTCGGCCACCCCGGCCCCCCGGTCGTAGCAGACCCCCAGGGCGCAGGTGCCCTCGTCGTAGTGCTGGACATGGGCGGCGCGGTAGAGCTCCACCGCCTTGGCCGGGTCCTGCTCCACGCCGTAGCCGTTTTCAAAGCAGACCCCCATGAGCATCTGGGCCCTGGGGTAGCCCTGCTGGGCGGCCTGGGCGAACCAGCCGGCGGCCTCGCGGTCGTCCTCGGCCATGCCGATGCCGTGGAAGTAGAAGAAGCCCAGGTTGCACTGGGCGGGAGCGTAGCCCTGCTCGGCGGCGTCTCGGTAGAGCTCTGCGGCCCGGCGCTTGTCCTCCTCCACGCCGTGACCCAGCTCGTAGCAGAGGCCCAGCTCGCACTGGGCGGGGGCATAGCCCGCCTCCGCCGCCTGGGTGAAGAGCTCCACCGCCCGTTTGATGTCCCGCCGGGTGCCGGTCCCTCTGGCGCAGCAGTGGCCCAGGTGGTAGACGGCGGTGATGTGGTCCCCGTCCGCCGCTTTGCTGAACCAGTAGAAGGCCCGCTCGTCGTCCTGGGGGGCACCGTCGTCCCCGGCGGCGTAGCTGAGCCCCAGGCGGAAGGCGGCGTCCAGGTCCCCGTCCTCGGCGGAGCGCAGAAGCTCCCGGAAGCCCCGCTGCTTCCGGGCGGAAACGTTCGCCATGGTCTGCATCAGCTCGGGGTTGATATATACCATCACGGCATCCTGGTCCTGGGGGGACGCCGGGTCGTAATTGTTGTTTCGTTCGCTTGTCACAGGATACGCTTCCTTTCTTTTGCTTATAAGACGGCGCTCCTCACAGCCCCAGCACCCTTGCGGCCACGGCGAAATAGACGAGCAGGCTCAGCGCGTCCACCACCGTGGTGATGAAGGGGGAGGCCATCACCGCCGGGTCGAAGCCCAGGCGCTTGGCCAGCATGGGCAGGGTACAGCCCACCAGCTTTGCGATGCAGACGGTGAAAAAGACGGTGAGGGACACCACCAGTGCCACCCGGATGCCCTGCCCGTCCAGGAGCAGGGCCTTGGCGAGGACGGCGAGAAAGAGGGTGAGCGCGCAGAGGACCGCCGTGCGCAGCTCCTTCCACAGCACTCTGGGCAGGTCCCGGAACTCGATCTCCCCCAGGGAGAGGGCCCGGATGACGGTGACGGAGGCCTGACCGCCGCAGTTGCCGCCGGTGTCCATGAGCATGGGGATGAAGATGGTCAGCGCCGCGTAGGAGGCGAGGGCGCTCTCGAACCCCGCGATGATGCGCCCCGTGAAGGTGGCCGAGACCATGAGGAGCAGGAGCCACGGGATGCGGTTCCTCCACAGGCGGAAGACGCTGGTCTGCATATAGGGCTTTTCGGAGGGGATGATAGCGGCCATCTTCTCGATGTCCTCGGTGGCCTCCTCCTGGAAGACGTCCAGTACGTCGTCAAAGGTGATGATGCCCACCACCCGGTCCTCCGCGTCCACCACCGGCAGGGCGGAGAGGTCGTAGCGGCTCATGAGCTGCGCGGCCTCCTCCCGGTCCATCGCGGTCTCCACGGAGATGACATGGTCCTCCATGATGTCCCGGACCCGGGTCCCGGCGTCGGCCAGGAGGAGCTGCCGGACGGTGACCACCCCCATCAGGACCCGGTTGTGGGTGACATAGCAGGTGTAGATGGTCTCCTTGTCCACGCCCTCCCTGCGGATGCGCTGGAAGCAGTCGGAGACGGTGGCGTCAGGCCGGAGGGAGACGAACTCCGTGGTCATGATGGACCCGGCGCTGTCCTTGGGGTAGTTGAGGAGCTCGTTGATCTGCTGGCGGGTCTCGGCCCCGGTGTTGCGCAGGATGCGGGAGACCACGCTGGCGGGCATCTCCTCAATGATGTCCACGGCGTCGTCCAGGTAGAGCTCGTCCAGGACCTCCCGGAGCTCCCGGTCGCTGAGCGCGCCGATGAGGCGCTCCTGGTCCTCGCTGTCGTCCAGGTAGGCGAAGACCTCGGCGGCCAGCTCCTTGGGGAGGAGGCGGAAGACGATGGCCTGCTGGTCCGGCTCCAGCTCCCCCAGGAAGGCGGCGATGTCCACCTCGTTCATCTCCGTGAGGAGCTCCCGCAGGGGACGAAACTGCTTATGTTCGACCAGCTCCGTCAGGCGCTGGGGACTGAAGTTCTCGTACATGGTCCGCGCCCCCTTCCGAGTGGATGGTCTGATGTTCCCTTATTGTTCTCATATTACAGCCTCCTATTCGGTTTTTGCCTCCGAAACGGGGATCCCCCCTCCGGCAGGCAGGGGTATTTTGCTATTATAGCAGAATCCGGCGCGGTTGACAAGCCCCGGGTTGGAAAACGGCAGGGTACACAGCTAACAACTTGAAATCTGACACCTCTCTACGCCGCAGCTTTTCTGATAAGCAGTTCAAGTGTCTGCTCGATGAATCTTTCCTGGATAGAATTGTCTGTTCTGCGTTCTGTTCATGATTTGTTTCCTCATTCAAATACCCTGGCAGCGGGCCGCGCCCGCCTTGACAATTCCCAGTTTTTGTGATATATTCTATCTATAAACACAGGGCGTCACCCCCGCTCCGACAAATGGGCTCCTTCGGGTCTCTGTATAGTGCACAGAGGCCCAAGTTCCCATTGCCGGGGCGGGGGCTGGTCCTTGTGGAACGAATCGAGGAGGAAAAAAGATGAAAAAGAAGAACATGCGGCTTCTGGCCCTGCTTCTGGCCGCGGTGCTGGCGCTGAGCGCCTGCGGCGGCGGGAACAAGGACGACAGCAGCGGAGGCGGCGAGACCACGCCCCCCGCCTCCACCGGTACCGACACCCCCGGCACCACCCCTGCGGAGCCCAGCAAGCCCGCCGGAACCAAGGCGGAGCCCGTCAAGGACTTCACCACCTACCAGACCGCCGCCAATGAGATGGAGACCTTCCTGGTCTTCAACAACGAGGGGCAGGCCACCCAGGACGTCCTCGCAAACTGCATGGCCGGCCTGCTGGAGGTCACCCCCAAGGGCACCCTTCAGCCCGCCATTGCCACCGAATGGGGCACCGAGGACGGCGGCCTGACCTGGACCTTCAAGCTCCGGGACGACGTGACATGGGTGGATGTCAACGGCAATGAGAAGGCCAAGTGCACCGCCCAGGACTGGCTGACCAGCCTGGAGTGGGTCCTCAACTACCACAAAAACGACGCCAAGAACACCTCCATGCCCACCCAGATGATCGCCGGGGCCCAGGAGTACTACGACTACACCAAGGAACTGGACGAGGCCGACGCCATGGCCCTCACGGCCGCGGACGACGCCTTCCGGAACACCGTGGGCATCGAGGTCCCCGACGACTATACCATCATCTACCACTGCTGCAAGAACGTCACCTACTTCGACTCCCTGGCCGTGGCCGCGCCCCTCATGCCCCTCAGCCAGGCCATGGTGGATGAGCTGGGCGTGGACAACGTCAAGAGTATGCAGAACACCGACATGTGGTACAACGGCCCCTATCTCATCACCGAGTTCATCCAGGGCAACTCCAAAACCCTGACCCGGAACGAGGCCTACTACGACAAGGACTGCACCCTCTTCGACAGCGTCACCGTCCTCATGGTGGACGACGCCCTCATGGGGCAGACCCTGTTCTTCAACGGCGATGTGGACACCTGCTCCCTGAGCGAATCCAACCTCCACACCATCTACGATGACGCCAATCACGAGCTCCGGGGCAACCTGGTGGAGGACCGGGCCGCCAAGTACTCCTATACCATCCACCTCAACTACGGCAAGCGCCTGGAGGACGGCACGCCCGACGTCAACTGGAACACCGCCATCGCCAACGAGGCCTTCCGGCAGAGCCTGTACTACGGCCTGGACCTGACCCGCTTCTGGGCCCGCACCAACTATATCCACCCCGAGAAGCTGGAGAACGTGGCCTACACGATGAAGAACCTGCTGTACTTCTCCGACGGCACCGACTATGTGGAGCACGTCTGGGAGAAGATCGGCCTGCCCGAGGGCAAGGGCCGCTATGACGCCGTCAAGGCCCAGCAGTACAAGGAGCAGGCCATGGAGGAGCTGGCCGGGAAGGTGACCTTCCCCGTCCAGCTGGACCACTATATCAAGGCCTCCGACCAGAACGCCCTGGACCAGGCCACGGTCATCAAGGAGATGGTGGAGGCCCTGGGCACCGACTTTATCACCGTGAACATCAAGACCTTCGTCTCCAGCGTTTCCAAGGAGGTCTACACGCCGCAGCTCAACTCCTGGTCCTTCAGCGGCTGGGGCGCGGACTACGCCGATCCGGAGAACTTCCTGGGCCAGGAGCTCTATGGCAATGACAGCGCCTACTTCGCCGTGGGCATGAGCCACACCAACGACCCCGAGTGCCTCACCGACCCGGGTCTCATCGCCACCCTTGAGGAGTTCACCGCTATGGCCGAGGCCGCAAGCCAGATCTATGACGACCTGGATCAGCGCTACGACGCCTACGCCGAGGCTGAGGCTTACTTCCTCAACCACGCCTTGGCCATCCCCACCTACTACAATATCCCCTGGCAGCTGACCAAGGTCAATGTCTACTCCAAGCCCTTCGCCATGTTCGGGATGCAGAACAACCTCTACAAGAACTGGGAGACCTCCGAGGAGCCCTACACCACCGAGCAGTACGCCGCCTTCGAGGCCGCTTTCAACGGCTGAGAGGCCTTCCGCTGACGTATCAGCAGCTCTTTTCCGCCGCGCCGCCGGACCTTCCCGGCGGCGCGGTCATTTTGCAAAAGGGCCCGGCGGGGGTTTTGTAGAAGCTGTTAAAACAATATCAAGCCCTTTTCAAATTGCCAATCCTTTGATGAAGGGGGAAAAGGATAGTTTTTGTCTTTGATTCACAATAATTTGTAGAAAAACGAGACAAAATATCGGAAAGACTTGACAAGAGATAGGGGGCTGTGATATGGTTAAAGAACCAAACAAACGGAGCCCCGCCGGAAAAGAGCCGGGCTCTTTTCGTTCCCGCCGCAGCGGGAACAGGCGGTCTGAAAGCCCTGTGCAGGAGCGACGCGTCAGGGGAGGACTCCGTTGTTTGAGAATGAATTGGAGGATGAAAGATGAAAAAGAATGGAATGCGGCTGCTCTCCCTTCTGCTTGCGGCGATGCTGGTCCTGACCGCCTGCGGAGGCGGCAGCGGCGAGACGCCCGGCGGCGAGACTACCCCGCCGTCTACGGACCCCAGTACCACCGAGCCCCCCTCCGCCCCCAGCGAGCCTGCGGAGACCAAGGCGGAGCCTATCAAGGACTTTGTGACCTACCACACTGCAGCCGGCGAGATGGAGACCTTGCTGGCCCTTTATAGTGAGAGCACCAAGGACTTGGACTTCCTCATCAACTGCATCTCTCCCCTGCTGGAGATCGATCAGCGGGGGCAGTACGTCCCAGGCGTGGCCACCGAGTGGGGCACTGAGGATAATGGCCTGACCTGGACCTTTAAGCTTCGGGACAACGTGACCTGGGTGGACGTCAACGGCAATGAGATGGCCAAGTGCACTGCCCACGACTGGGCCACCAGCCTGGAGTGGGTGCTCAACTATCACAAGAACGACAGCAAGAACAGCTCTGTCCCCCGTCAGACCATCGCCGGAGCAGAGGAGTACTACAACCTGGTCCGCGACATGGACAAGGCGGAGGCCCAGGCTCTCACTGCGGACAGCGACCTCTTCAAGGATACCGTGGGCGTGGAGATCCCCGATGACTATACCCTCGTCTACCACTGCGCCAAGAACGTGCCCTATTTCCCCTCCCTGGCCATCTGCACTGCCATGATGCCCCTTTGCCAGGGACAGGTGGACGCTGTGGGCGTGGAGAAGCTGCCGGGCATGGAGAACACCCAGCTCTGGTACAACGGCCCCTATATCTTGCAGGAGTTCATCCAGGGCAACTCCAAAACCTTCGTGCGAAACGAAGCGTATTGGGACAAGGACTGCACCCTCTTTGATACTGTCACTAGCCTGGTAGTGGACGATGGTCTCATGGGCCAGCAGATGTTCATGAACGGCGAAGTGGATGCATGCACACTGAGCGAGTCGAACCTGCGCAGCATCTACGACAATCCCAGCAGCGAGTGGTACCCCTACCTGGTGGAGGGGCGGCCTACCAAGTTCTCTTACCACGCCCACTTCAATTTCAACAAGTGCAAGGAGGACGGCACCCCTGACGACAATTGGAACAAAGCCGTCGCTAACGAGGCGTTCCGCAAGAGCATCTACTACGGTATGGACCTGACCAATTATTGGTCGCGTATCAACTTCATCAATCCCAAGGGGCTGGAGAACCTGTGCTACACTATGAAGGGGCTGGTATACTTCTCCGACGGCACCGACTATGTCGAACGGGTGTGGGAGAAGCTTGGTCTGCCGGAAGGCTCCGGCCGCTATAATGCGGAGAAGGCTCAGCAGTACAAGGAGCAGGCCATGCAGGAGCTGGCCGGTGAGGTCACATTCCCTGTAGTCTTGGATCACTACATCTCCGGTGCCAATCAGACCTCCCTTGATGATGCCACGATCATCAAGGAAATCGTGGAGGCCCTGGGCACTGACTATATCACCCTGAACATCAAGACCTACACCTCCAGCGCCAGCGCAGAAGTCTACAACTTCCGCCTTCAGTCCTGGACCTTCGGCAACGGCTGGGGTGCTCTCTACGGTGACCCTGAGAATCCTCTTTTCCAAGAGCTCTACGGAGACGAGGGCGCCTACCATTCTGTCAAGCATTCCAACATCAATGACGCCACTGATCCCCAGTTGATCGCGGACTATCAGGAGTACACGGCTTTGACCCGGACGGCCGCCGACATCTGCGACGATATGGATGCACGCTATGAGGCGTTCGCCGAGGCTGAGGCTTATCTCCTCAACAAGGCGTTTGTTATCCCCCTCAACTACTCAGTCAACTGGCGCCTGACCAGGGTCAATGACTACTCCAAGATGTACGGCATGTGCGGCATCCTCAACCCCCAGTGGAAGAACTGGGAGACCTCCGAGGAGCCCTACACCACCGAGCAGTACGCCGCCTTTGCGGCCGCCCTTAACGGCTGAGAGGCCCTCAGCTGACAAATCAGCAGCTCTTTTCCGCCGCGCCGCCGGACCTTCCCGGCGGCGCGGTCATTTTGTAAAAAGGGAGAGAACTATTAGAGAGCTTTTTTGTGAATTCTGTTAAAACAATGTCAAGCCCTTTTTCAAACTTCCAATCCTCCGGTGAAGGAGCAAACGGACAGCTTTTGTCTTTAATTCACAATGATATGTAGAAAAACGAGGCAGAATATCGGAAAAACTTGACAAGGGAATAGGGCCTGTGATACAGTTAAGCAACCGAACAAACGGAGCTCCGCCGGAAAAGAGCCGGGCTCTTTTCGTTCCCGCTGAGGCGGGAACAGACGGTCTGAAGGCCCTCTCCGCGGGAGCGGCGCGGCGGGGGAGGGCTCCGTGGTTTGAGAATGAATTGGAGGATGAAAGATGAAAAAGAATGGAACGCGGCTGCTCGCCCTCCTGCTTGCGGCGATGCTGGTCCTGACCGCCTGCGGAGGCGGCGGCAAGGACGACACCCCCGGCGGCGGCGAGACCACCCCCCCGTCCACGGACACCGGCACCCCCACAGAGCCCGCGGCCCCCGCGGAGCCCGCAGAGGCTGAAATCACCCCCGTCAAGGACTGGATCACCTACCAGACCCAGGCCAACGAGGTCAACACCTTCCTGGTGTTCTACACCGAGAGCTCCGAGACCGGCGAGGTCCTCTCCGCCTGCGTCACCACCCTCCTGGAGCGGGACGGCTCTGGACAGCTGGTCCCCGCAGCCGCCAAGGAGTGGGACACTGAGGACGGCGGCCTGACCTGGACCTTCAAGCTCCGCGACGACATCGTCTGGGTGGACGTCAACGGCAACGAGAAGGCCAAGACCGTGGCCCACGACTGGCTGACCGGCCTGGAGTGGGTGCTCAACTTCCACAAGAACGACAGCTACAACACCTCCATGCCCAACCAGCTGGTGGCCGGCGCGGAGGACTACTACAACTACACCAAGGAGCTCAGCGAGGAGGAGGCCCGGGCCCTCACCGCCGACAACGGCCCCTTCCTGGAGATGGTGGGCATCGAGGCCCCCGACGACTACACCGTGATTTACCACTGCACCAAGAACGCCCCCTACTTCCAGACCTTGGGCACCCACACCTCCCTGCGGCCCCTCAGCCAGGCCCAGGTGGACGAGATGGGCGTGGAGGGCGTGCGCACCCAGGACAACACCAATATGTGGTATAACGGCCCCTACACCATCACCGAGTACATCCAGGGCAACACCAAGACCCTCACCAAGAACCCCGCCTACTGGGACAAGGACTGCTATCTCTTCGATACCGTTACCTACCTCATGGTGGAGGACGCCCTCCAGGCGCAGAACCTGTTCATGAACGGGGACATCGACTGGTGCAACCTCAGCGAATCCAACCTGCGCAGCATCTATGAGGACCCCAACGGCGAGTGGTACCCCTACCTGGTGGAGGCCCGCCCGGCCAGCTTCTCCTATCAGTTCCACCTCAACTACGC
>Ga0137310_100279_pt1 | contig 33865 bp, 32 predicted proteins | sample NAcewiD2O_June_2_FD_97183 | JGI IMG/M metagenome (GOLD analysis project Ga0137310, IMG submission 97183) | Mouse cecal microbial communities from Vienna, Austria - N-Acetylglucosamine amended D2O_June | ecosystem: Host-associated > Mammals > Digestive system > Large intestine > Cecum | place...
CACCTGGAGCATTTTGAGAAAGCGGTGAACGGGGGAAAACCGGTTCTCTGCGAAAAGCCTATGGGCATGTCGGCGGAGGAAACCAGAAGGATGGCAGACCTGGCTCGTGAGAAGGGGATTTTTCTGATGGAAGGCCTGTGGACCCGGTTTTTTCCCATTTATCAGTGGCTGGAAGAGCTCATAGACTCTGGAAGTCTTGGAAGGCTCTACAATGTGATGGCGGATTTTTCTTATCACAGTCCCTACGACCCCGGCCAGCGCTTTTTTAGAAAGGATTTAGGCGGAGGGGCCATGAGGGGGGCTGGAATCTATCCCCTGTCCCTGGCAGTATCCGCCTTCGGTGCCATGCCCTGTGAGGTACAGGCCATGGCGGATATGAAAAATGACGTGGACTTGAGAGGGGCGGCTCTCCTTCGGTTTCCCGGCGGGGGCATGGCCCAGATTGTCACTGGTTTTCAGGGGGAATCGGCCCAGGGAGCCAATCTTGCTTTTGAGAAAGGTTCTGTCTGGATCCCGGATTTCTGGCATCCGGCGAAGGCGGTTCTGAAAACAGGGGGACATGAGCAGGTGATCTCAAGGCCCTTTGATTTTCCGGGATTTCAGTTTGAGATCATGGAGGTGGAGCGCTGTGTGAGAGAGGGGCAAAAAGAGAGCCGGAAGATGACCCTTGACGAGAGTGTGGGGCTGGCGGAGACATTAGATGAGATCTACAGGCGGTTTACATAGATTTTGGAGGGAAAGGAGCGGAAAAAGGAAAATGAAAACATTAAAGGCAGGGATTGTAGGCACAAGATTTATCGGGGGGAGGCATATGGACGCCATCCGGCGGATCCCCGGCGTGCGAATCGGGGCCGTGGTGGATGCGGACGGGGCAAAGGCGGCAGAGATCGCCAGAGAGCTGGGAGCGAAATTTTATACGGATGTGGATGCTATGCTGGAAGAAGAAGACCTGGATGTGATCCACAACTGCACCCCCACCAACATGCATTACCCCATCAATGAGAAGGTGATCCGGGCGGGAATCCATCTGTACTGTGAGAAGCCACTGACCCTCAGCGGACAGGAGAGGGGAAGGCTTCTGGAGCTTCTCAAAAAACACCCGGTAGCCAATGGAGTGAATTTAAACTACCGCGTGAACGCCCTGGTGCAGGATATGTGCCAGCGGGTGAAAAGGGGAGAGTACGGCAGGCCGTTTCTGGTGACGGGAAGCTATATCCAGGACTGGATGATGAAGGAGGATGATTACGACTGGAGGCTGGACCCAAAGGCGGGAGGAGCGTCCAGAGCGGTGGCGGATATTGGTTCCATCTGTTTGACACCAGCCAGTTTGTCATGGGAAAAAGGATCACCGCTGTGAACGCTCATCTGACCACAGTGCACCCGGTGAGACAGCAGTATGAAAAGACCGGGGGAACCTTCTCAAAGGAAAAGGGCAGGCTTTTGCGGGAGGTGACGGTGGTAAACGAGGATGCCGCCAGCATTATGGTGAGATTTGAGGACGGAACCGACGGCCTTTTCCAGGTATCCCAGGTTTCGGCGGGACATAAAAACGACATGCGCCTGCGGTTTGATTTTGAAAATTGTTCCCAGGAGTGGAGGCAGGAGGAGGGAAACCTTCTATATATAGGAAGAAGGGATGAACCCAATCAGATCCTTCACAGGGAAGGGGCGGCACTGACGCCGGAGGCCGCGGTGTTTACCGGTCTGCCGTCAGGACACCCGGAGGGCTGGAACGACGGGCTTTACCAGGCCATCAGGGCATTTTACCAGTCCGTCCGGGATGGAAGCTACAGGGAAGGGGCGGTTCCCTATGCCACCATCCGGGAGGGGGCATGGATCATGAAGATCATTGAGGCTTGTCTTGCCAGCCACAGGCAGGGACAGTGGATTGATGTACAGACAGGAGAGAGCTTATGAGTAAATATATCATCAAACGAATTCTGGTGATGATTCCCGTGTTTTTCGGCATGACGGCCCTGGTGTTTTTCTTGTCCAACATGACGCCTGGTTCGCCGGTTGACGCCATGATCACTCCGGAGATGAGCGTAGAAGACGTGGAGGTTCTCAGACACCGCATGGGTTTGGATCAGCCGGTCTATGTCCAGTACGTAAAATGGCTGGGGCGCATGCTTGAGGGAAATCTGGGAAATTCCTACCGCACCTCAAACCCGGTGATCAAGGATATCGGTGAGAGGGTGGTCCCTACCCTGATTCTGACGCTGACCGTGCTGGCGGTGGGGGTAGTGGTGGGCGTGACTTTGGGAGTGCTGGCGGCATGCAGGCCCTATTCCATCTGGGATACCCTGGCCTCGGGTCTGTCCTTTGTGGGCTCCGGTATGCCGGGATTCTTCATTGCCCTGCTTCTGGTGTACTGCTTTTCCGTAAAGCTGGGCTGGCTTCCCACAGGCGGCATGTACAGCAACGCGGGAACCAGGGCTTTCGGGGACCTGGCCAGACACATGGTGCTTCCCACCATTTCCATGGCAATGGCCTCCGCGGGCAATTATATCAGGCAGACAAGAAGCGCCATGCTGGAAGTCATGGGTGAGGAGTATGTGAAAATGGCCCGGGCCAAAGGCATGAGAGAGCCAGTGGTTCTGTACGTGCACGCTCTCAGAAACGCGCTTTTGCCCATTGTCACCTCCATCGGCATGTCGGTGCCGGGCCTGGTAGGCGGTGCGGTGATCATTGAGCAGATTTTCGGATGGCCGGGCATGGGGACCTTGATGGTTCTGTCTGTCACCTACAGAGACTATCCGGTGATCATGGGCATCACCATGTACATAACCATTGCGGTGCTGTTCACGAACCTGGTGATGGATCTGCTTTACGCGGTTCTGGATCCTCGTATCAGAAATTAAGGGAGGTGATTAGCCATGAAAAAGAATGTTTTTTTAAGGGATGCGGTGGGGCGGTTTGTAAGGCACAGGGTGGCCATGGTTTCCCTGATCATCCTGGTGCTTGAGATCCTTTCCATTCTTCTGCTGCCTCTGATTCTGGACCTGGACCCCTTTACCTCCTATCCGGGGCAGTTCAACCAGGCACCGGGGAACAGGTTTCTCTTTGGCACAGACGCGGTGGGCAGGGATATTTTTTCCAGGATCATTTATGGAGGACGAGTTTCTCTATCTGTTGGGTTTATCGCGGCCTCCATCAGCGCCCTCATCGGTGTGCCCCTGGGATTGATCGCTGGTTTTTATGACAACGGGGTCAGAGGGGTCATTATGAGGATCGTGGATATCTTCATGTCGTTTCCGGCCCTGGTGATCCAGATGGTTCTTGTCACGGTTCTGGGGGCGTCGGCCCGGTCCCTGATGCTGGTGCTGGGATTCCTTGGCTGGACAGGCTATACCAGGCTGGTATACAGCAAAGTGCTTTCCGTAAAGCAGGAGGTGTATGTGGAGGCGGCCAGATCCACCGGGGCCACCAATTTAACCCAGATGGTCCGATATATCCTGCCCAACGCCATGGCGCCTGTATTTGTCACCTTCAGCTTCGCTGTGGCGGGAAATATCCTGGCGGAAAGCGGTCTCAGCTTTTTGGGGCTGGGAGTCCAGCTTCCCACGCCTACCTGGGGCAATATGATCCGGGACGCGCAGACATTGTCCACCTTGATGTACCGCCCGTGGATGTGGATCCCCGCGGGAGTGGTTCTGGTGGCGACGGTGGTGTGCATCAACTTTGTAGGCGACGGCCTGCGGGCAGCCCTTGATCCGAAGATCAAGATTTGACGGAGGGAGAAGACATGGAAGATAAGATTTTATTGAAAGTTGACCATCTTAAAACCTTTTTTAAGACCAAGTCCGGCATCCTGCCCGCGGTGAACGGCGTCAGCTTTACCCTGAAAAGAGGGGAGGTTCTGGGCGTGGTGGGGGAGAGCGGCTGCGGAAAAAGCGTTATGAGCATGTCCATCCTGAAGCTTATTGAAAAGTACGGCGGCAAGGTACAGGAAGGAAGCTCTGTGGAGCTGGAGGGGAGACAGGTGCTGGATCTCCCGGAGAAGGCCATGTGCGATCTTCGGGGAAAGGAGATCTCCATGATCTCCCAGGACCCCATGACCTCCTTAAATCCAGTGTTTACCGTAGAAAAACAGATGGTGGAGATGATCTGCCGGCACACGGACATGGATAAAAAGAGGGCCAGCGCTCATGCCTTGTCCTGGCTGAAGCGGGTGGGGATCCCGGAGGCGGAAAAACGGATGAAAGAGTACCCCTACCAGCTGTCCGGCGGCATGTGCCAGCGGGTGATCATTGCCATGGCCCTGTCCTGCGACCCCAAGGTGCTCATTGCCGACGAGCCCACCACGGCCCTGGATGTAACCATTCAGGCTCAGATCCTGGACCTGCTGAGAAAGCTTAGGGATGATGTGAACGCGGCCATTATCCTGGTGACCCACGACATGGGTGTGGTGGCAGGCATGGCGGACAATATCATGGTCATGTACGCCGGAAAGGCTGTGGAGTACGGAACAAAGCATCAGGTATTTAAGGAAGCCAGGCATCCTTACACCCAGGGCCTTCTGGCCAGCGTGCCCCGCCTGGACCGGCAGGAGGAGAAACTCTACGCCATCCCGGGCAATGTGCCCAATCTGACCCAGAAGATAGAGGGGTGTATTTTCAGGGACCGCTGTACCAAACGCGTGGAAAAATGCGCCGGGGAAGCGCCGCCTCAGTTTCTGCTGGACAACGGACAGCGGGTCCGCTGCTGGCTGTACCAGGAGGAGGCCAAGGAGGTGTGGGATGAATAAGGAAAATGTGCTGCTTCAGGCAAATCATATAAAAAAGTATTTTCAGGGACGAGGCAAAAATGTGGTGAAGGCAGTGGACGACGTGTCTCTGACCCTGCACAGGGGGGAGACTCTGGGGCTGGTGGGAGAGTCCGGCTGCGGTAAGTCGACTCTGGGAAGGGCTCTGCTCAGGCTCATAGAGCCTACACAAGGGGAGATCCTCTACAATGGACAGGATTTAAGAAAACTGCCGGAAAGGGAAATGCGCCTTATGCGGCAGCACATGCAGATGGTGTTTCAGAATCCTTATTCCTCGTTAAACCCCAGGATGACGGTGCTGGAATCCGTGAGAGCGCCCCTGGATATCTTTAAGATCGGAACGCCGGAGGAGCGATTTGAAAAATGCAGAGAGATCATGAAATATGTGGGGTTTGAAGAATACCAGATCTATCGTTACCCCCACGAGTTTTCAGGAGGACAGAGGCAGCGGGTGGTCATTGCCAGGGCGCTGATCTCGGACCCGGACTTTATTGTGTGCGACGAGCCGGTGTCGGCCCTGGATGTGTCGGTCCGGGCTCAGGTGTTAAACCTGATGCGGGATATCAATGAGAAGCGGGGGCTGGCTTATCTGTTTATTTCCCACGATCTAAGTGTGGTAAAGCATGTCAGCGACCGGATCGCGGTGATGTACCTGGGAAATCTGGTGGAGCTGGCGGAGTGTGAGGAATTGTATCGAAATCCAAAGCATCCTTATACGAAGGCCCTCCTTTCATCCATCCCCATCCCGGATCCGGATGTAATGGTTGAAAGGATCCCTCTGGAGGGAGACCTGCCAAGCCCCATGAACCCGCCCAGCGGCTGCCGCTTCCATACAAGGTGCCCCTATGCCAAAGAGCGCTGCCGGACCGAGAGGCCCCAGTTCCAATATGACCAGAAGGGTCACGGCGCGGCCTGCCACATGTGTGAGTAAAAACGCGTTAAGAGGAGAGATGGAATGATGGATATCAAAGAGCTGGCCTGCTCGGTGGAGCGGTGGGACAATGACCACAAGGAGGAAATGGTCAGGGACATTATTAAGATCGTAAACCAGAAGTCTGTCAGCGACCCAGGTGAAGGAGGCTATGCCTTTGGAACGGACTGTAAAAACTGCGGGGATGTTATGGCCGGAATGGGACAGGACCAGGGTTTTGTCATTGATAATGACGACTATTACACATTAAGCCTGGTAATGCCGGGCTTTTGACAGAGGAGGCCAGGGAGGCGGTTAAGAACCTGTCCCAGACCTTTGTGGATGAATACGGAACAGGCCTGGGAATCGCTTTTGAGGATTCCATATCAGGAAAGACTACCTGTGTGGGAGGGGTAATCTCTTTTGAGCAGGGTGAGCTGATCCAGAATATCAATGTGCGGTATGCCATTAACCAGGACAGTGAGGAGCTGATAGACAGGCTGAACCAGGTCTGCGGGGAAAGGAACATGGAGGTCAGGAATTTAGATTACAGCCGCCCCAGGTACAGCGACCCCAAGGACCCGGTTATCAAAATGCTTCTGGACACCTGCCACGAGTTTCTGGGCCAGGACTATGAGGCTTATACCATGGGAGGGGGAACCCACGCCAGAAAATTCCCTAACGCGCTGCCCTACGGCCCAGGCAGCGTAAAGCTGGAGCATCCCAATCCTTTTGGGCACCCCCACGGAATCGACGAGGCCATATCTTTGGAAGGGCTCATCCGGTCCATGAGTGTATATGTAGCTGCTATTACGCGGTTGGACGAGATGCTGTGATCCGACGATCAGATAGAAAAACCATCCCGGAGAGGGAAGAAGGAGGAAGCAAAATGAGAAAAGACGTTATGAAGATCGGGGCCGCGGTGTTGGCGGCATGTATGCTGGCAGGCTGCGGCGGGCAGAACACCGGGACCCGGAGTAACCCCACAGGAGATACGTCCGCCGCGGGAGGACAGGCTCAGGCAGGGACATCCCGATCCGCCCCGGCGGAAGGCGGGGAGAAGGTGGTGACCCTGGCAAACTCGGCGGCGTGGGAGGCGCTCCATCCCCTTTCGTCTAACCGGGACCAGCATGTATCCTTTCTGTACCCCATCTATGAATCCTGGGTGACCGTAACCGCCGAGGGAGAGATCTTGCCCAGATTGTTTGACAGCTGGGAGCAGTCTGAGGACGGAGCTACTTTGACGTGCCACATTAACCCAGACGCCACATGGTCGGACGGGGAGCCTGTTACGGCCCAGGATATTGAGTTTACGGCCAGGCTGGCGTCGGACCCGAAGCTGCCTGTTCAGAGCCGTCAGGTGGTTGGCAATTTTGCCGGAACGGACGACACGGGTATGCGGATCGAGGAAGAAGAGTTCGGCGTGAAAGCCCTGGATGAGCACACGGTTCAGTTGACTTACAAAGAGGTCAAGGTGTCCACGGTTTTGAACGAGCTGTACTCTCTCCGGTATACCTTTACCCTTCCGGAACACTGCTTAAAGGACATCCCTGTGGAGAGCGTGCTGACCGATCCTTTCTGGGAGAATCCGGTTACATCAGGAGCGTTTACCATTGACAATATTATTTCCGGCGAGCGTATTGAGTATTTGGCGAGAGATGACTATTATCTGGGAAGGCCTCAGATGGACCGCCTGATTATCCGGGTCATCGCCCCGGACAACCTGCTGTCCGCCATGCTGGCAGGGGAGGTAGACGGCAGCACTTATGGTTCCTTTATGTCCTACGGCGACTATGAGCTGGCGAAAAATAACGAGGGGCTGGAGACCTATGAGGCCCACGGTTTCGGCAACAGTCATGTGCTGATCAACAATCAGACCATGGATCAAAATGCCAGACTGGCCATGGACTGCGCCATCAATAAGGAGAGTATTATCAATGACGTGGTGTACGGCTACGCCAGACCAGCCATCAGCGCCATTGTCCCGGAAAATCCGTACCGCGATGAGAATGTAACCGGCAATCCCTTTGACGTGGAACTGGCAAAAGAGTACATGTCCAAGTCCTCCTATGACACCAGCAGGCCTGTGCGCCTGATCGTAGGCTCCACCAATTCCGTGGGCCAGCAGATGGCGGTATTGATCCAGCAGCAGCTGGCTCAGATCGGATTGAATGTAAGTATTGAGACCTACGACGCGACCACGGTCAGCTCCATGCTGTATGCGGGAGATTTTGACATCAGCCTCATGTCTTCCGCTTCCAATCCTTTTGAGCCGTCGGAGAGCAAGTTCTACTTCCAGGAGGGGGCAAGAGGCTGGCTGAATATGCCGGACAGAAACTGGGAAGACCTGTATGATCTCGGAGGAAAAGGCCTGACTCTGGAAGAGAGAAAGCCCTATTATGACCAGCTGCAGGAGCGCCTGGTGGCAGAGGTGCCCATGATCTTTTTGTACCACGCGGATGTGCTGTTTGTAAATTCTCCAAGGATCAGCGGCATGGATTACGCCAGCTTTTCTTTGAAAAGCTGGAGATATGAGGAGTGGGAGGTTAATTAAAGAATAAGGGCCAGGCCCTGCCGCTGCCAGGCGTGTGATGATTTGATCCTGGGAGGCGGCGAAACCAGGAACAGAAGCGGAAAAAATAAAAAGGAGAGTAAAAAGATGGAAAGAATGACAAAAATGGAGAGAGTTAAAGCGGTTCTCGCCGGGGAACCCGTAGACAGGCCGCCTTTTATCGCCTGGGGTCCTCATCTGAATCTGGAGGACAGACATGTGGGAGATTTTACCAAGGCAGTTATAGCCTACGAGGACCAGCACGACTTTGATATCTTAAAAGTCATGCAGAACGGATTGTATTTCGCGGAGGACTTCGGCCATGTCATAGACCCGCCGGAGAACAGCGACGACGCGGGATTTAAGAAAACAAGAATTCCGGCCATCAACAGCCTGGAGGATATGCGGAATCTGACCACAAAGCCCATTACAGAGGGAGCCATTGCCAGGGAGATCGAGAGTATCCGGATCCTGAGCGAGTATTATAAGGACAAGGTGCCGGTGCTGGCCACAGTGTTTGGCCCGTACAGGATGTTCTGCCATATGTCCGGCTATTATGGGACAGAGAACAGGAATGTGGGGCTGTTCGGGGGCAACATAATGAACTTTATAAAACAGCACGAGGAAGAATTTTTCCATGTCATGGATGTGCTGGCAGAGCAGATTATCAACAATATGAATGGATTTCTGGATGTAGGGGCAGCGGGATTTTTCTTCTGCACAGGCGGCACAAATCTCAATGACCCTTCCACAGATGAAGAGTATTTAAAATACATCCGCCCCTACGACGAGAAGGTGCTGGCGGCTGTGTATGACCGTTCCTTCTTTACCATGCTCCACATCTGCGGAATGAAGCTGCAGCACATGGATTACATGCTGGATCTGCCTGCCCACGCTCTGAACTGGGAGGACTCTTCCCCCTTTAATCCGTCCATTGAGCAGGTTCGGGCAAAGACCGATAAGATCCTTATGGGCGGGGTGGACAGAAACAGTGACTTCTATGGAAGCAGCCGGGACAAGGTGAAAGCGGTGCTGAAGATGAAGACAAAGGAGGCGGTGCGCCAGGGCGGCAATAAGCTGGTGGTATCCGTAGGCTGCGAGAGTCCCAGGGAGATCACCCACCGCTTTGTGGTGTGGCATGAGGTGATGGAAGTGCTGGCGCAGAAATAACCCTATTTATATAGAAGAAAGCAGAGACAGAGCATTATGAAAAAAATTTGTGTAATCGGCGGTTTTGGCAATATGGGGTTAGGTGTTACCAGGGAACTGTTAAATCAGGGTTATGACGTCACGGTCGTAACCCTCCTCATGGAGGGGGATAATCCCATGCCGGAGGCCAGATGGATCCAGGCGGACAGGAAGGACCGGGAAGGCTTTAAGGCGGCGCTGAAGGACGGGCATTATGAATATGCCATAGACTTTGCCTGTTTTACGGAACAGGACGCAGCCCTGGATTGTGAGCTGTTTTCTGAGGCAAGCCACGTTCTGGCGGTTTCCACAGGGGCTTCCTACGGCCCTCTCTACGGCTGTGAGATCCCCATCAGGGAGTACATGACCCAGAGGCCTCAGTGGGGTTATGGTGTAACGAAAAAGGCGATGGAGGAGTTTTTCTTTGACAAGTTCCGGAAGGAAGGCTTTCCCATCACGATTTTCCGCCCAACGGTGTCCTACGGACGCCAGAAGACCATTGTCCGCCAGATCGGTTCTGACAACAGCTGGGTGGACCGGATCCGCAGGGGCAAGCCCATTGTCACGGGAAACCCCTATATTTTGAGAAATTTTCTGTATGTGGATGACGCGGCGGGAGCCTTTGTGGGGGCCCTGAACCATGAATGGTGCAAAGGCCAGGCCTACAATCTGGGGGCCATGAGGTGCTATGACTGGGGCACTTACCACAGGACCATGATGGAGATCATCGGGAAAGAGGTGGAGATGGTGGAGGTGCCGTTAAAGACCCTGGAGGCAAGCCCTCACTTTGAAGTCACTCCCATGATCACCACCAATTTTATTTACAATGGGTATTACGCCGGGGACAAGATCGCCAGGGATATCCCGGAGTTCTGTCCCAAGACGGATCTGAAGACCGGGCTCACCAGGACCCTGGAGTACTTAGACGCCCATGGTCTCATACCGGACAGCAGCCAGATGACCTGGGAGGACGAGCTGATCGAGGCCCAGGAACAGTCTATTGTGTATCTGTCCGGATTAAAATAAACAGGGGGAACCTATGAAAGTTGGATCAATGACCGTGCCTCTTCAACATATGCCCTTGGCGGAGGCCCTTGAATACTTAAAAGCCATGGGCGTGGAAGCGGTGGAGGTGGGCAGCGGGGGATTCCCGGGAAATGCCCACTGCAAGCCAAAGGAACTGCTGGCAGACAGACAGAAACTAAAAGAATTCGCCAAAAGCTTTGAAAATACAGGGGTGGAGCTCAATGCCTTGAGCTGTCACGGCAATCCCATCCATCCCAATAAGGACATCGGGGCAAAGGCCCATGAGGAGTTTGCGGACACCTGCCGCCTGGCCGGGGAGCTGGGGGTAAAGAAGGTGGTGACTTTTTCCGGCTGCGCCGGGGACTGTCCGGACTCTAAGTACCCCAACTGGGTCACCTGCCCTTGGCCGGAGGATTTTTTACATATCCTGGACTATCAGTGGAATGAGTGTCTGCTCCCCTACTGGGAGAAGGCAGGGGCGCTTGCCAGAGAATGCGGTGTTAAGGTGGCATTTGAGATGCATCCCGGTTTCCAGGTGTACAACACAGCCTCCATGCTGCGGCTGAGGAAGGAGCTGGGAGACACCTTTGGCGCTAATTTTGACCCATCCCACCTGATCTGGCAGGGCAATGACATGGTGGCGTCCATCAGGGAGCTTAAGGGGGCCATCTACCATTTCCACGCCAAGGACACAAAGGTGGACCCCATCAACGCGGCCCGGAAAGGAGTGCTGGATGTGGTGCCTTATGGAGAGGAGCTGGAACGTTCCTGGATCTTCCGCACCGTGGGTTATGGAAACGGACAGGATTTCTGGAAATCCGTGATCTCGGCTCTGCGGATGACCGGTTATGACGATATCATCAGTATTGAACATGAGGACAGCCTCATGTCTGTGGAAGAAGGGCTTGGGAAAGCCGTGGCTATGGTTCGGGAAGTGATCATTTCCCAGAAGCCTGCCCAGATGTGGTGGGCGTAGGAGGTTGTGATGAAGATTGGTTACGCCATGTATTCGGCAAGAGATTTGACCAGGGACCCAAAGTCCATGAGGAGCACCTTAAAGGCTCTGGCGGACATGGGCTATGACGGGGTGGAGTTTTTTGTTTACGCCGGCACAAAGCCGGAAGAATTGAGGGAAATGGTTGAGGAGTTTGGACTGGAGGCCATTGGCACCCATGTACACAAACCCCGGTGGGACGCGGATACGGAGGGGGAGATCCAGTATGCCGTAAAGGCGGGCATCCCCTGCCTGGTGTATCCGTGGATCGCCCCGGAGGACAGGACAGAGGAATTTTACCGGGGACTGCCCGGGTACCTGGATGGGCTGGCCAGGAGATGCCGGGAGAACGGCATCCGGCTGCTGTACCACAATCATGATTTTGAGTTTGAAACCATGGGCGGAGTCAGGGTCATGGATGATCTTCTGGAGGCGGGAAAGGAATTTGCCTTTGAGATGGACACCTTCTGGGCAGGGTACGCGGGGGTCAATGTTACAGATTATCTGAGAGGGCTGGGAAACCGGGTTCCCATGATCCACATCAAGGATTACAAGAGCTTAGAGACCATGCCCCCGGAGTTTACCCCCATCGGCACCGGCAAGCTGCGGGGAAACCGGGAATTGATCCGGACAGCCAGGGAACTTGGAAAAGAGTGGGTCATCGTGGAGCTGGACAACAGCCCCTGCGACCCCTTAGAGAGTGCGGGGATCAGTATTGAGAACATTAAAAAAGATCTGATAAAAGAAGTTGTGATCAATGTATAGGATCTTCAATTTTCATCCATACTTGAAGGCATGAAGATAACCAACAAAATAAGAGAGCTCACAAGAAATTTCTGCCGGTGCGGCATTGCCGGCTGGTGTCTGGAGGTAATCTTTACCTCCGCGGAATCCCTGGCCCTTCACGACTGGAGGCTTATGGGGAAAACCTCCCTCCTGATGTTTCCCATATACGGCCTGGGAGCCCTTTTAGCCCCCATCGGCCAGGCGGTGGATGGGTGGCTTAGGGTGAGGCCGGGGGAGGTTCTGACGGTGTGGGACCGGATCTGCCGCCACGGCACCTTGTACATGGTCCTGATTTTTGGGGCCGAGTACTTATCAGGAGCATGGCTGCGGTCCATAGGCGTGTGTCCCTGGGATTACACTGGCCGCCACTCCAATATCAACGGGCTGATCCGCCTGGATTTTGCCCCGCTGTGGTTTATGACAGGGCTTCTGTTTGAGAGGATCACCCTCGGGAAAAAGACATAAAAAGTAAACCTTCATGCGCCCGGCAGCGGACGCGCCACCACATATGAAAGTATGTGGCGGGCACACTTGGCATCCCTGAATTCAGATCGCCTGACGGCGATGGGACTTTCAAAGTAAACCTTCATGCGCCCGGCGGCGGACGCGCCACCACATATGAAAGTATGTGGCGGGCACACTTGGCATCCCTGAATTCAGATCGCCTGACGGCGATAGGACTTTAAAAGTAAAAAGAAATTAGAAAAGAAAGGCGCGCGGACTTGTATTTGCGCCTTTCTTTTTATATAATGAAGAGATGAAAACGAGGGGGATAAAGAAAACCATCATGCTGAAATTTATTCTTGTAGCGTTCCTGGTCATTGGATTTTTAGTCTTCAGTATTCCCATTCTCATAGCGGAGAAGAGTATCGGGAAAACAGATCCTGAGAAAAAGGGCAGGCAGAGCCTGACCATAGTCCGGTTTATGTTCCGGCTGATCTTAAAGGTGGCGGGGATACATATCACCGTAAAGGGCATGGAGAACATCCCCGCGGACACCCCGGTGCTGTATGTGGGCAACCACAGAAGCTATTTTGATATCCTGGTGGGCTACACCACCGTTCCCACGCCCCTGGGCTTTATGGCAAAAAAAGAGATGGAAAGCCTCCCCCTTTTGTCCAACTGGATGAGAAATGTCAACTGCCTTTTTTTGGACAGGGAGAATATCCGGGAAGGGCTGAGAGCCATCCTTGACGGGGTGGAGAAAGTGAAAAACGGTATATCCATCTGGATCTTTCCGGAGGGAACCAGAAATGACGCGGCGGATTATCTGGATCTGATGCCTTTTAAAGAGGGGAGTTTAAAGATCGCGGAGAAGGCTGGCTGTCCGGTGGTGCCTGTGGCCATTACGGGAACAGCGGAGGCCTTTGAGAGCCACTATCCCAGGATCACCTCCTCACAGGTGACCATTGAATTCGGGGAGCCCTTTATCATACCAGCCAGAGCGCCCAGGGGGGCGGACACCCCAAAGAAGCAGGGCCAGACAGACTCTCCGGGCCAGGAAGAGCCAGGCAGGACAGGCCCCGGCCTTAGCCAGGGGGAGACTTTCCGTCAGGCCTCCGGCTCCGGAGGCTCTGGGGCGGGCGGTGTCCAGACAGGTGCCGGGGCGGACAGCCTCCTCCGGGAGATCCGGTGTCTGACCCCGGAGGAGAAGAAATTTGCCGGGGTGTATGTCAGGGATGTGATTCTTGAGATGCTGTTAAGAGAAAAAAGTTTAAGAGAGGGAAGATAGATGGATTTGCTTAAGATCAGGGATCAGCTGGACAGGATAGACAGGGAGATCGTCAGGCTGTTTGAGGAGAGGATGGAGCTTGTAAATGACGTGGCGGAGTTTAAGATCACCACGGGAAAGCAGGTTTTTGATAAGGAGCGGGAGCAGGCCAAGATCGCGGCGGTGCGCAAACAGGCCCGGGGGGAGTTTAACCAGCAGGCAGCTGAGGAGATCTTCACCCAGCTGATGACCATCAGCCGCAGGTTTCAGTACCGCCTTTTAGAACAGCACGGGCAGAAGGCGGACCTGGGATTTAAGCAGATCGACCGGATTCCTGTTGCGGACGCGCGGGTGGTGTACCAGGGAGTGGAGGGGGCCTACAGCCACGAGGCCACCCTCGCCTACTTTGGGGATAAGGCGGACTGCTTTCATGTAAAGACATGGGAGGATGCCATGGAGTCGGTGGAGCGGGGGATGGCGGATTATGCTGTCATCCCCATTGAAAATTCCTCCGCGGGGGCGGTCAGCCCGAACTATGATCTCCTGATCCGCCATGACAATGTGATCGTGGCAGAGGTCTGTCTTCCGGTGAACCACATGCTTCTGGGGCTTCCGGGGGCCTCCCTGGAGGATATCCGGTCCGTGTACTCCCACCCACAGGCACTGATGCAGTGCGGCGAATATCTCAACGCCCGCTCCCAGTGGCGGCAGTTCAGTGTGGAGAACACGGCAGTGGCTGCCAGAAAGATCATTGAGGACCAGGATAAGAGCCAGGCGGCGGTGGCCAGCCAGGCGGCAGGGAAGCTGTACGGCCTTGAGGCCCTGGCCGCTGGCATCAACCACAACAAAGGGAACACCACCCGGTTCATCATCTTGACAAAGGACCGGGTTTACCAAAAGGATGCCCAGAAGGTGAGCCTGTGCTTCGAGCTCCCCCACAAAAGCGGATCCCTGTACAATATGCTGGGCAATCTGATCTATAATGGGGTGAACATGCGGATGATCGAGTCCAGACCCATTTTGGGAAGGAACTGGGAGTACCGGTTTTTCGTTGACATTGAAGGCAACTTAAGCGAGCCATCTATCCAGAATGCCATAAAGGCCATGTCAGAGGAGGCCGCCAATTTAAGGATCCTGGGCAATTACTAAGGTGTCCCGCGACCATTGGACAGATCCCCGGGACGCGGCGGCGGCCGCGGGATAACAAAAGCAGGCGGAGGCTTATTATGAGTACAATACAGTTGATCATTTATCGAAATTTTAAGTATCAGAATCTTTTTGACGACATGTCCCAGCTTTTGTGGGGCACAAGAGAGGGGGAGGAGGTGCCGGATCCCTATGCTTTGGCCAACCGGCTGATCGAGCTGGCTGCGGAATACGGATTTGAAGGCAATCTGTGGCACTGTTTCCTGGCCCTGTGCCTGGCTAACCATGAAAACGCGTACAGTGTTTCCTGCGAGATCCGGGGAGATCAGGGGGGAACCCTGTCCCGGCTGGCCAGACAGGATTTTGCCGTTATACAGCAGCTTTACAAAAAGGACATCCGGGTCCTTGACAAGCTGACCCCTCAGAGCCTGATCTGGTCAGAATTGGCAAACTTTAAGCCAGTGGACAATACCAGCAGGATCTTTAACCGCAGGATCCAAAAGAGGATCCTGGAGCTGTCCGTGTCCCTGGCCCAGGCAGAGGATGTGGACGGTTTCGCCGCCGCGGTTTCGGAGTTTTACAAGGAGTTCGGGGTAGGAAAATTCGGACTGAACAAGGCGTTCCGCATAGTGGATGACCGCCACTCAGCGGCCATTGAGCCCATTGTCAATGTGGAGCATGTGTACTTAAAGGACATTATCGGCTATGAGCTTCAAAAGAAGCGGCTTATAGAGAACACGGAGCGGTTTATCCAGGGAAAGGCGGCCAACAACGTGCTGCTGTTCGGCGACGCGGGCACAGGAAAGTCCTCCAGCATCAAGGCCATTTTAAATGAATATTATGACCAGGGGCTGCGGATCATTGAGGTCTACAAGCACCAGTTCCATGCCCTATCCTCCATACTGGAGCAGATCCAGGACAGGAACTACCGGTTCATTATCTATATGGATGACCTGTCATTTGAGGAGAGTGAGCTGGAATATAAATATCTGAAGGCCATTATTGAGGGCGGTCTCGGGAGAAGGCCGAAAAATGCCCTGATCTACGCCACGTCAAACCGCCGTCATCTCATCCGGGAGAAGTTCAGCGACAAGAGGGAGTTGGATGACGAGCTCCACGTAAACGACACGGTGCAGGAGAAGCTGTCTCTGGTGGCAAGGTTTGGGGTGACCATCTACTTTGGCTCTCCGGACAAGAAGGAGTTCCAGAACATGGTAAAGGTTTTGGCAGAAAGACACGGGGTTCAGATGCCCGAGGAGGAGCTGTATCAGGAGGCCAACAAGTGGGAGCTGTATCACGGCGGGCTGTCCGGGCGGACGGCGGCCCAGTTTATCACCCATTTGATGTAAGCCTTTCGCTGAATCAGTATTCCTTTCCCCCGTTCCGGCCTCTTGTCAGGCAGCGGGGGGAGTGGGTTGATACATTATTATACTAGGAGGAGACGGGTATGTCAGTACAATTGTTCGCCGCCATTGATGTAGGTTCCTTCAAGCTGGAGCTGGGCATCTATGAGATCACGGCGAAAAATGGGATGCGGCAGGTGGAGCATCTGCGCCATGTCATAGCTCTGGGGAAAAATACCTACAGCACGGGGAAGATCAGCTATGAACTGGTAGATGAGATGTGCCGGATCTTAGAGGATTTCTCGGCAGTGATGAAAAGCTACCAGGTCAGCGATTACCGGGCCTACGCCACCACGGCCATGAGGGTGGCCAAGAACAGCCATATTATATTGGAACAGATCCGGGTGAGGACAGGGATCAAGGTCAGGGTCTTAAGCAACTCGGAGCAGAGACTTTTGACCTACAAGGCCGTGGCCATGAAGGAGGCGGAGTTTCAGAAGATCATCCAGAAGGGGACGGCCATTGTGGATGTCAGCTTCGGCAGCATGCAGATCTCCCTGTTTGACAAGGACAGCTTAGTGTCCACCCAGAATCTGCCTCTGGGAGTCATGCGCCTGGGCGGGCTCCTGGCCAGGATCCCCGCGGACAGCTGGCAGCAGAGACCTCTCATTGAGGAGTGGGTGGATAAAGAGCTGGCCACCTACAAGAAGATGTACCTGCGGGACAGGGACATGAAAAACAGGGGAATCAAAAACCTGATCGCCATCGGGGAGCTGATCCTCTACCTTGCCAGGGATGAGGTGGACCACGGCATGGCGGACCGCATCGAGGCCGCTGATTTCCTGGCCTATGCGGACCGGCTGTGCGCCATGTCCTTGGACCAGATTGAGGAGCGGTTCGGGGTCAACGCAGGCTACGCCTCCCTTCTGATGCCCGCGGCGGTGATTTTCAGCCGGGTGGTGGAGATGACAGGGGCGGAGATGATCTGGATCCCGGGGATCCGCATGTGCGACGGCATTGCCGCCGAGTATGCCCAGAACATCAAGAAGCTGAACTTTGTCCATAATTTTGACGAGGACATCCTTACCACCACCAGGAACATGGCCAAGCGGTACCGCTGCGGCGGGAGCCACAGCCAGTGCGTGGAAAACACGGCCCTCCAGCTGTTTGACGTGATGAAAAAGAACCACGGTTTAAGCGGCAGGGACCGGCTGCTTCTGCGGATAGCGGCCATTATCCACGGGTGCGGAAAATTTATCAGCACCAGAAATGTCAGCGCCAGCGCCTACAACATCGTTATGGCCACGGAAATCTTAGGGCTGTCCCATGAGGAGAGAAAGCTGGTGGCAGAGGTGGTCCGCAGCCATGAACAGGAGTTTGACTATGTGGAGGAAGACACCAGGGCCGCCAAGCTCACAGCCCTTCTGCGCCTGGCCAACGCTCTGGACAGCAGCCACAAGCAGAAGACAGCAGAGTGCAAAATGACCGTGAAAAACGGGGAGCTGGTCATCGCTTGTTCCTATGATGGGGATATGAGCGTGGAGCTTCTGGCCGTGGGCCTGTGCCAGGATTTCTTTGAGGAGATCTTCGGCATAAAGCCGGTGCTGAAAAAGAAAAGGAGGAGTTAAGTCGTGGCAGAGATTGACTCAAAATATACCAAGTATGAAAATTATGTAAACAGAGAGCTGAGCTGGCTGGAGTTTGATTACCGCATCCTGGAGGAGGCCAGGGACAAGAACCTTCCTCTCTTTGAGCGGCTGAAATTTTTAAGCATCACAGCCTCCAACCTAGACGAATTTTTCATGGTCCGGGTGGCTTCTTTAAAGGACATGGTCCATGCCGGATACTCCAAGCCGGATCTGGCGGGGCTTAAACCGGAAGAGCAGCTTGGGAAGATTGAGGAGAAGACCCACGAGCTGGTGGCTCTCCAGTATTCCACCTACAACCGGTCCCTGATCCCTGCCCTGCGCCAGAGCGGCCTTCGGGTGGTTGCCAGACACGAGGACCTGACAAGAGAAGAGGGGGAGTATGTGGACCGGTATTTCCGGGACAACGTGTACCCGGTGCTGACTCCCATGGCGGTGGACTCATCCAGGCCCTTTCCCCTGATCTACAACAAGTCCTTGAACATCGCGGCTCTGGTGAAGGAGAAGGACAAAAATGACCAGATGGATTTTGCCATGGTCCAGGTGCCCAGCGTTCTTCCCAGGATCGTGGAGATCCCGGCAGAGGGAGGGGAGCGGGTGGTTATCCTTCTGGAAGAGATCATTGAGAGAAATATGTCCTCCCTGTTTGTGAGACATGAGCTCCTTGCGGCCCACCCCTTCCGGGTTATGAGAAACGCGGACCTGTCCATTGATGAGGATGAGGCCGAGGATCTGCTTAAGGAGATCGAAAAGCAGTTAAAGAAGCGCCGGTGGGGGGAGGCCATCCGCCTGGAGATCGAGGAGAATGCGGATAAACGGCTTCTCAAGCGGCTGAAAAAGGAGCTGGCTATCCATTCCGGGGATATTTTTTCCATAAGCGGCCCCCTTGACCTGACATTTCTTATGAAGATGTATGGCATGGATGGCTTTGATCACCTGAAAGCGGCCAGGTACACCCCTCAGCCCAACCCGGCTTTTATGAATGACGACGATATTTTCACCAACATCCGCAAGGGGGATATCCTGCTCCACCATCCATATGAGTCTTTTGAGCCGGTGGTGAATTTTGTGAAGGCAGCGGCCAAGGATCCCCAGGTTCTGGCCATCAAGCAGACCCTGTACCGGGTCAGCGGCAATTCCCCCATTATCGCGGCCCTGGCGGAGGCCGCGGACCGGGGCAAGCAGGTGTTTGTGCTGGTGGAGTTAAAGGCCCGCTTTGACGAGGAGAACAACATTAACTGGGCCAAGACTCTGGAGAAAGCGGGGTGTCATGTGATCTACGGCCTTCTGGGCCTGAAGACCCACTCCAAGATCACCCTGGTGGTCAGGCGGGAGGAAGACGGCATCCGCCGCTATGTCCATCTGGGCACAGGCAACTACAACGATTCCACGGCCAAGCTGTACACAGACTGCGGACTCCTCACCTGCCATCCCCAGATCGGCGAGGACGCCACGGCGGTGTTCAACATGATGTCCGGCTACTCCGAGCCTCTCCAGTGGAACCAGCTGGCAGTGGCACCCATCTGGTTGAGAAAGAGGTTCCTGCGGATGATTGCCAGGGAGAGGGATCATGCCACGGCCGGAAGAACGGCCAGGGTCATCGCCAAGGTCAACTCTCTGTGCGACAGGGACATTATCGCGGCCCTCTATGAGGCCTCCTGCGCCGGGGTTAAGATCGACCTGATCGTCAGGGGTATCTGCTGCCTGAGAGCCGGCGTGCCGGGCCTTAGCGAGAATATCTCCGTTCGCTCCATTGTGGGAAATTTTCTGGAGCACATCCGGATCTTTTATTTTGAGAACGACGAATCTCCGGAGGTGTATATGGCCAGCGCCGACTGGATGCCAAGGAACTTAGACCGCCGGGTGGAGATCATGTTTCCCATCCTGGACGAGGGTCTGAAGGAAAAGGCTATCCACATCCTGGAGGTACAGCTGGCAGACAACACGAAAGCCCATGTGCTCCAGCCCGATGGCAGCTATGCCAGGATCGACAAGAGGGGCAAGGCCCACATCTGCGCTCAGGACACCTTCTGTGAGGAAGCCGTGGAGGCGGCACGGAAGCATAAAGAGTCTGAGGAACCGGAGAATAAGCGGGTGTTTATTCCGGTGGAGAGAGAAGAGTAGCGTCCCGGCCCGGGGCCGGGGATAGATAAAGAAGCAGGGGACAGAACCAAACGAAATCTGGTTCGATCCCCTGCTTTTTATTCTTTTATCATATCCAGTTCATTGAGGTTGACGCCAGAGGCCATCAGAATGATCTTCAATTCGATATACCGTTTCCTCATGGCTTTGTAGGAGTTGGAATTTTTTTCGGACAGGAGCATCCAGTCCTGTACCCTTGAAAATTCCTCAATGTTCCGCTGTAACAGTTCTTTCTCAGTCATCACTTCACCTGCTTTCCGTCTATTGAGAATATGACTCTGAATAAGGTTATTATACCAGACCGGGAAAATGCTGTAAACTGATTTCCGCGAAAGGGCGCGCGAACCCATCCCCTTCCCAATCTGACATAGATTCCCTAGTATTTTTTTAATGAAAAAGTAAGGCAGGAAGGAGATTCTTATGATATAATCTTTGCAGAGATCATAGGAATACATCAGATCAATACAACACACAAGGAGGAACACGGATGCCGCAGATCAGCATTTTGGTAGTAGACGACGAAAAAGAGATCGCGGACCTGGTGGAGATCTATCTGGTCAGCGACGGATATAGAGTGTTTAAGGCAGACAACGCGAAAGACGGCCTGGAGATCCTGGAGAAGGAGGAGGTCCATCTGGTGCTTCTTGACATCATGATGCCTGGCATGGATGGGCTGGAGATGTGCAAGAGGATACGGGAGACCAACAACATCCCCATCATCATGCTCAGCGCCCGGTCCACGGACCTGGACAAGATACTGGGACTGGGGACAGGGGCTGACGATTATGTGGTGAAGCCCTTTAATCCACTGGAGCTGACCGCCAGGGTCAAGTCCCAGCTTCGCCGCTACACCCAGTTAAATCCCAACAGCGGAGCCAAGGAGGCGGATAAGAACGAGATCTCCATCAAAGGGCTGGTGATCAACAAGGATAATCACAAGGTGACGGTCTACGGAGAGGAGATCAAGCTGACCCCCATTGAGTTTGATATTTTGTACCTTCTGGCCTCCAACCCGGGGAAGGTGTTCAGCACCGACGAGATCTTCGAGAAGGTGTGGAATGAAAAAGTCTATGAGGCAAACAACACGGTTATGGTACATATCCGGCGTCTCAGAGGGAAGATGAAAGAAGACACAAGACAGAACAAGATCATCACCACAGTGTGGGGGGTAGGATACAAAATTGAAAAATGACATGAGCCGGCGTTTTCACACAAGGGTTATCACCAACATTATCTACAGCACCATCTTCGCCTGTCTGGTGGACCTGTTTTTGGTGACCAATCTGACCATGCTGGGGGAGTACGCGGTGGAACAGGGGAAGGAAGGATCCCTGCAGACAGTATTTTACCACCCGGATTCCATCATTATTCTTTTATACGTCTTAGGGGGGATCGCCACCTTTTCTGTGACCTTTCTGCTCCTGCAGAGAAAGTCCATGAACTATATCACCAGGCTCTCCTCTGCCATACAGAACATTTCCGAGGGGGATCTAAACACGGTTGTGGAGGTCATCGGCGACGACGAGTTCTCGGCCATGGCCGCTAACTTGAACAAGATGGTGGCTGACATACGGCAGCTGATGGACAAGGAGAGGGAGGCGGAGAGGACGAAAAATGAGCTGATCACCAATGTGGCCCACGATCTTAGGACGCCTCTGACATCCATCATCGGATACCTGGAGCTGCTTTCCGGCCCCGCCAGCCTGACTTCGGAGATGAAGAAAAAGTATCTGGACATCACCTACACCAAGGCCAAGCGCCTGGAGAAGCTGATCGAGGACCTGTTCGGATTTACAAAATTGAACTATGGGAAAGTGTCCATGAAGGTGTCCAAGGTGGATATCGTAAAGCTTTTGAGCCAGCTCCTGGAGGAGTTCTATCCTAATTTTATGGATAAGAATCTGGCCTATGAGCTCCAGAGCGATGTGCCCGCCAAGACCATCAGCGCTGACGGCAACCTGCTGGCCAGGCTGTTTGACAATCTGATCAACAATGCCATCAAGTATGGGGCAGAGGGCAAGAAGATCCTGGTGAAGATCCAGTCCGGGGAGAGTATTGTGACCGTGTCTGTCACCAACTACGGGTATGTCATCCCCAAGGATGAGCTTCCCCTTCTGTTTGAAAAATTTTACAGGGTGGAACAGTCCCGCTCAACCAACACCGGAGGCACAGGGCTGGGCCTTGCCATTGCCAAGAATATTGTGGATATGCATGGAGGGACCATAGGAGTGACCAGTGATCTTAACGGGACCGTGTTCACGGTCAGGCTCCAGGTGGATTTTGACATTAATAAAGAACATTTTGGAGAACTGGGAGGACGGCATGAATATTAAAAGATGTGCAGTCACAGGGCCGCTTGCGTTTATGCTGGCCCTTTTTGCTGTGTTTGTCTCCTGGGGTTCCGGATATGAGGAGACAAAGGGGCTGTTGTCCGGCAACGGTATTGCCATGGAAGTGACCTATGGGTATGACAATACGGCCAAGGGGGGCAGGTATGTGCCCCTGGATGTGAGCCTTGTTAATCAGGGGACAGAGCGGTTTGAGGGAACCTTAAAGGTACTGTCCATGGAGCTGGATTATGAGGTGTACCAGTACGCCTACCCTCTTGAGATGGAGGCTGGGGAGAGTCTGGAAAAATATCTCTATATCCCCATGGGGAACCGGTCGGATCAGCTGTTTGTGACCGTGGAGGACGCCCGGGGCACCCAGATGATCCACAAGCGCCTGAAGATGGACTTCAGCCTGGATGTGCCGGAACTGTTTGTGGGCATCTTAAGCGACACCCCGGAGAGCCTTATGAGCTGCTGGAACGGGGTGGGGGTGGATTATGGGATGCTCCGCGCCAGGACCATTGCCTTTGATACCTATAATTTTCCGGATCAGAAGCTGGGGCTGGATATGATCGATGTGATGCTCATCAGCAATTACCGCATCCGGGATCTGTCGGAGGAGCAGAGCCAGGTGCTCATTGAGTGGGTGAGGGATGGAGGCACCATGATCCTGGGTACGGGCATGAGGGCCGATGATACGCTGGGACGTTTTGCCCCTGAGCTTCTGGAGGAGATGTACGAGGCCCCCCAGATCCGCCAGGTAGACATGGGAGCGGACTACGCGAAGGACAGGCCCGGGGATTCCCAGCTTGAGATCCCCTGTGTGGAGTTTGCCCTGTCCGGCGGCAATGTGATCATGTCGGATGAGTCACAGCCCCTTTTGTCCGCGGTCACTTACCGCCGGGGAACCGTGGCGGTGGCTGCCTACGATTTTGTGGATATAGCGGAATTCTGTCGGGAAAATCCCTCATACTTAGATGACCTTCTCACAGGGGTTCTGGGGGAGAGCAGGATCAACAGCCTGGCGGAATCGGTCTACAGCGGCAACTCGGGCCAGTTCTGGTCAGTGCGGGATATGATCAACACGGGAAATGTGCGCAGGCTCCCCAATCTGGGCCTGTACACCATGGAGATCATTATCTATCTGCTGCTGGCGGGAGTGGGATTGTATGTGTTCTTGAAGCAGAGGGATCTGACGGAATACTACCGGTCAGGGGTGGTGGCTCTGTCGGCGGTGTTCACTGCCATTATCTGGCTTATGGGGAGCAGGACCCGGTTCAGGGACACGTTTTACACTTATGCCTGTTTTATGGAGGTCACCTGGGACACGGTCAGCGAGACCGCGTACATGAATATCCGGGCCCCCTACAACAGGCCTTACGAGGCCCATCTGGCCGCGGATTATTCCGTAAAGCCTGTGACCCAGAATTATTACGGCACAGGAACCTCGGGCATGGTGCCTTTGTTTACAGGTGGGGAGGAGCCGGACATTAATCTTTTCCACCACCAGGATGAGACCCACATGACCATCCGGAATGTGCCTGCCTTTGAGCCCCGGTATTTTCAGCTGGAGAAGGCTGTCCCCAACACGGAGGGGATCGGATTTTCAGGGGATATCGAGGTGGATCAGGGAAGGTATACGGGCACGGTGACCAGCAATTTCACCATGACCATGGAGAATTGCGTGGTGCTTCTCTACGGGAAGCTGATCTGGCTGGGTGATATGGAGCCAGGAGAAAGCCGGTCCTTAGATGGCCTGGAGGTGCTGGGATTTCCCATGAATAATTCCTACGAGGTCGCGGCCTGGCTTTCCGGGGAGAGCCAGTTCGAGCGGACCGATATCAGCGACGAGAGCTATGTGGAGGCAGTGGAAAAGACCAACCTGCTGACCTTTTATCTGGATAATTTTATGCCGGAATATTCCCCCAACGCCAAGGTGGTGGGAATCTGCGGCCAGGGGGAGGGGGAGGAGGCCAGGCTTCTCAGATCCGCTCAGGCCGAGGGAAAGACAGTAGCGGCCTCGGACATTAACGTGTACTCCAGCAATGACGAGGTGATCTTTCGGTCCGGCCTGGTCAAAACCCCTGTGGTTCTTGGAGGAAGCTACGATTCCTCCAACAATACCTTGTTCGGGGCAGACCCGGTGACACTGGAATATTCTCTGGGCAATGACGTGCGCATTGAGAAGCTTATATTTGACTGGGTGTCTCCGGAATTTGTCACAGGCGGGGCCGGGAGGAATTTAAACCTGTTTCAGGGAAATATCTATTTCTACAATCACGGCACCGGAAAATACGACCGGATGGATTCCATGAAGGATGTGTATGAGGCCTACGAGCTGGCGCCCTACCTGTCCCCGGGCAATACTATTACGGTGAAATATGTGTACGAAAATATGACAGACTATAACTGGAACGTGCTGCTTCCTATGCTGGATATTGTGGGGAGGGAAGACTGATGGTGAAGATTGAGGGTTTGAAAAGGATGTACGGGCGCGTGGCGGCCCTGGACGGCCTGGATATGCATGTGAGAGACGGCGCACTCTACGGTTTTGTGGGTCCTAACGGGGCGGGAAAGACCACGACCATCAAGATCCTTACAGGACTCCTTGTGCCTGATGAGGGAAAGGTGGAGATCGGGGGGGAGGACGCGGTGAAGGACCCTGGCAGGATGGTGGATAAGATCGGCTATGTGCCGGATTTTTTCGGTGTTTATGATAACCTTAAGGTCTCCGAATACATGGAGCTTTTTGCCTCCTGCTACGGCCTCACCGGCCTTACGGCCAGAAAGCGGAGCATGGAGCTTTTGGGACAGGTGGGGCTGGAGGAGAAGACGGATTATTATGTGGATGGCCTGTCCAGAGGCATGAAGCAGAGGCTGTGCCTGGCAAGGGCCCTGATCCACGATCCCCAGCTCCTGATCATGGATGAGCCCACATCCGGCCTGGACCCAAGAACCCGGTATGAGTTTAAAGAAATACTGAAGGATTTGAGGGACCAGGAGAAGACCGTGGTGATCAGCTCCCATCTGTTGTCAGAATTGTCGGAGATCTGTACGGACATCGGCATTGTGGAGCAGGGGAAGATGGTTCTGGAAGGAACCATGGACCACATTTTAAACCAGATCAACGTTCAGAGCCCTCTTAGGATCTCGGTGTACCAGGGCAGGGAGCAGGCACTGAAGATTCTGCGGAGCCATCCTTATGTGGAGACCATGACAATCCGTCACAATGACATTATGCTGAATTTTACAGGAGACAAAGAGGACGAGGCGGCTCTCTTACAGCAGCTTATTGACGGGGGAGTCCAGCTGTGCGGCTTTATGAGAGAGCGGGGAAACCTGGAGTCTGTGTTCATGCAGATCACCAGCCACGAAGAGGAAGGGAAGGTGCTGATCCATGAAAATTAATCCCGTATACCGCCAGGAGAGCCGGGTCAGCGCCAGGTCTTTCAGGCTCCCCCTGATCATCTTGAGCTGCAACAGCCTTCTGGCCCTGGTGGCGCTTTTAAACATGTACTCCATGGTCACCCAGGTAAAGGCCACAGCGGAGATCCAGTACTCCAGCTTTCTGAGCCTGTATATTTTCGGGGCAGCCATTGAGTTTGCCATGCTTTTACTGATCGTCCCGGCTCTGACAGCGGGCAGTGTCAGCGGGGAGAGGGAGAGGCAGACACTGAACCTTCTCCTGACCACGAGGATGACCCCGGCGGACATCGTAATGGGCAAGCTGCTGTCCTGCCTCTCAACCGTATTTTTGCTGGTGGTGTCCAGCTTTCCCATATTGGCCCTGGTGTTTATCTACGGGGGAGTGACGGGAAAGGACATCTTTCTGCTGCTCATAAGCTTTGGCTCCACCGCACTTTTGGCTGGCAGCATAGGGATCTGCTGTTCGTCCATATTTAAGAGAACCACCATCGCCACGGCGGTAAGCTACTGCGCGCTGGCGGTGCTGGTGTTGGGGACCATGGCCCTCAGGCGGTTTTCGGCCTCTTTTCAGGTTCAGGGAAACGGAGGGGCCGGCCAGGGGGCTTCGTGGGTACTCCTGGTAAATCCCGCGGTGTCATTCCTGGCTGCCATAAAGGGGCAGCTTGGCAATATCAGGCAGCTAAATGTCTTGGAGATGTGGACAGGAAACGGGCCCGCCAGCCTGCTGACCCGCTGGTGGCTTGGGATCAGCACGGGTGTCCAGATGGCTTTGTCCGCCCTGTGTCTGTGGATCGCGGTCTGCCGGGTGAATCCAAGGAGGAGACGGTTATGGAAGGATTAGGGATTCTGGTGGGTATAGGACTTGTGTCGGCAGGAGTGTATGCCTGGCTCAGGGTGAGAAAACAGGTGCGGATCTTCTCCATGGCTCTGTTTGGAACATCGTCCCTGAGAGAGGGGCTGGAGCATCAGGCGGATATTCTGGCAGAGACGCCTAAGTCCGTGTCCGGGATGACAAGGCTGTGCCTGCCGCGGATAGAGGAGGATTTCCCGGAGTTCCACTGGGCTCAGTGGAAGCAGCGGTGCGAAAATATGCTGAGAGGGTATCTGGAAGCCTTAGAGTACCAGGACCTGTCCAGGCTTGAGCAAAGAGGAGAGGTGCCAGGAGCCGGTGAGGAACAGCAAAGAGGACGGTCCGGCCCGGGAGCGGCAGAAACGGGCGGCGGGATCTCAGAGGAGCTGCGCGGGCAGACGGAATTCCGCATCCGGGAACAGCAAAGCCGAGGTGTGAGAGAAAGATTTCGTCAGGTAAAGATCCATCAGACCGAGATCTCCCGGTACCAGAAGGAAGCGGGACTGTGCGTCATCAAGCTTCAGTCCGCGGTGGAATATTATTATGAGGAGATAAGGGAAAGCCAGGAAGGGGATGGCGGGGAGGAGGCTCATGTGGAGAAAAGCCCCGGCATCCGCCTGGGAAGGAGAGGGAACCAAAAAGGCAGCCAGCAGGAAAAGCCGGGCCCGCTAAGACAGCAGAACCGGTACAACATGGAGCTTGTATACGTTCAGGATATGACCAAAGCAGGAGACTACGCTACCGCTGTGGGAGCTACCTGCCCCAACTGCGGGGCACCGATCACCAGGCTGGGCAGCAAGTTCTGCGAGTACTGCGGCACAGGAGTGACTCCCATCGACATACGGGTGTGGAAGCTCCATCGGATTGAAAAAGAATAGATGTTGTGGTAAGCTAAAAGAAAGTGAGAAAGTCAAATCAGGAGGAGGAAAGGACAATGGGAATTATTAGGGCAGCGGCAGCGGCCATAGGCGGCTCCTTAGCGGACCAGTGGCTTGAGGTTATTGAAGCGGGGGACATGGGGGATCAGACCGTCTTTACGTCAGGAGTGATGATCCGGAGAGGTTCCAACACAAAGGGAACTCCGGACACGGTATCCAACGGTTCGGTTATCCATGTGTATCCCAACCAGTTTATGATGCTGGTGGACGGCGGCAAGGTAGTGGACTACACGGCGGAGGAAGGCTATTACACGGTCAATAACTCGTCCCTGCCATCTCTGTTTAACGGCCAGTTCGGGGACACCTTAAAAGAATCCTTCCAGAGGGTTAAATACGGCGGAAGCACCCCTACGCTCCAGAAAGTATTTTTTGTCAATCTCCAGGAGATCAAGGGGATCAAGTTCGGCACCCGCAATCCCATCAACTATTTCGACCAGTTTTATAACGCGGAGCTGTTTCTGCGGGCCCACGGAACTTATTCCATAAAGGTAACAGACCCACTTAAGTTTTATTCTGAGGTTATCCCAAAGAACAGGGGCAAGGTGGAGATCCAGAGCATCAATGAGCAGTATCTAAATGAGTTTTTGGAGGCCCTCCAGTCCTCCATCAACCAGATGTCAGCGGACGGCATCCGCATCTCCTATGTGGCTTCCAAGGGAAGGGAGCTGGGCAAATACATGTCCGAGACCCTTGATGAAGACTGGACCCAGACCCGGGGCATGGAGATCCAGTCCGTGGGCATTGCCAGCATATCCTATGATGAGGAGTCCCAGAAGCTGATCAATATGCGCAACCAGGGAGCCATGCTCAGCGATCCGTCGGTGCGGGAAGGCTATATGCAGGGAGCTATCGCCAGGGGCCTGGAGGCGGCGGGCTCCAACGCCAACGGCGCCATGGCCGGATTCATGGGCATGGGCGTGGGCATGACCGGGGCAGGCGGCTACATGGCAGGCGCTTCCCAGATGAACTACCAGCAAATGCAGATGAACCAGCCAGGCTACGGCCAGTCGGGTGCCATGGGCTATGGCCAGCAGCCAGGCCAGGCCCCGGGAGCAGGTTACGGCCAGCAGCCAGGCCAGGCCCCGGGAGCGGGTTACGGCCAGCAGCCGGGCCAGGCAATGGGTTATGGCCAGCAGCCAGGTTTTGGCCCAGGCGGGGCGGGCTCTGGCCAGTCCGGTACATGGATCTGCGGCTGCGGAGCGGAAAATACGGGCAAGTTCTGCGGCGAGTGCGGGAAGCCCAGGTCGGCCCAGGGGCCCTGGACCTGCAGCTGCGGCGCGGTGAATACAGGCAAATTCTGCGGTGAGTGCGGAAAGCCCAGGCAGTAGATGAGCCGGACAGGAGAATGAGATGGCGACCATTAGCATAAAGTGTCCAAATTGCGGCGGCGGGCTTCAGTTTGATCCCGCTGCCCAGGATTATCAGTGTGAATACTGCCTTTCCCATTTTACTCAGGAAGAGCTTGAGCGGATCGCGCCGGAGGCAAAAGCGGAGGCGGATGACGGAAGAGAAGGCCAGCGGGCGGAGAGAGGGGAGGCCCGGGAGGCGGCGTATAACCCGGCGGGGCAGGATGACGCGGGGGAAAATGCCGTGGTCTACACCTGTCCAAGCTGCGGAGCGGAGATCGTCACAGGTGAGACCACCGCGGCTTCCTTCTGTTTTTACTGCCACAATCCCGTCATTCTCCAGGGACGGCTTCAGGGAAGCTATCATCCGGATCATGTGATTCCCTTTGCCATTGACAAAGAAAAAGCCACGGAGATCTTTTTGGGCTGGCTGAAGCGAAAGCGGTATGTGCCCTCGGATTTTGCCAGCCAGGAGCAGATCGAGAAGATGACGGGAGTGTATTTCCCCTACTGGCTTTACAGCTGCCAGGTAGATGGCAGGCTTGTGGGGGAGGGCACAAAGCTGCGTACATGGCAGACCGGAAACACCCGGTACACGGAGACTCAGAAATATGATGTGTCCCGGTCAGGCACCATTGCCATCGACCATGTGACAAGAAATGCCCTGAAAAAGGCGGACAAGAAGCTGGTGGAAGGGGTGATGCCCTTTGACACCAAGGCCATGAAGCCGTTTTCCATGGGATTTCTCTCAGGCTTTTTCGCGGAAAAGCGGGATATGGAGCGGCAGGAGTTTGCCACGGAGGTGGAGCAGGAGGTTCGGGAGTTCGCGGCAGACAATTTAAAGAGCGGCGTGGGGAGCTACGCCAGCCTGAACATCAGGCAGCAGGAGACCCAGGTGAGAAACCCCAGATGGGAGTACGCGCTCCTTCCGGTGTGGACTCTCACCTACAAGGATCAGAAGACAGGAAAGATCTATTATTTTGCCTGCAACGGCCAGAGCGGCAAGGTGTGCGGGCAGCTTCCTGTGGATCCAAAGAAGCTATGGGTTCTTTTTGCCCAGATCTTTGTGCCGCTTCTGGCGGCGCTTCTGACAGCGGGGTGGTTTTTATGAAAATGAGGAAAAGACTGTGGCTTCTGCTGCTTCTGGCGGCGCTCCTGTGCTTTGGGATGGCAGGAAGCGTTCTGGGGGCAGACCAAAGGCCCAGGGTTTATGATATGGCGGGGCTTCTTACAGAGTCCGAGAAGCAGCGGTTTGAACAGCGGATCGGGGAATGCCAGAGAGAGTACGGCCTTGAGGTGGTGGTGGTGACAGCGGAGGATGCCCGGGGAAAAGAGAGCCAGGAATACGCGGACGATTTTTACGATGAAGGGGATTTCGGCGAGGATGGGATTCTGTTCCTGGTGGATATGGATAACCGGGAGATAGCCATCTCCACCAGAGGTAAGGCCATCCGGATCTTCACGGACCAGAGGATTGAGGATATGCTGGATGGAGTGTACGAAGGAGCCTCCCGGGGAGATTACGCCGCCAGCGTGGAATCCTTTTTGTCAGATACAGAGAAGTGGAGCAGAGCGGGGATTCCGGGCGGTCAGTATAACTACGATACAGAGACAGGGGACATAAGTCCCTACAGAAGCATCCGCTGGTATGAGGCATTGATGGCCCTGGGAGTTTCCGCTTTTGTCGCGGCCTCGGCCTGTCTCTCTGTAAAGCGCCGCTATGCCATGAAAGAGGACCCAAGACAGACCCGAAACTTAAACATGGCCTACAGGGCCGAAGCCAGATTCATGTACGACGATCAGACCGACCGTCTGGTGAACAAATTTGTCACCACCCAGGTCATTCCCCGCTCCACGTCAGGGGGAGGTCATGGGGGCGGACATTCTTCAGCGGGGAGAAGCTCCACCCACACCTCGTCAGGAGGCCATACCCATGGCGGAGGAAGCAGAAAATTTTAGATTTCAAAAAGCAGGGCCGTTTGTTCGCGGCCCTGCTTCATGGCTGCTGGGGCAGATACGAGGGCGATCAGATCGGCAAGGATAGCTGAATGCGCCGCGGCTTTTTTCAAGAGTATTACCCCGTCCTCGACTCGGCCCTGTTGGCAAGGGAGACTCTTTGCTTGTGTGGAGGAAATCGTTTTGCGCAAATTGGTCTATGCGCTGTAAGGCGGCATCACTGTGACCAGAAACATAAAGCCACACTTCCAGCAAAAAACCGAGAGTGCGGCTCTATGCTCATTTTGCGACAAATCTATATTTCCCTTTACCGTGTCCAGAAACAGGTTCAATAAAGTATAATTCCTTGAGCTTGATTAAAAGTTTCCCAGCAGACGAGGATGCCATGCCAAACATTTGCATGATTTCCGCACGACCGAAAACTCCGTCATAGCCGTAGACATCAAAAAGGAGCATTGTCTTATTTTTGGTCGGAGCGTTTGCTGTGATTGAAGAAAGGCGGCGTTCAAACGCCACTTTTTCCTCATCAACCGCCACTTTGCTATTTTCAACCGCTACATTTCCAACCTTGATTGGTATTGCCGCAATCGGAACATTGTAATTGAGATTGTAGAGCGTTACAAAAAATGATGTGGGTGTTGAACTGAACTTTGGCTCCAGCTCTGGTCGGAAATTGACGGCGTTATGGTAATCTGCCTTTATTTTTCTGAAACCGCTCCCGCGACGTTCCATATAGTGCATCCGGCTAAACACATCGGCAATAACCGGGTTCCGTCTGCGGGACGGGACCATATTGGTGTCCAGTTCCTGCACAAGGGAGCCATCGTACATTCCGCCGGGTGAATATATTTCAAGGCGATCATCGAAAATGTCGATATGAACCTCACTGCCTGTTTCCAGATAATCGCGATGGATCAGGGCATTTACGATCGACTCAAATACAGCCTGCTCTGGGTATTCTGGCATTTCTACCCGCCCGTGTCCGGTTTTCTTCCAGCGCTTTTTTGTATTTGTTTTGACAAAAGCGTCCCCATCCTGTAAAAGGGATACCAGGCTACCTTCGAACTCCTTGTCATCGATCGCATCCATGATACCAGACGCTTTATCCAGCCCAAACCACCTTGTACAGAACAAACGGGAATGTCGGAGCGGAGGATCATCGGATAGCAGAGCGCAGCTTTGTGAAAGCAAGATCTTCTATCTTATAGCGGGACGGCAGGGCGTCATAATGCTTTCCACTCCCATGCAGTACAAGTCTACGCAGAACCGCCGCGTTGGCCGGAACACTCTCATTCCCAATGCGAATGTAAGCCGTCATGCTGCCATCGCCTACATAATAATATGGCGTTTCGTTGCCGCGTTTGATCTGCAGTACGATAAACTGCTTGCTCTCCTCGGCGTGAATGCTTAGAATAACTTCCGGAACAGGGTCTATCCTGGCCTTTATCGTTTCACTTATTTTTTCGGAATCGGCCCTTGCGTTCGCAAGTCCAACAGGAGTATCATCGTCCGCTACTCCGAAGATTAACGCGCCGCCAACACCGTTGGCAAATGCGCTGACGCTTTTCAGCCAGCTTTTTGGCTTGCGCTCCTCTAGCCGCTCCTTTTTGTCATACTCGATCACTTCTCCGATAAAATCAGCTATTTTCATAATGCGGCCTCGCTTTCCCTATCCATACAAAGGAATTCCTCGCTATAGTTGAATTATTAGCGAATCACATCACTATTATATAAACTGGTCTTGCCATCGTCAAGGATGGCTTTGTCATTTTATTATAGAAACACGGAACAAGGCTCAATGGTGTAGAGCTGAACCAGCAGACCACCAGAAAGGAACGAAACATCAAGAAAGCGACCTTAAACATGACAGGAAAGAAAGGACGTAAGAAATGAAGCTAAGACATATCGCCCTTATCGGCAGTCTGTTTCCCTTTCTTCTTGCGATAGTGCTTTTCTTTGGCGTGCTTATCAGTGCCGAGGACGACGACGGGGGCGGTGGTTCTTCCTCATGGGTAACAGGCATGAACCTGTCCGCAGAGGTGTTGAAACATCAGCCTATGGTAGAGAAATACGCCAAAGAGTACGGCATTTCCGAGTACGTCCCCTATCTGCTGGCAATCATACAGGTGGAAAGTGGCGGGACAGCCGAGGACGTTATGCAGAGTTCCGAGAGCATGGGCTTACCGCCTAACTCCCTTGATACGGAAAGTTCAATCAAGCAGGGGTACCACGCTGGCGACCCGATAGGCTACGCTGATTTGAACAATAGCTACTGGCAACAGCACCTTATCGGGGCTGGCAGAATTAAGCAATAGAAAGAAAGGAATGGAAATATCATGTTCAAGAAGAAAGAAAAACCGATAAAGGAAAAGAAAATCCGCACTATGAAAGTGGGGACGCATAAGAAATCCGTCATTGCCCTCTGGGTGGTGCTTATCGCAAGCGTGAGCTTTGGGGTGTATAAGAATTTTACCGCTATCGACCAGCACACCACCCATGAGATAGAAACCATACAGCTACGACTTAACGATACCAACGGCATAGAAAATTTCGTAAAGAATTTCTGTAAATCCTACTACACATGGAGCAACAGCAAGGAAGCAATCGAAGCAAGGACACAGGCTATCAGTGCCTATCTGACACAGGAATTGCAGGAATTGAATGTTGATACCGTAAGAACGGATATACCGACCAGCTCCACGGTCACGGACGTACTTATCTGGGATGTGGAACAGTCTGGGGAGAACGCTTTTACTGTTACCTACGAAGTAGATCAGCAGATAAAAGAGGGCGACCAGACAAGGAATGTAT
>Ga0137310_100319_pt1 | contig 31946 bp, 29 predicted proteins | sample NAcewiD2O_June_2_FD_97183 | JGI IMG/M metagenome (GOLD analysis project Ga0137310, IMG submission 97183) | Mouse cecal microbial communities from Vienna, Austria - N-Acetylglucosamine amended D2O_June | ecosystem: Host-associated > Mammals > Digestive system > Large intestine > Cecum | place...
TATGCGCCAGAAACAGCAAATCGTGAACACTCTTTTTGAACAAGGAAACGCTTAGTTTTGTTACCCCCCCCCGCCGAAAAACTACAAAATTTCTTCGGCGTTTTCTTACAATTTCAAATTGGCGTTGACATCCTCGGCCCTGGCGATTCCGGCATTGACGCTTCTGGCAATTTGGTTGATATTCACGCCGATTTTGTGTACTTCCCAGCGGAGGTCCTTGAGTTCCTGGGAGGGCTTTACCGGGAGCGGCGTTCCTTCTATGAGGCGGACGAGGTAGGCCCGCTTGCTGAGACCACAGGCTTTGGACTGCTTCGTCAGCAACTGGTACTGCGCCGGGGACAACTCTATGTGCAAGTGATGCCGTCCCTTTTTATCTGCTTTGCTCACGCGCCCTCCTTTTCCTCTGGGGAAGCCTTCCGGATTTCTCCGTTTGGATCTCCTGCTCGAATACCTTTTCCAAATCGAACACATTGCCATAGGGAATGCCTTGGCGGCTGTAGGGCTTCATGGGTGCGGAAATCTGGGCTTGCAGTTCCTTCAGCTTCTCCCAATACTGCGGGAGAAATTAATAGATGGCCTTCAGCTCCTTCCGGTTCTTGTTTTTACAGCACCAGCAGGAAACCCGGTCCAGAACATCATACAGGCGGACTCCGTTTTCCTCCCAGAAAAAGCCCCGTTCATAGCAGAAGGCTAGACAGTCCACCACTGTCATTCCAGCATTGGCCAGAGGTGAACGCTTGGGCGCTTCCAGCTTCGTCAGCCGTTCCGTCTCGTCTGCGGCGATGCCTACATAGTGAACCTCCGCATCCAGGGCCACGCCGTCTAGAGTACGGGTTTTCATTGAGGTTCCCCAGCGGCAGGGGCCGCCGCACCAGCCGTAACCCAAATGAAAACCATTCTTTTTGGAGTCAACCGGCCTCTCCAGCATGTTGTATAAAAAAGGGACGTCCGGCCTCACCTCTGTGAACCGGACGCCCCTCTGCTCCAGGACCGGCTTTATCCGGTCCCGGATATCGTAGATTGCCTGAAATTCCATTCCCGAGTTGTAAAAAATCACTTCATCCAATGACATTTTCTTTTCCAGTAATAGCAGCAGCATGGCGAGGGAGTCCTTCCCGAAGCTCACGCTGGCATAGAATGCCATCCTGATATGCTCCCAATAAAAGAGACAGGGAAATAAAAGAAGAAGGGAGCAGCGAGAAGGAAATGGCAGATATGTCACTAGAGGAAAAGGTAAAATTACTGGAAGAATGTATAAATGGACGGATAAGACAGCGAGAGGCGGCGCGTAGAGCGGGAGTAACCATCGGAAGTATACAGAGATGGCTAAGTCATTACAGGACTGGCGGAAAAGCGGCGCTGGAACACAGTGGGCGAAGGCGCGTTTATAGCAAAGAAACGAAAAGAAGCGTGGTGGAGGAGTATTTGTGCGGAAGGGGCAGCCTGCTGTCCATTAGTGAGAAATATCAAATCAGTACCCCGTCATTGCTTTTGGAATGGGTCCAGGTGTATCATCGACATAACAACACTCAAACAGAGGAAGGAGAAAGCGTTATGGCGGGCAGAAGGACCTATACATTAGAGGAAAGCGGTCAAATTGTAAAGGAACACTTGGCGGATGGGAAGACAATCAGCGAACTGGCAGTGGAGCATGGTCTGGGGTATCGCCTGGTCTATGATTGGGTGAAGAAGTACCAGACAAAAGGACTGGCCGGCCTGGAGGACCGGCGCGGCCAACGGACTGCGTCCCAAGAGCCGAGGACGCCGGAGGAAGAATTGCGTGTACGCATCGCACAACTGGAGCGTGAGAATGATCTGTTAAGATTGGAGTGTGACCTGTTAAAAAAAGTGAAGGAATTGGAGAGGGGGGAGGACTGAGGCAGTTTCGACAGGAGCAGCAATATGAGGCTGTTCGCCGAACCGTGGAGGAAAGCGGCGGTTCCGTGGCGGATGCGTGTCAGGTCTTGAGCTTATCCAGGGCAGGGTATTATCGCTGGCGTTCGGGTATCGTCAGTCCCCGCGTGGCGGAGAACCAACGCATTGCAGAGATGGTAAAGGAAATCCACGCTGAGAGTCCGGATAAGGGCTACCGGCGCATCCGGGACGATCTGGAGCGTTATTATGACACCCCGGTGAACGACAAGCGGGTCCGCCGTATCTGCCAAAGTCTGGAGATCAAATCCACCATCAAGTATGCCAGCCATAGCTGCACGAAATCCACCTCCGACCCGCAGCATACGGCAGAGAACATCCTGAACCGCCAGTTTCACGCCAACAGGCCCAACGAGAAATGGCTGACGGATGTGACCGAGTTCAAGTATTACGTGGGTCCGGCGGTACACAAAGTCTATCTCAGCGCTATCCTTGATTTGTGCGACCGCAGGATTGTTGCGGTCGCCATCCGGGATACCAACGACAACGCTTTGGTCTATGAGATGTTTGACCGGGCTGTGGCGGAGAATCCAGACGCACATCCTCTGTTTCACAGCGACAGAGGGTTCCAATATACGACCCAAGTTTTTCACGATAAGCTGTCTGCGGCTGGCATGACCCAAAGCATGTCCAGGGTGGGCAAGTGTATTGATAATGGTCCGATGGAGGGGTTCTGGGGCATCCTCAAGAGGGAACGCTATTATGGGCGGCGTTTCACCAGTCGGGAGGATCTGGTCTGGATGATTGAGGACTACATCGCTTATTACAATTCCAGGTGGCTCCAACGCGGCCTTGGCGTACTCACACCTTTTGAGAAGCATGAACTGGCTATGGTGGCATAACCAGACCTTGCAAAATCTGTTTGGATGCCATCGGCTGACAAACAGATTTTGCAAGGTGCCACAGTGCCTCTGCACTGTGAATTTTCTATGAATTATTTCACTGTCTACTTGACGGGGTGCAGTTCATCCTGTATTTCTGCCTCCTTCCTCCGGCCCGAGGCCGGTGATTTTTCTCATTGACGGTCTATCGCCCCGATGGTATAATTTCAGCCGTTGTCATTTCTCACCGAAAAGAGGAGCGTTTAACATGGAAGCCATTGCCGCGAATTTTACACGGCCCCGCATGGGGCGCAGGGTGGCGGTTCTGACCGTCAGCCTGATCGTAATCGGGATCTGCGTGGCGGTGTTCAAGACCGTCGGGTTTGGGACGGACCCTTGTTCCACCTTCACGCTGGGAGTCTCCTCCCAAACGGGCGTCTCCTTCGGAACATGCCAGCTGGTATTTAACCTGCTGATGTTCCTCCCGGTCATCCGACTGGACCTCTCCCGCATCGGCGTGGGCACCGTTGCCAATATGGTGGGCGTCGGCTATATGGCGGACTTCACCATGTGGCTGATGAGCCCCCATATTCCGCCGGAGGGCCTGTCCATGACGGTCAGAATTGTGCTGTTCGCAGTCAGCATGGCGGCGTTTCTGATTGCCGCCGCGTTTTACATGGTGGTGGACCTGGGCGTCGCTCCTTACGACGCGATTCCGCAATTGATTGCGGCCCACACCAGCAGGCTGAGCGCCCGCGCGATCCGTATGCTGTGGGACATCTCGATTTTGTCCCTTGGCTTCCTGCTGGGGTCCACGGTGGGCCTGACGACGCTGATCACCGGCTTCTGCCTGGGTCCCGCCATCGCCTTTGTGTCCAGCCGGGTGAGGGGCTGGTTCGAGTAATTTCGGCCCGAGATTGAGAACCTTCCGCCCGCGGGCAGCATAGGGGTCAGGGGATGTTCCCCCGCAAGCGCGCAAAATGTACATTTGCGCTATGCTTGCGACTCGCCTCCGGCGGAGCCGTTTTCAGTAAAATGGCATGACATCACGTATGGCGGCGGAATATTTGTGGCAATAAATACAGACGGCCAATTCGCATGGAGTACAGACGGGGAAATGTTCCCCGTCTGTCTGGCTTCCCTTAGGAGTGATTGCCTGGATTCCTGTACTCAAGTGAGGGAAAATATCTGCGTCACGTGTCCGCGCCCCGGCGAATCTGCCGGATACGCTGTTCACTGGCCATCCGGAAAAAGACTTGGTCGTTCATGCACGTTACCAGCTGAAAGCCCTGTTTAATCCGGGCAACCGCCGCATCGGGGGCGGCTGTGACTATCCCTGGTACAATACCATATTTTTGGCATGCTGCCAGAATCTTGTTAATGGCCGCCGCAACTTCCGGGTGGTCGGTTTCCCCAGGGTAACCCAAATCTTGGGAGAGGTCGCCTGTTCCAATGAATACGCAGTCCAGGCCTGGGGTTTGGCAGATTTCTTCAATGTTTTCAAGGCCCCGGCGGGTCTCGCACTGCATAATCACATAAAGGTTTTCATTCGCCTGCCTGGCGTAATTTTCATAGATACCCCAGCGCGGTCCCCGGCCGCCGTTGGCCCCCCGCCTTCCCAGCGGGGGGAATTTCATATACTGGATGACCATATCCGCCTGTTCCCGGGTTTCGACCAGGGGAACCATTATGCCGTGAATGCCCACATCGAGCAACCGACTCATCATAGGGCCGTCTCCGGGGTCGTATACCCGGGCGAACGCCGCCATGCCGTACAGCTCGGAGGCCCGGGACATTTCTACCATCGTTTCCGTGCTGGTCTGAGCGTGCTCTGCGTCGATGATGATAAAGTCCAACCCGTTGAGGGCGAGGCATTCGCAGTTCATTGCCGACCCGGAAGCAACGAACGCCCCCAGTGCGTAATCTCTCTTTTCCAGCTTTTCCTTTATAAAATTATGCATTTTCATGACGATAGCTCCTCTGGACGGAATTGAAATTCATTAAAAATTTCCACGGGAAACGCGATGAGTTCCTCTGTGTCAAAAAGGGCCCACCGCAGTTTGTCCGATTTAACGGACAGCCCCTCCATGAGCACTCCGATGCCCCGGTCCCGCATGGAATCCACAGTGCCTTGGAAATCAGCAACGCTGAAACGGAAATGGTGCAGCCCCTCCCGTCCGCTTTCCAGGTAATGCGTCCAGTCGCTTTCCCCGTAAAGCGGCTGCATAAACTCAATCTCAATATTGGCAAAATTGTAAAATGCCAGCCTCGCGCCAAACGAGGCCTCTTGCCCCTTATAGTACCGCCTGGTTTCCGGCGTTTCGCCATAACGGCTGGGCTTTACCCCAAAGACCTTTTCCATGCCCTGTACTGCGGCGTCTAGGTCCTTGACGCATAAACCGATTTGGGAAATATGTGTCAGCTTAGGTTCCATGCCTGTCTTTCCTTTCGTTACATTTTTTTGCTTTGAATGGGTTCATCCAAAATTCGGGCAATTTCCTGAATGCAGTAAGTTCCACTGCCAATAACCTCACAACCGCAAATCGCTTTGATCCGTTCCGCCAGATGGGTTATGGAGTATTGCGCGAGGATTACCAGATCTGTGTCCCGGATTTTTTCCGCCGCTTTCAGAACCAGCCGGTCGTGTTCCTCCATATTCCCGGCCCGCATGTACGAGTTTGCTTCCGGGCAGGCCAGCGTTGCGGTTTGCCGTTCTCCAGCGTCCTGCTGTAGGGCGCTTTCCCGGTATTTTTGGAGAGTCGGTGCCAGAGCGGACTCAGCGGTGGCAAAAATCGTGACGCGGTTTCCCAGGAAAGGTGCGCGGCGGTGCATCTCATCGTCAATCAGGATCATGGGAACCCGTAGAAATGGACAGACCGAATCCATAAGGGGGATCATGGACGTGCAGGTGCATACGATCAGGTCTGCTCCTGTACTTTCCGCCAGTGCCGCCGTCATGAAAAACCGATTGCGAAGGTGGGGGGAGACACCTTGCTCGACGGCTTCTTTTGCCAGGAATTCATCCAGGGTATTCGTAATGCTGATATTGGGCAGCGCCGCAGCTATCTCCCCGGCAAAACGGAGATAGCCTGGCCGTACTGTGTGGATCAGTGCAAGTTTTTTCATAAGACCTCCCGTGGGTTCGTATAGGACACGCTTTCCTGGGTCTGGTTTCTCTGAGTGTGTATAAAGGTAAGCAATGACGCCGCAATGATCAAAAGGCCCCCTAGAAGGGTATTGCCGGGAAGCGCTTCCCCTAGAAACAGCCAGCCGAGCAGCGCCGACCAGACAATGCCGGAATAGTTGTAGACGCTGATCGCCGGGGCGGGCGCGAAATGATACGAATAGGTAAGCGCAATTTGCCCGAGCGAGCCAAAGACGCTGATCAGCATAAGCTGGAAGAACTGCTCCGCTGTCGGCATAGTAAAATGGGCCACCATGCCCGGCAGGGCGCAGAGGACGCTGAAGACGGAGAAATGCGTGATGACTACCAGTGAGTCCGCTTTCCCCCTCAGAGCCGAAACAAACGTATACGCAATTCCGGAAAAGAGGGCGCTGAGCAATGCTGCCAGCATCGCGGTTGGAGCAGAGCGCAATCCCGGTCCGCACACGAGCCACGCGCCGAAAAAGGAAAGCGCCAGCGCAGCGCATTGTATCTTTGGGATGCGCTCCCGGAGGAGCAAGGCGGAGAGAAGGGTTACAAAAACGGGTGAGAGCTTGTTCAGAATATTTGCGTCCGCGATGCGGGCGTGATTGGTGGCGTAAAAAAACGTCACAATGCCCAGGAAACCAGCCAGGGAGCGGCCAAATAGATAGGGCTGGGCCGAGGCGCTTCCCAGGGGAAAAATCCTCTTCTTCAACAAGATCCCGCAGACGGCTGGCAGGCCGATAAGATTGCGGAAGAACACTTGCTCCATCAAGGGGAAGGAACCTCCGGCACTTGAAAAGCGAATCATTAGCTGCATAGCCGAAAACATCAGCGCGGAGAGAAGCATCAGCCCTACCGCCAGGCCCCACCTGCTTTTTGAGGGCGCGGCAATCTCAGATTTCATTCATAATCTCCAATAAATTATGTAGTCCTATCCGGGCAAAGTCGTCTCCTGACTTCGCGAACTTGCGCCATATGCAGCTGTTTCCCGCGACATGGGTAAACTCCGGGGCGTAGGACTCAATTGCCATGGGGCCTGTGAAATCAATTTCCTTCAGGGTCCGGAACACCTCCTGCCAGGGAACCATTCCTGTTCCGGGAATTCCCCTGTAGTTCTCACAGGTGTGAAAATACCCCAGATACTCCTTCCCGCATGTACGGATTGCTTCGGAAAGGTTCCGCTCTTCCATCATCATGTGGAAGGTATCCAGGTGAACCTTGACATTTTCCATGCCTACATCCCGGCAGTAGCGCACCCCGTCCTCCGCAGTGTTGAGGAGGTGAGTGACATAGCGGTTGATAACCTCTGGCGCCAGCGTGACACCAGCTGGACGGGCGTATTCCGCCGCTTCCCGCAGGCACTCCACACTTCGTTTCCATTCGTCTTCCGTGGGGGGACGTCCTGTCCGGTATCCCCATCCGGCATAAATTACGCCGGCAACCAGCGTGGAATGAATCTCCGCGGCGATGTCCACCAATCTTTTTAAGTACTCTGCTGCTGCCCTCCGGCAGCGCCGGTCCGGGGAGACCGGGTTGTACTCCGGTGGCAGGGCTTTTGTGATCACGGGTATCAGTCCTGTCTTCTTTAGCTCTGCGGCGGTTTCTCTCGTTGGAAATTGTTCCGGGTCCCCAACTGCAATGTCCACAGCGGTAAATCCAAACTCACGAATTTTTTCAAAAATCCATAAATCCTTCTGGCAGAAGTTCTCCGACCAGAGCAGCGTGATGACGCCGATGGGGTTCTTTATGTCTGACATGCTTGGCTTCGCTCCTTTATTGCATAACGTATCGGTCTTCGGAACCAGTTCTGCGAAAACCGCAGACAGAAGGCAAGAGCCCTCTACCTGCGGTTTCGCCAAGACTTACTTAAAATCCTTGATCTTGTCGTAGGGAGCCTTGAAAATAGGGAACCCGGCCTTGGTCTCCTCGTTCTCCGCCAGCTTGCTGGACAGGCGGTAGTCCTTCTTCGCGGCAATTTCCGCACCCCGACGGTCGCTTTCTGCGTCGGGCCTGTCCGGGCGCTTGGGGGTGAAGATGTCCATGTTCAGCACAGGGACATCGCCGACGGCACAAATGTAGTGCTCCACGCCAGGGGCGATTGCCATCATGCACCCGGGCCCCAGGCGGTAGGGAATACCCTCCACATAAAAGTCGGCTTCCCCCTGCATGATGAATACCAGCTGCTCATACTTGTGGGAATGCGGCCCCACTGTGTGGCCCGGGATGACCTCGCCCAGGGTGCAGGTCATGGACTGCGCTCCCTGATAGCATACTTGGCGAATTTTCTCTCGGATGTTTGTCCACTCCACTTCGTTGAAATCCATTACCTCCGGTACGAAAGACATTGCGTTTACCTCCAAATAATTTTATAGAATCTCCCTGACGGGAACTATTAAATACCGAGCAGCTTTGCCGGCGTCTCCTTGGCCATCAAGGAGACTTGGGCCTCGGAAAGCCCAATTTCATTTAAGAGGACATCTAAAAATTGGGCATGATGTACAATGGGGTCTCCGTTCTTCATCTGGCCAAAGTCAGAATCCACCACGATTTTTTCCATGGGAACTACGTTCAGAATGTCCCGAATGACCGAATGGGGAACCACACCAGTATGGCTGACCTCTGTGAACACGCCGGAATTAAGCTCGATGTACGCGCCTAGATTAGCCCAGCGCTCAATATCGTCCATCGTTGCCCCGATCAGGAAATGGGGATGGTTGACCACGATCTTGTCCACCTTCATCTGGACGGCCCGGTGCAGCAGCGCATCAATCTCTGCGACGCTGCCGTGGCCAGTGGAGAGAATCAAGTCGGGGCGCTTGGCGACAAACTCCAGCACTTTTACGACGTTTGGGAGCAGCTCTCCGTTCTCATCCAGATAATAGACGGGATTCTCCTCCACGGTCATGTTGCCCGACCCAGGGAAATGCCCTTTGTGCTCGTCGATATGCCGCTTGGAAGACACCGTGGGCATCCAGACAAATTTGGCTCCCATACCGTAGGCGGCGTCCAGCGCGTTCAAGTTGAATAGGCCTACGGAGTTGTTCAGCGCGATGCCGCCGAACACGCGGATGCCGGTTGTGTTGTTTAGGTGCTTCTCCGTGATCCGGGCGCTCATCATGGTCGGGAAGTAGTGATCCTTGATTACAAACCCCCGGTAGCCCGCCCGCTTAGCCAGGTGCATCATCTCGGCTCCGTCTACATAACGGTTCGCTACCGACGGCCCCGCATGAAGATGCATGTCGATGACGCCGTTTAGAAAACCTTCTCTCATAATTTCAACCTCCTTAGATTAAATTTTATAGCTGATTGCGCAACTCAAAAAAGCCAGTGATAGCAAGGCGTTTGAGCTTCGGATGTAACTGACATTAAACTGAGCTACCGCTGCTCATGCGAATCTCTCTGTACCTCATCCAAACATGGCCGCTGCGTTTATGTGCCCCTCAATAAAAGTCTGTGTCTGTACACGGGCGTGTCCTGTTGGCGCACAAACTTCATGACCTGAAACTTGCCCGCCGTCCCAGAAAACTCATTACCTGATTTTTACTGCTCCACAATCCTTCGTTTTGCCGCCTGTTCCGGATGGACTTGTTTTGGCGCCCTGTTTTGGTGCCCTTCTCCTCTCTTAAACCCATTTGCTTCTTTTCCTCGAGTTTCGCAATTACCTATTAAATTATACCGTCCCATACCCCAGGAACAGCCGGGGCAGGCACAGCGCCAGGCTGGGAAAATACGCGATCAGCGCGATTACCAGAAACGCCGCACCAACAAAGGGGATGATGGCCTTGCTGATGCTCCGCACTTCCAGGCCTGCGACATTGGCCGTGACAAAGAGCGTCATGCCTACTGGCGGAGTTACCAGGGCCAGGACCAGCATCAGGCAGAATACCAGCCCAAAGTGCAGTGTATCCATGCCGATGGCGGTGGCAAGGCCTAGAAAGACCGTGGAGAAAATCAGCATGGCGGCGGTAGACTCCATCAAGCAGCCAACGATAATCAGGATGACAAGCATTAATGCGATGATGACATAATAGTTGCTGGTAAGGGTCAAAATTGCGTTTTGTATCATGACAGGGATTCCATCGACGGCCATGGACCAACCGATGATGTTCCCGCAGGCAATGATGAACATGATGGAAGCCGACGATTTCGCCGCCCGAAGCAGCATCTGCGGAATCTCCCGCAGGGAGAGGCTTTTGTAGATCAATCCGGCGATTAGGGCGATGAAGCAGGCGACGGCTCCGGATTCCGTGGGTGTGAATATCCCCGCCATCACGCCGCCGACAATGACCACGGGAACCAGCAGGGCAGGAATGGCCTGCACAAAGGACCAGAGCAGGCGCCGCAGGCTGATTCGGTCGAACACCCTGGGCAGGTCGTGTTTGCGGATGTATACCCGGACCACCACGCAGTAAGCCAAGGCAATGAGAATGCCCGGGATGATGCCTGCCATGAACAGCATCTTGACGGAACAACCCGTGAGCACGCTATAGTAAATAAAGGTTGTACTGGGCGGAATGATGGGACCCAGCATTCCGGCGGCGGCAATCAGCGCCCCGCTAAACTCCTTATCGTATCCTGTTTTTTCCATATCCGGAATCATGACGTTGCAGAGAATGGACGCGACGGCGTTGCTGCTGCCGAGAATGGCGGAGAGCAGAGCTGCCGTAAAGATCGTGCAGTACGCCAGTCCGCCGCGGATACAGCCCACAATTTCCATGACGAAATCCAACAGCTTGCGGGTGACGCCTCCGCCGTTCATCAACTCCCCAGCCACGATAAAGAAGGGAATACAGGTGAGGCTGGTGATATTGATTCCGGCAAACATCCGCTGGGGAATCACGGAAAAATAGTCGAAGGACATCAGCGCCAGATGGGAGATGCCAGTCAGCCCCAGCACAAAGGCGATGGGCGCACCCAGAAGGAGCAGACCGAAAAACACACACAATACGATTACAAACATTCTTCTCCGGAACCTCCTTTCAGCAGCCGCTTAAATAGGTCTACATACTTCTCTGCGGAAAACAGCACCATAATGATGAATCCGATCGGCAAGGTCATGTAGGGAATCCACAGCGGGATTTTCAAGCCGACGCCGACGGAATGCTTGATACTGGGAGCGCTGACGGCCTGAACCGAGTAGCAGAGCAGGAAGATCATGGCCCCTGTGACGATGGTATTGACCACAATTTCAAGAATGAGCTGAGCCTTCTGAGGGAACAGCCGCGTGACCAGGTCCAGAGACGCTAAGTTATTGTCCCTATATGCGGCGGCGCCGCCCACAAACCCTACGTAGACGATTAGGTAACGAATCAAATCATCGGCCCAGATGTAGGACTTTCCCAGAAGGTACCGCCTGACCACCTCTATAAAAGCCACCATGATCATGATTGCCAGAGCGGCGGATACCGTGTACATAATGACCTTATAAAAGAAATTCACTACTTTTTGAAACGCTTTCAAACAAGACACACCTCCCTGTTGCATAAATATGAGCGCTTCGCCATTTGCCAAAAGGGCCGCTTACCCTGCATCCCGGATGGACAATGCGTAGTCAATCATTGCCGCGACCTTGGGGTCGGTCTCCCGGGCCTCGCTCAGGAAGGGCTCCGCAATGTCTTGGAATTCCTTCAGGGCCGCTCCTTCAATATAGTTAACTGTTACGCCGGCGTCTATGCACTCCTGGAGGAATGCGTCGTCCAGTTCATACAGCAGCGTGTCGAAACACCGCTCGGCGCCGTCCATAAAGCATTGTTTGATCAGATTGAAATTTTCCTCCGAGATAGCTCGGTAGGCTTTTCCAGACATCCAGTAAGTGGCGGGGAAGCAGTACATATCCGCCACGGAAATGTATTTCACGACATCATAGTGTTTTTGGCTGGCGCAGGAGCTGATATTGATTTCTTCTCCATCAATGACTTTGTTCTGGAGTCCAGAGTAAATCTCTGTATAGGCCAGCGTTGTGGGATTCGCGCCTAGGGCGGACATGTAACCGGTCAGCATATTGGTATTGATGACCCGCATTTTCAGGCCCTTCAAGTCGGCTACACAGGTAATGGGGTGCGTAACGGTAGCAAACTGACGAAAGCCGTTCTCCGCAAAGCCCAGAAACTTAATGTCAAACATTTCCTCTACGTCAGCGACGATGGACAAGAACTCATCCGAGGTGAAGAGCTTGTACTCATCTTCATAGCCGTTCAGCAGGAATGGCGCCTGGACCGCGTCAAACAGCGTTGTGTAGGAAGAGAAAGCGCTGGTGCCAACGGCGACGATATCCAGCGTTCCGTTCAGCAGCTGCACGATCAGGTCCGTATCGGTGCCCAGCTGGGACTCGCCCACATGGTCGATGTCAATACGCCCTTCGCTTCGGGTCTCAATCTGTTCGACAACCCAATAGGAAGTCTGGCCAGCCGCCATATTGGCCTGCTCCGCGGTAGCGTATGTCAGTTTCAAGGTATCTACAGGGTCAGCGCCGCCAGGCTGGTCCGTTTTCGTTTCGGGAGCGGGCGTTTTCCCTCCACATCCAGTCAACAGGGAAAGTGTCATAAGCAGAGCTAGGGACAGAGCTAAGAAACGCTTTTTCATGTTGGATATCTCCTTTTCATCATTTTTATCAATTCATTCCCAAGGGAATTATTGAACTAAAAAAATAGTTTACAGCTCGTTGACCAGATTATGCACATAACGCCAAGCACTGGCAATTCCAGCTAAACCGTGGCCGCTGGCCTCCTCGATGCAGAGCCATCCTTGGAATCCGTATCCTTTTAGCCGCTTTAAAATATCCTGAATCGGGCAGACTCCGGTCCCGATTTCCACAGGGTCAAATTTTCCATAGGCGGACATATCCGAAATATGCACCGTCTCCACCCGGTCAATTACCCGCTCCAAAATAGGCAGCGGCTCCCGGTTTTGGGCAACAATATTACCGATATCAAAGTTTAGGAGAATGCCCGTATCCTTGAGTTGGTCAAATATTCGGAAGAAAATGTCAATCGGATAGCTGAAATCAACTTTGCTCCAGGCTCCCGGTTTCGCATGATTCTCATAAAGCAGCTGTACTGTGTATTTTCCGGCCACCGCGTCCGCCTGCCGCAGGTGCTCCGCCGCAAGGGTGACCCCCGCCTCCTCGCTCACTTCCTGATGGGCCTGTCCGGCCAAAACGCGGAGATAACGGATTCCAAGCTGATCGCATAGCGCGATGTCCCGGGCTAGATAATCCGCCTCTCTCTGCCGCTGCTTTGGATCGGGATGGGTGAAATCTGGATAAGTGGTTGCCATAACCACTGGAAGCCCGGCCCGGTCAAGCTCCCGGCGTATACGTTGCAGGTAGGTCTCCGTGTGAGCGGTGAGCATCAGCATGCTCAGGTCGATGCCGTCATAGCCAATTTCTTTCGCTGTCTCCGCCCAGGCCTGGAGGCTCATCCTCCCCGAGCAGATATCATCAAATAAAGACACAGGTAAACAGCTAATTTTCATACAAATTCTCCTTGAAAACGATTTCATTTTTAAGAATAATTGATTATCCTTATAGCAGAAGTTTCTTCTTCCTTTTGGCAAGGTTACTGTTAGAAATGAGAAACACCAAAAAAACTCGAATTGAAATCGTTTTCAAAACGAGACAAACAGATGAGATATTCATCTGTTCTTAAACTGACGGCACACGCGCAGTGAGGCGCAGAAGGACCGCCGCACCGGGTCGCTTTCCGGTTCCTTGATCCTCCGCAGCAGGAGATCCAAGGCGGCCCGGGCCATTTCGTTTAGGGGCTGGACGATTGTGGAGATAGCGGGATTATATATGTTTGCCAGCGTTGTGCCGGAAAACCCTGTGACGGCTACGTCCTCCGGAACGCAGTATCCATTTTCCGACAGGTACCGGCAAACGCCGATAGCAATGATATCCAGACTGCAAAGGATGGAATCCGGAGGTTCCGGCAACGCCATCATATCATGAGCACCCAAGATGCCCGCGGTCATATTATCCGGAGCGTCAAAAAACGTTTTTCCTTTTGGGATGTCAAGGAGCACAGGGCATCCCGCTTCCTGCACCGCTTCCTCATAGCCGCGCTTTTTCTCTTTAATGATAATCCGCAACCCGTCTGAAAACCCACCGCCAATAAAGGCTACACGCCGATATCCATGGTCAATGTAGAACTTTGTAGCCTGATAGGTGGCATCCCGCACGTCTAAATAAACCACGTCAAAGTCTGTCTTACCGCTGTCTGCGGATATCAGAACCACGGGCATTCTGCAACACAGACGGCAAATCTCGTCAAAAATTTCCGGTTCGTCCAGGTAGCTGATGATGATGCCCTCATATTGAAACTCAGAGAGCTCCCCTAGTATCTTTTTCAGCAAATCCAGGTCTTCCTCTACGGAATACAGGCAAAGGGTATAGCCGTATTCGATGCAAAGCCGATGAATATCGTTGAAGAGCTCGATATAGTATAAATTGTTCATAGAGGGAATGATGAACGCGATCATCTTTGTATGTTTAGTCCGCAGTCCCACGGCTATAGGATTGGGAGAGTAATTGAGCTTCGTAATGGCATCCTGAATCCGCTCAGCGGTGATGTCCCGCAGTAGATTCCGGTTATTCAAAAATCTTGAAACCGAAGCCGGGGAGACACCGGCTAATTTCGCTACATCTTCAATCTTTGCCATAGAGCAACCTTTCCGACGCTGGAACAAAACGCGTTCATCGTCGGTTTCTTTCCAAGCGGCTCTTTTGAAATCGTTTTCAAGCGTATTATATACAGCTGGCGGTGTAATGTCAACTGGGATTTTTCCTAAAAAACGCCCTTTAAATTTTTCGGAAGTCCTAATTCCGTTCTGTTTAAAGGTTGGTAAGGTAAAATAAATTAGCGCAAAAGGAAAAAGGGACAAGGTTTGCAGATCTCTGGTAGAATGAAGCCGCAAGACACCATTCAGAAAGGAGACAGCAAACCATGTCCGAGAAAATCATACAGCTAAATGAGGAATTGGTCAAGGAGCAGGTACCTCCTTTGAAAATTGATTTGACTTTTATTCGCTCATGTGATAGTCTTATTTTATCTTTTATTATATGAGCGGTCCCTTCTCGTTTCAGTTTAGAAGACTTCCGAGTTCTTTTCAAGACTGTCTATATAATCATTTTTATTGACAGTCTATTTTGCAGGGTATGAAATGAACCACTATACATTCAAAACCTACATCGCCAACCGCAGAGAGTATTTTTGTTATGGTCCTGACTCATCGCTGGAAAAAAAAGACTTCCCGTTTTCGGAAAGTCTTTTGAAGCTGCTGCGTCTGGACATTTGGAGATACGAACCTCTGATTAAGGATATGGAGAAAGCACTCTTGCGGTTCTATCAGACGAAAGCGCCACAGGATGCCGGCATTGTCCTCGCCGGATTGGACGAGCTGGCGGAGGCTCACATCTATTTCCAGCAGCTCCGCCTGGATTGGATGCATCGTTTCGATCAGGCGGCAAACGCGGAGGGCTCCGCGCTGACCGATCTGCTGCCTGGAAAAGAGCTGCCGCACATCCCAAGCGACATTGATTCCATGCAGAAGCAAATCCAGCGGCTCTTTCAGAATGTGCTGGACATTGAGCTTGGGAAAAAGTCCTCTCTCCAGAACCTCATGGCGAGCTACTATAACCGGGAGGGTTCCGATACTCTGAACACATTTCAGTTCCGCGCCCTGCCGCTGAAATTTGAGCCGGTAGACTCCCACAACTTTACGGAAGTCCTCTACCCCGGAACGGTCTACGACCTGATCGACTACTTCCTCCGGGAGTGCGTCCAGCGGGAGCAGCGGATGCGCGTGTGCAAAAACTGCGGCCTCTACTTCGCCGTCAAGGGCAGGGGCACCGCCGAGTACTGCGACATCACCACCGATGGGAAGGGCCGCGTCTGCAAGGAGATCGGCGCCTTTGTCCAATGGTCCCAGAGCAAGGAGGATGACGAGATCTTCAAGGTCTACCGCCGGGAGTACAAGAAGCGCTTCGCCTGGACGAAGACCGGGAAGATCTCCTCTACGACGCTCTACGCCTGGGGCGAGAAGGCCAGAGAGAAAAAAACGGAGTGCGAAGAGGGGAAGATCACGCTGGAGGAATATCGGGAGTGGCTGAAGGAGCCATAGCCTGTAAAATGCTATAAAGCAGCGGATCCAATTGAGGAACTTGCTGCTTTTTATACATTCGTGTTTTCTTAGCTCCCTATAGCAATCATCAAAAATAATGAAAAGGTGATGCAAAATGGCAAAAAGGAAAAGCGCAAAAACCGACAAAAGAAGCAAAGTCCTATTAGACTCCACAGCCGCGGAACGCAAGTCTCAAAACACCGAAGCAGGCAGTGCGAGCCAGACACCGGCAGAAATAAAAGCGGACCCTCCAAGAGTGGTAAAAGACAGGATCGAAGAGCGTCCACAGATCGGACCTGCTAAACCGGTCCTGGAGGAACAGCCAGAGGCAGCCCGTGCGGAAGCTGCAGAGGAGAATACTCCGGCGTCTGAGCCTGTGGAAGTGCCCGTGCCGGAGCAGCCCTGCGGGTCCCCCAGAAAAAGCGTCGTGTTCATCGGTTCGGAATGCTACCCATTTGTCAAGACCGGCGGCCTGGGCGATGTGATGTACGCGCTTCCCAAGGCGCTGGTGAAGCAAAACTGCGATGTGAAAGTCATCCTTCCCCGCTATAAGTGCATCCCGTGGGAGTATCAGCAGAAAATGATTTACCGCGGCTCTTTTCAGATGGACCTCTGCGCCGACGGCCGGTCTTATTATGTGGGCATCATGGAGTATGTCTGGGATGGCGTGGTATACGATTTCATTGACAACGAAGAGTTTTTCAGCTGGGGAAATCCATACACCAATCTCATTGATGATATACCCAAATACTGTTACTTTGCAAAAGCGGCTCTTGCGGCGCTGAACTACATGGATTGGATCCCCGATATCATCCACTGCCACGACTGGCAGGCCGCCCTAATCCCGGTATATCTGAGGACTTTGTTTGCTGAGACAAAGCTGACCTCCGCAAAGACAATCCTGACAATCCACAATCTCCGTTTCCAGGGAATTTACAATATTCCCACGATCCGCTACTGGTCCGGACTGCCGGATTACGTCTTTAACAAGGACGCTTTGAAAACGGGCTATAACGACGCCAATATGCTCAAAGGCGGATTGGCCTACGCAAATATCATTACCACCGTAAGCCAGACCTATGCGGGTGAGATTCAGAGCGCGTACTACGGAGAGACCTTAGACGCCCATCTGCGGTATCATTCCGGCAAACTGCGCGGCATTGTAAACGGCATCGACTATGATATATGGAACCCGGAGACCGATTCCTGCCTGCACGCCGGCTACAACATATCCAACGTTCTGGAAAAGAAAAAGGAGAACAAGCGGAAGTTACAGGAGGAATTGGGCTTGGTCCAAGACAGCGGCAAATTTGTGATCGGGCTGATTTCCCGGCTGACGAATCAGAAAGGACTGGATTTGGTCAATGCCGTTCTTCCCCAAGTTGTGGACGAATATACGCAAGTTGTGGTGCTCGGCAGCGGAGACCGGGTATATGAGGACTCTTTCCGGTATTATGAGAGTGCGTATAAAGGGCGTGTGTGCGCGAATATCATGTACGATGAAGCGCGGTCGCATAGGATCTACGCAGGAGCGGACGCCCTGTTGGTCCCGTCTCAATTTGAGCCCTGCGGGCTGACGCAGCTAATCGCCATGCACTACGGCACCATTCCCATCGTCCGGGAAACCGGCGGTTTGAAGGATACGGTGGAGCCTTATAACATGGGCCTCAACTCCGGGAATGGCTTTACCTTCGACCGCTACGACGCCGGCCTGCTTCTGGACGCCATCAACCGGGCGAAGGCGTTCTATTTTGACCAGCGCAAGTATTGGGATGAAATGATCCTGCGGGATATGGTGAAGGACCTGTCCTGGGAGAACTCCGCAAAACAATATAAAGACTTGTATCTGAGCCTGACTTGATGAATACGCCGGGGCTTGTTTAAGAACCTGTATTCACAACCGTTGGACGCCGTCTGGCCGGTCCTCGTCAGAAGAAACTCCGCTCGTTCCGCCTCCGGCTATGCCGAAAGCTCCGTTCTGTTGCATTTCTTCATCTCCGGCCTGAGAGCCGCCCTGCGGGCGGTTGATCTCCGAAATGCGCCGCAGGCGCAGTCCTCTCCCCACGAAATCTTCGATTTCGCGGGGGCCCCTATCCGCCATACCGCGTCGCTTTCCCTTGCCATACGTCAATGTTGCTGTGGAAACGCTCCTTGTCTGGCGGGAAAAATTCTCACCCATTCGGCATCCCCGGTATGAATACGGGTTCCAAGAAGAAAAAACGGGTGCTGTCAAAAGACAGCACCCGTTTCGGCATTAAAATTCCAGATTTCTTCCCTCGCGGTCAAAGATATGGCACACACTGCCGGAGAAGGTGAGATTCAGCTGGTCGCCAGCGTGGAAGGAGTCGATGTGCTGGCCCTCGGCATCCATGGTGGGGACGATGACCACCACGTCCTTGCCGCCCGCGTTGGCGTGGAAGTGGACTTCGCTGCCCATCATCTCGCTGACCTCCACAGTGGCGGTGAGGGTGTTGCCCGGCTCTTTGGAGAGCACCATGTGGCTGGGCCGGACGCCCAGGGTGATGGCTTGGGACTGGACGCCCTGGGCCGCCAGGTTCTTCTGCTTGTCGCCGGACAGCTCCACCTTGCAGCCGCCTACGCTGACGAAGTATTTACCGCCCTCGCAGAGGAGCTTGGCGTCGAAGAAGTTCATCTGGGGCATGCCGATGAACCCGGCCACAAAGAGATTGGCGGGGGGGTCGAAGACCTCCTGGGGGGTGCCGATCTGCTGGATGAAGCCGTCCTTCATGATGACGATCCGGTCGCCCAGGGTCATGGCCTCCGTCTGGTCGTGGGTCACGTACATAAATGTCGTGTTGATTTTCTGCCGCAGCTTGATGATCTCGGCACGCATCTGGTTGCGGAGCTTGGCGTCCAGGTTGGAGAGGGGTTCGTCCATGAGAAGCACCTTGGGCTCCCGGACGATGGCCCGGCCGATGGCCACCCGCTGGCGCTGGCCGCCGGAGAGGGCCTTGGGCTTGCGGTCTAAGTACTGGGTGATGTCCAGGGTGGCGGCGGCCTCCTTGACGCGCTTGTCAATCTCGTCCTTGGGCACCTTGCGGAGCTTCAGGGGGAAGGCCATGTTCTCATAGACGGTCATGTGGGGGTACAGGGCGTAGCTCTGGAACACCATGGCGATGTCCCGGTTCTTGGGCTCCACGTCATTCATCAGCTTCCCGTCGATGTACAGCTCGCCGCCGGAGATCTCCTCCAGGCCGGCAACCATCCGCAGCGTGGTGGACTTGCCGCAGCCGGAGGGGCCAACCAGAACGATGAACTCCTTATCCCTGATGTCCAAGTCGAACTGCTGGACCGCCACAACGCCCTTGTCCGTCACCTGGAGGTTGGTCTTCTTCTCAGGCGCACCCTTTTTGGGCTTCTTCTGTCCGCCGCTGTGGGGATAGATCTTGGTGATCCCTTTCAAATTCAAAGTTGCCATAAGTAAGGTTCCTCCTTCGTCAGTCAATCTTCAAAATCAGTTCCAGGACTCGCCGCGCGCAGGTCTCCAGGTCCTCCCGGGACACCAGTCCCAGGTCCATGGCCTGCTGGACCCGCTCCGGGTAGCCGTTGGCCATTTTCAGGTCGTTTCCGGCCAGGATTTCCTTATAGTGCTCTCCCTTGGTCCACCAGTCGGTCATGACCATACCGGTATAGCCCCAGTCCTCTCGGAGAATGTCCGTCAGCAGTTCGCGGCTCTCCGAGGCCCGGCGGCCATTGATGATGTTGTAGGAGCTCATGACCGCCCAGGGCTCCGCCTCCCGAATCACGATCTCAAAGGGGCGCAGATAGATTTCCCGCAGAGCCCGCTGGGAGAGGCGGGAGTCGCTGTTTTTCCGGTTGGTCTCCTTGTTGTTGCAGGCAAAGTGCTTCACCGTGGCGGCGATATGCCGGGACTGGATGCCCCGCACCATGGCGGCGGCGATCTTTCCCGCCAGCAGGGGGTCCTCGGAGTCGTACTCAAAGTTCCGCCCGCAGAGGGGACTGCGGTGGATGTTCACCGCCGGAGCCAGCCAGACGGAGATGTTATTCTCCTTCACCTCCGCGGCGGCGGCCTCGCCGGCTCTGGAAACCAAGTCTTCGTCCCAGGTTGCCGCCAGAAGCGTTGCGCAGGGCCAGGCGGTGGTACACACGCCCGCCTCCGGCTGAATCCGAAGGCCCGCAGGGCCGTCGGCTGTAGTGATGTTGGGCACGCCGTATTCCGGCAGGTTCCCAATGCCAAAGGTATTGGAAACACCTACGTTGGACTGGCCGCCCAGCAGATGGATGAGGTCCTCGTCACGGAGCTGGGCCATGAAAGCGTCCAGGGTCAGTTTTCCCTCCGCCACCTCAGACAGGGGCCGCACCCCCTCCGGGTAAGGCCGGGCCAGCCAGTACCGCCCTCTGGCCCGCGCTTCCGGGGCCACCGCCTCCAGGGTATTGGGATCCAGGGGAACAAGGGCGTTGGCATCCGTGTCTACCGCCGGGGCGGCAGGCAGATACTCCCAGGTCCCATCCGCTTGGAGACGCTTCGCCAGCTGGGACGGGGCCAGGACATTCCTGCACTGCCGGACGATTTCCGTCTCCGCCTGTTCCCAGGCAAAATCCAGCTTTTCCGCGTCCCGGACACTGGTCCCCAGATACAGGTCATAGCGGCCTTTTTCCAGCACCCAGGCGGAGGGGGCGATCTTTCCCAGGTCGTCAAAGCTGGCCATATCCGATACGGCAAAGGACAGCGTCACCGTTTCGCTCTCGCCGGGGCCCAGAAGTCCGGTTTTGCGGAACGCCGTCAGATTTCGGGAGGGCTTTTGCAGCCGCCCCTTGGGCGGGCAGAAATAGAGCTGGACCACTTCCTTCCCCGCCCGGTCCCCGGTGTTGGTCACTTGGGTGCGGATCTGAATTATTCCGTTTTCCGCCCCGGCCTCCAGGACCTCCAGAGCAAAGCGGGTGTAGGACAGGCCGAAGCCGAAGGGATAGCAGACCCGCTCCGCCGCGCCCGGCAGGGTCTCGAAATACCGGTAGCCCACATAGACATCCTCGGCGTATTCCACATAGTCTGTGGAGTCGTGGAAATGCTCCGTGGATGGGTAGTCGTCCAGGTCCCGGGCAAAGGTGTCCGGCAGCTTGCCGCAGGGATTGGCCTTTCCGGCCAGCAGGGCGGCGATGGCGCTTCCGCCCTCCATACCGCCCTGATAGGCCAGCAGCACAGAGGAAATCCGGTCGTTCTCATAGAACCAGGAGACATCCATGACGCCGCCCACGTTCAGCACCACGGCCACCCGGTCAAAGGCGGCGCAGACCTGGTCCACCATGGCGCTCTCAGCGTCCGTCAGGTAATAATCCCCCTTGGGGAAGATCCTCTGGGCCCGCTGGGGCATAAGCACCTCGTCGGCCCATACATAGTCCTTGTTCTCGGGAATCACGGGAATCCGGTCCCAGCCCTCGCCGGAGAAGCGGCTGAGGACGATCACGGCGGTATCCGCATGTTCCCGCGCCGAGGACAGCAGTTCCACCGGAAGCTCCGGCTCCGCCATCAATCCGGGGATGTCCCCGGCGGCATAGCGCTCCGCGACATAAGCCCGGTAGTAGTCCGAAAGGGGTTCGTAGACGAAAACGCCCTCCTCTTTCAACCCGTCGCAGACATTGCGGACATATGCGCAGGTCACGTCGCCGCTGCCTCCTCCGCCTTTTACATAGTCGAAACTGCCCTTTCCGAACAGAGCCACCCGGCTGCCGGGGGCCAGGGGGAGCAGGCTGTTTCGGTTTTTCAGCAGCACCATACCCTCCTGGGCGGCCTGCCGGGAGAGGGCGATGTGTTCCGGGCAGGCCGTCACGCGGCGTTCGCCGTCGAGGGGCAGGTTGGGCTGATAGCGGGTGCGAATCCATTTTTCCATGTGCGGTCTCTCCTTGCCGTCGTTACTCCTTGACGCCGCCCAAGGTGACGCCTTCTACGATAAACTTCGACAAAAGCAGGTAGATGATAATGATGGGCACAATGGCGATGGTAATCATCATGTAGATTTTTCCCATGTCGAAGTTCATGTAGTCCGCGCCTCGAAGGGTGGCGATCATGATGGGCAGGGTCTGCTTGTTCTTGGAGGTAATCACCAGGGCGGGAATGAAGTAGTTGTTCCAGGAGCCCACGAAGGTGAAAATGGCCTGTACCGCGATGGCGGGCTTCATGATGGGCAGCACGATGCGGTTGAAGGTGCTGAACTCCATGGAGCCGTCGATCCGGGCCGCCTCGATCAGGTCCTTGGGCAGGGAGGACTGCATGTAGCTGTGCATGAAGTAAAACACAGCGGGAGAGGCGATGGAGGGGATAATCAGGGGAAGCAGGGAGTCGTCCATACCCATGTTGGTGATCAGGCGGAGGAAGCCCAGGGCCGTCACCTGAGTGGGCATGACCAGGATGGCCATGATGAAGGTGAAGGCCGCTTTTTTCAGCCTGAAGTCATAGGCGTAGATGCCGTAGGCCGTCAGGGCGGAGAAGTAGGTTACGATGGCGGCGCAGCAGCCGGACACAATCAGGCTGTTCAGCACGCCCCGGAGGATAGGGATAGCCGGGTCGTTGATGACGTTTTTAAAGTTCGTCACCAGGCTGGAACCAGGCAGCGCGGAGAAGCCCAGCTGAAGCTGCGCGTGGGAACGGGTGGCATTGATAATCAGGATGTAGAAGAAGAACAGGCACAGGAACGCCAAGATAATCAAAACGACATGGGCGAGAATTTCACGCCCGTGAGATCTCTTTTCCTGCATTACGCGTTGCCCCCTTTCTTGGCGCGCTTGGCGGCGGACTTGGAGCCGTCGGGGTCGGGATCGGTGTTCATCTTAAAGACGAACCAGCAGAGGATGGCGCTGATGATGAAGAGGAACACGGACAGCGCACCGGCGATGCCGTAGTTCTTGGCCTGGAGGTGCTTGTTGAGGTACATAATCAGGGTCATGGTGGTCCGGTCGGGCGCGCCCTTGCCGCCGGTGAGGATCTGGGGCACGTCGAACATCTGGAGACCGCCGATGAGGGAGGTAATCAGTGTGTAGGTCAGCAGGGGCTTGATTTGGGGAAGGGTAATCTTGAAGAACTTCTGGAGGTGGGTGCAGCCGTCCAGCTCCGCCGCCTCAAAGATGGAGGGGTTGATGCCCATGATGGCCGCCATCAGCATAATGGTGGTGTTGCCGAACCACATGAGGAAGTTCATCAGGCCCACCAAGGTACGGGCGCCCAGGGTGGACTCCATGAACCGGATGGCCTCCCCGATCACGCCCATGTTGAGGAGGATGTTGTTGATGGGTCCCGCGTTGGAGAACAGGGCGAAGAACAGCATGGCAAACGCGGAGGCCATGATCAGGTTCGGCAGGTAGATGACCACCTTGAAAAACTGCTTGCCCCGGATCTTCAGCCGGGCGTCGGTGAACCAGGACGCCAGCACCAGGGCCACCACGATCTGGGGCACGAAGCCCAGGATCCACATGACGAAGGTGTTCCAGGCGTACTTGGGCAGGTCCGAGGAGAGCAGGGAGATGTAATTGCTGAGGCCCGTCCAGTTGGGGCCCACCGTCTTCAGGCCGAAGGCGTAGTACTCATAGAAGCTGTTGCGAATGGTGTCCGCCAGCGGAATCAGGGAAAAGATGGCGTAGGACAGGAAGAAGGGCAGGATGAACAGATAGCCCCATTTGGCGTAGCTGACGGTTTTGAGTTTCTTCTGGTTTTGCATAAGAGGTCCCCCTTTCACAGTATCAATGGTCTGCCGCTTTTACGGCCATTCCACGCCGCCGCCTACCAGCCAGGGGTAGCGTTCGGTGATGGACATCTCAAAATTGGCCTTGGCCTTCTCCAGGCTGATCTTGCCGTTGAAGTAGTCGCCGAAGGTGTTCTGGAATTCCTCGACACAGCCCTGGTCATAGGAGGAGATGTTGCTCAGGTCGATATTGGCGGCCACCTCGGACAGCACGCCCAGGTAATTCTGCCCGCCCAGCAGCTCAATGCCGAAGTCGGGGGACTGGGCCAGCTCCTCCATCAGGGGCTGGTCGTTGCTCATCTCCCCATTGTTCACCGCAAGGCTCCGGAGGATGTCCCGGTCCGCCGTCATCTTGAGCATAATGTCCTTCACGTGCTCGGGGTTGTCGGAGCCCTGGGCGGCCACCAGCCAGGTGCCGCCCCAGAAGAAGCTCTGGGGGCTGGGGCAGGAGGCCCAGTCCTGGGCGGCGGCAGTGTCCGTCACGTTGGGCTTGATGCACACGTCCAGGCCCCAGGCGGGCAGGAAGAAGCAGAAAACCTTGGAGTCCGGGCCCATGTCCTTGTTCCACTCGTCGATCCACTGGCCCGGCACATTGTGGTTGATCCCGCTCCGGGTATCCTCCAAGGAGCGCTCCACCCACCGCATCATATTGGGATCCACCACCACGGTCTTGTCGTTTTTGACCCAGGGGGAGGAGACGTTGTTGGAGTACACCCGGTAGGTGTCGGCCCGGCCGGAGTACATGTAGTAGCCGGCGTCCTTCATCCGCTCCGCCGTCTCATAGAATTTATCCCAGTCGGAGACGGCGGCGGCCACGGTCTCCGGGTCGTCGGTGCCCAGAACGGCCTTAGCGATGGAGCGGCGGTAGACCAGCATCCCGGGGGTCGCCTGGTAGCTGAGGCCCCGGATCTCGCCGTCAGCCGTCCGCATGGCGTCCAAGGTGTAGCGGTACTGGTTGGCGATGTCCGCGTCCGTGATGCCAAGCTGGGAGATGGGCATGGCCACATTGGCCTCCGGGTCGATGTATTTCAGCGCGTAGTCGGCCTCCACCAGGTACATGTCCACCCGCTCATCGGCGGAGACACGGTCCTGCTTGAGCAGCGCCTCGTCCAGCTTCTGCTGGTAGACGCCGTCCTGAGTGGGGTTGATGACCCAGTGGATCTCCGTGCCGTCCTTCAGGAAGGTGACGGACTTGTCGTTGGACAGATGGTCGATCTCAGGATAGTTGGCGTTGAACTTCCCCTGGAACTCATCGTTCCACACGTAGATGTTGAGGATCTTGCCCTCCACGCCCGGCACAACATCCGAACCGCCGGGACTGGAGCCGCACCCGCTCAGAAGGCCAAGAATCATCGCGGCCATCAGAGCGGCATACCAAATTCTTCTCTTCACGATCGTTTCCTCCTATTTCCAATTTGATACAGCCGTCTGCTGTGATGCTCCCCTCATTATAAAGTGCCGCCGAAAAAGCGTATACAAAATTAAAGAAAGATATATCAAATTCATGCCGGACTTTAGGCATTTTACATATAATTTCCAGTTAGCCTGCGGAAAAATCTCCCGTCTTTCCTCTTGCCGAAATATCAAATCTATGATATATTCTAGCCCTGAAAGATATTGAAGGAGGTGTGCATATGAATGGAGCAAAGGCGTGGAAGCCTCTGGAGGCCGACGGGGAGCGGGAGGTCACCAGCCATCGGGAGCCCGGGGAGGAGTTTCTGTTTTACCGCTCCGTGGCGGAGGGAATGATCGACGCGGTACAGGAGAACTGCAGCCGGGGCGCCTTTGAGAACATGGAGGGCGTGGGGCAGCTCTCCGAGGACCCGGTGACCAATCTGCGCTATCACTTCGTAGTGACGGCAGCCATGCTGACCCGTTTCTGCATGGAGGGCGGCATGGCCATGGAGGAGGCCTTTGGCCTCAGCGACGAGTACATCCGCCGGATGGACTGCTGCACCAATATGGCGGAAATCGTCTACGTCCACGACCAGATGGCCCTGGACTATGTCTGCCGCATGCGGAACCTGAAAAAGCGCATCGCCTCTTCCAAGCAGGTGGCGGAGGCCATCGACTACATTTACGTCCACATCATGGACCGTATTACGATCCAGGAGCTGGCCTCCGCCATCTCCATCTCCCCGGCCCACCTGTCCCGCATTTTCAAGCAAGAGACCGGCATTTCCGTCAGCGAGTACATCCGCCAGAGGAAGATCGACATGGCGAAGAATCTCCTCCGCTTCAGCGACTACGACTTCGCGGACATCGCCGCCATGCTGTCCTACTCCTCCCAGAGCCATTTCATCCAGCATTTCCGCACCCAGATGGGCATGACGCCCAAGGCCTACCGGGACAGGAACTACATGAACAACTGGAACGTGAACCGGGAGTCTTTCACATCGTCAGGACAATCTCCGTCCGCGCCGTGAGGCAGGCCTCCGGCACGTAGTTTCCCTCCATGGGCATTCCATTCACCGTCAGGGACTCGCAGCCGGACTCCCTGCCGTTTGGATTTTCCACCAGAATGTGAAGCCTTTTCCCCCGGAAATCCTTCTCGATCTCCAGCGCCTTCCATTTCCTCGGGATGGAGGGCGCGATTTTCAGCCCTTCCAGGTCCGGCCGCATCCCCAGGATGCCCTCCACACAGCCCACCATAACGGTGGAAGCCGTGCCCGTGAGCCAGTGGACGTGGGACCGCCCGGCGTTTGGGCTGGCCGGCCCTTCGGTAAACTGGCCATAGCAGTAGGGCTCGATCTTCCGGATCTCCGCCCGGTCGTTCTGCATGGAGGGGGCGTTTTCCTTGAAATACTCAAAGGCCCGGTCCCCGTGGCCCAGGAGGGCCTCCGCCAGGATCAGCCATCCCTGAGACTGGGAGAAGACCCCGGCGTTCTCCTTGACCCCGGCGTTGTAGATGACGGCCAGCGCCCCGTCGAAGGCGTGGGCGTGGTAGGGCGGGTCCATGAGGATGGCGCCGTAGTCGGTATTCAGCCGGTTATAGACGCTGTTCATGGCCAGCTGGGCCTGTTTCCCGTCCGCCAGGCCGCTGATGACCGCCCAGCTCTGGGGATTGAGCCACAGGTTGGCCTCCGGGGCGCTGTGGTTTCCGATGACCTCGCCGGCCTCGGTAAAGCCCCGGATGTAGCGGTCCCCGTCCCAGCACAGGTCGTTGAGCAGGGTCCGGAGCTTTTTCTGTTCCCTCTCCAGCCAGCCCAGATACTTGCCGTCCTCCCGGCAGGCGGCAAACTCCCGCAGGACGGTAAAGGCGTAGTAGAACTGGAAGGCCACAAAGGAGGACTCCCCCTCCGCCCCCAGCCGCAGGCAGTCGTTCCAGTCGGCGTGAAGGCCGGCGGGCATCCCGTGGGGGCCTAAATGCTGGAGGGAAAAGTTCAGCGCCCGCTTTAAATGTTCGTATACGGTGCCCTCATCCCGATTGGCAAAGGGGATGACCTCATCCAAAAAACCAACGTTCCCGGTCTCGGCGATGTATTTGTAGACCGTGGGGAACAGCCACAGCGCGTCGTCGGCCCGGTAGGCGGGGTGGCCGGTCTCCTGAACGTAGGAGGCGTCCTCCGGGGTGTCCTCATGGCCCGGGTCGTGGGTAAATTTCACCAGGGGCAGTCCACCGCCGTGGTCCACCTGGGCCGAGAGCATGAAGCGGATTTTCTCCGCCGCAGCCTCCGGCTCCAGATGGATGACGCCCTGGATATCCTGCACCGTGTCCCGGTAGCCGTAGCCGTTGCGCAAACCGCAGTAAATGAACGACGCCGCCCGGGACCAGGTGAAGGTGATGAAGCTGTTGTAGGCGTTCCAGGTGTTGATCATGGTGTCGAACTCCGGACAGGGGGTCTTGACCTGGAAATGGGAGAGCTTGCCGTGCCAGAACTGTTTCAGGGCCTCCAGTTCCCGTTCACAGACCGCCTCCGGGTCTTGATACGCCTTCATAAGAGCGGCGCTTTCCCGCTCGTGTTTCTCCCCCAGCAGGAAGGCCACTGTCACAGTCTCTCCCGGCTTCAGGGTCACAGCCGCCGAGAGCGCGCCGCAGCTGTTGCCGTTGTAGCCCAGGCGGTTCCAGAGGTTCCCACGCTCCACGCCTACGGGACTGCCGTATCCCCGGTAGGGTCCCAGGAATTCCGCCCTGTCGCCGCAGTAGGAGGAAACCTCCGCCCCGGCCAGTCCGAAGAATCGCTCGATGACGGACTTGGCGTCCACCTCGTCCTCCGCCGCGTCCAGATTGCCGTGAATCTGCTGGCGGACCCGGTTTTCGTCGAACAGGGTTCTGGTGACAAATTGGGAGTATTGCAGGTTCACCTGGTCCTGCTCATAATTGCCGTGGCTGGTAAACTCCGCGTAGCCCGTGAGGGTCAACGTCCGGGGGCGGTCCGAGTCGTTGCGCACTGTCAGCCGCCAGACCTCGTGGGTCCCGCCCAAGGGCACATAATAAGCCGCCTCGCTGTGGATGCCGCCGTAATCCGCCGTCATGACCGTGTAGCCCATTCCGTGGCGGCACTCGCTTTTGTACGTATCCAGGTCCTTTCCCACCGGCTGCCAGGAGGCGGACCAGAAGTCCCCCGTCTCGTTGTCCCGAAGATAGAGGTACCGCCCCGGCTGGTCAAACTGGTTGAACACATACCGAAGAATCCGTCCGTTGGCCCCGGATTTGACAAAGCTGTAGCCTCCGGCGTTGTTGGAGATCAGCGCCCCGTACTCCGGAGAGCCCAGGTAGTTGGCCCAAGGGGCCGGGGTGTCGGGCCGGGTGATCACGTACTCATGGGCCTGATCGTCAAAAAATCCATACTGCATCGCGCGTCATCTCCTTACATCAATTCCACTGTGATCTGATTTTCCGTCACAGGCAGCCGGTCCAGAAGCGCCCGGTCCAGCAGGACCCGTCCTTCCGTCACCGGCAGCCGCCGCATTTGAGGGCCGTCCGCCGTGGTCAGGTACGCCTTTTCCAGCCGGTATTCGCCGTAGTCCTTCCGGCTCAGGTTGACGGCGATCACCTGGAACCGCTTACCGGCGAAGGGAAGGGCCAGGGAGGCGGTCCCTGCTTCGCCGAACTGCTCCCGCACCAGCTTCGGGGCGATCGCCAGGCTGCCGTTCTCCCCCCGGACGCCGAACGCCTCCGTGATTACCGTCAGCATGTACCAGCTGGCCGCGCCGGTGAGGTAGTGGTACATTCCCCGGCCCTCGGCGTTGAAATACTCCGGGATGCCGGGATAGATTTTGCTGCTCTCAAAATCCAGAGCGGCGTCCGCCAGGGTCTGAAGCGCCTTATAGCCCTCCCGGACGAAGCCCCGGCGGTAGAGGGCGTTGGCGTACATCACCGTCATGTGGGAGAACACCGCCCCGTTCTCCTTCTCACCGTAGGCAAAGCCGAACATCCGGCCCATATCGAATTTCAGCTCGTGGAAGTCCGTGTTCAGCCGGTAGCCCCCCTCCTCTTTTTTGTAGAGGTATTTGTCGGCACTGCGGGCAATGGCCTTCACCTGTTCCTCCGTGGCGGTCCCGCTCATGATGGCGAACACCTGTCCGGTAAGCATCATGCGTGCGCCGGTCTCCGCAATGCCCTCCAGGGGCTGCCCGTGGTTGTCATAGTAACTGTTGAACCAGCCGTCCCTCCCGTCCGCGATCCACTCCTGACGGCGGATGTGCTCTATCAGCCAGTCCGCTTTGCCCTCCAGGTTCTCCGCCAGCTCCATCGGGAGGACCCGGACGGTCCCGCCGCTGACATTGTGGGCGCAGCGCCGGGTGTATCGCTCCAAGACCGCCTTTTTCTCCGACAGATCGTCGCAGGCCATGGGCGGCGTCCGGAGCAGCTCCTCCAGCTCCTCCGCCAGCTCCACGTTCTTCCAGGTCCCGGCCAGCCGCCGGAGAAGCCCCGCTAGGTCCTTGAGATTGCCTGCGTAGGCGCAGGTGAAGGCCACGCTCTCCCCCCGCTCCGGGGCCATGTCCAGGGCGTCGTTCCAGTCGGCCCCCCGGAGGCGGAAGATGTTGTGCTCCCCCACCTCATAAAAGGCGGTGAGGTGCTGAATCAGCAGGTGCTCCAAAATACTGCCGGTGTAGACCTCGCCGGAAGCCGTCCGCTGCCTGTTTCCGTACGCCGGGTCCCACTGTCCGTCGATCTCTGTACCCCGCATAGCCTGGGGGTCCTTAAAGTAGGAGACCTTCGCGCGCAGGATATCAAGGTCCCCCGTCTGGTCGATGTAGAGCTTGGTGGTCATCAAGGGCCAGAGGGCGTGGTCCATCCAGACTCGGGCGATGCCGTTGCGGTCCGCGATAAAGTTCCCCAGGCCCTCTCCGATGATGGTGGCGTTGGTTCCGTCCATCCGCACGCCGCCGAAGCTGGCCTGGATCATCTCCCCCACGCCGCCGGGGTCCATCAGCAGCAAAGACAGGCAGTCCTGCCAGAGATCCCGCCAGCCCCGGCCTCCCCGGCCATAGTCGTGGTGGGGCAGGAAGGAACAGCCGTAGATCCGCCGCAGAAGGGGCTGGAGGCTCACCCAGCGCATCAGGCGGTCGAAGTCCGCCGAGCCGGTCTGGTAGCGGACGTTTACCTTGTCCTGCCAATAAGCTTTTGTGCGCTCCAGGGCGGCATGGACCCGTTCCTCTGTGCCGCAGGCCGTTAAAATCCGGTCCATGTCCCCGGCATCCTCCGTGATTCCCAGGAAGATGAGGTACACCGACGTTTCTCCAGGTCCCAGGGTGACCTCAGGGAAGCGGATGCCGCCCATGGCCTCCCTGCCGTCGATTTCCATTCCGGCGGGCCGGGCCTCCCGGTCCTCGCAGACGGCCCGGGGATGGAGAAATGTGCCGCCCTCGCCCACAAACTCCTGCACCGTCGGGTAGAATCCGGCGGGGGCGCCACCGTTCCTAGTTGTTCCGCAGACATAGTAAATCCGGCGGTTTTCCCGATGGCCCTTTTCATCAAAGGACATGGTGGGCTTGACCTGGACGCCGTATTTTGTGGTCCGAATCCGGTGGAGCATGGAGGTCACATTCCGGTGGTCCCGGAGGTTGTCCGCGCTCCGGCCGTAGAGGGGAACCGCCGCGACGCCGGTGACGCGCTGGGGCGCAGCGTCCCGGTTTGTCACCCGCACCTCCAGAATTTCCACATTCTCATCCGGCGGCACAAAGGCCGTCAGCTCCGCCTGAAGGCCATAGCGCTTCGAGGTCCGGCGCACCGTCTGCCACAAAAATCCCGCCGTCAGGACGCTCTCGTCCTGGTCCGGCGTAAAGCGGGCGGCCTCCTGTTCGGCGCTGACGCCGGAGGCGGACCAGCAGCCCTTTTCTGTCACGCACCAGAAATTCCGGGTGCCGCGGCTGTTCCGCAGGTCCTCGATGCTTACCGGCTCCAGAAGAAAAGACTCCTGGTCCAGCTTGCTGTCTCCGGCCAGATCGGGGGCAATGGCGCTTTTTAGTCCGGTCTCGCTAGCCAGGGGAAAATAGAGGCCGCTGACCGCCTCGGGATTTCTCAGTTCAAAGGTTCCGTTTTCATCCAAAAAGCGGATTTTCTCCATCATAGCTCCTCCATTGATTGACGTGTTTTCCGGTATACCCGCACGTAGTCCACCTCAAAAGCGGCGCGGGCAAAGTCTGTTGCTTCATCCGGCGGGCCGGGCCAAACGCCGCCCACCGCCAGATTCAAAATCACATACATGTTATGGTCAAAGGGCGCTGGGAAGGGCTTGCGGAAGCCATCCGCCCCGGCGGAAAACCACTGTTCCGCTTCATGGAACAGCCTGCCGTCCACATACCAGCGGATACACCCGGGAAGCCACTCCAAAGAGAAGGTGTGGAAATCCGCCGCAAAGTCCCCCTCCGGCAGAGTAACCGCCCCCTGGCTCTGCTCGTGGGGCAGGCCGTAGTGGAGCGTGCCGTAGTTCGTCCGGGGCTCGTGGCCCAGGACCTCACAGACGTCGATCTCGCCGCAGACGGGCCACTGGCCCCAGAGCTCCTCGTCCCCCGTCATCAGCCAGAAGGCCGGGAGAAACCCTTTTCCCTGCGGAACCTTCAAGCGGGCCTCGAAAATCCCATAGGTAAACTCGTGCTTTCCCTGGGTGGAAATCCGTCCGGAACGGTAAAGGACGCTTCCATCCCCCAGCGCCAGCCTGGTGGGGCGGATATGCAGGCAGCCGTCCCGCAGGGACAGGACATCTTCCGCGTCTACGTAGGCTTGAAGCTCCTCATTGACCCAGCCCGGATCGTGCAGCTCTA
>Ga0137310_100322_pt1 | contig 31755 bp, 31 predicted proteins | sample NAcewiD2O_June_2_FD_97183 | JGI IMG/M metagenome (GOLD analysis project Ga0137310, IMG submission 97183) | Mouse cecal microbial communities from Vienna, Austria - N-Acetylglucosamine amended D2O_June | ecosystem: Host-associated > Mammals > Digestive system > Large intestine > Cecum | place...
TTTTTCGTTTCCGAGCCCTATGTGAAGGGACGGTGAGAAAACATGGAGCTGGATCGGGAGGCAATCCTGGAGGCGCTGGAGAAAATCGCGCTGAGCAGGCCCAACGACGCTATCGCGCTGGCTCTGGCTCCGCAGGAGCAGTACGTGCCGGGGCTGGACCTGTGGGGCGTCAGCGAGTTCAAGATCAGCGGGAACGGCAGCGTGGAGGTCAAATTCGCGGACCGTGTGAAAGCGATCGGCCTGCTGCTGGATCACTCCGGCGGAGGCGAGGACGGCATGAGCGCACTTTTGGAGGCAATGGAGGCGAGCGGTGAGTGAAAATCAAGAAGTTCTCCCCAAAGCAGAAACGGGTCATGTGCTGGTGGGGCCCCCGGTCCGCGGACCGGCACTATGACGCCATCATCTGCGACGGGGCCGTGAGAAGCGGAAAAACCCTCTGTATGGGTCTGAGCTTCGTCTGCTGGGCCATGGCCAGCTTTCGGGGCGCTCAGTTCGCCTTCTGCGGCAAAAGCGTGGTCTCTCTGCGCAGGAACCTCTTACAAGAGCTCACCCCTACCCTGGAGGAGCTGGGATTCCGGTGCAGAGAGCGGCGCAGTGAGAACCTGGTGATCATCGGACGCAGCGGCCGGGAAAACCGGTTCTACCTCATGGGCGGCAAGGACGAGGGCAGCGCGGCCTTCATCCAGGGGGTGACCCTGGCGGGCGTCCTCCTGGACGAGGCGGCCCTGATGCCCAGATCCTTCGTCGAACAGGCCATCGCAAGGTGCAGCGTCCAGGGGTCCAGACTCTGGTTCAACTGCAACCCGGAGGGACCCCAGCACTGGTTCTACCAGGAGTGGATCCTGAAGCGCGAGACGCGAAACGCCCTGTACCTCCACTTCACCATGGAGGACAACCCCTCCCTCTCCGCGCGCATCCGGCAGAGATACCGGTCCAGCTACAGCGGCGCCTTCTATCGACGGTTCATCCTGGGGGAGTGGACCGCTGCGAAGGGCTTGGTGTACGACTTCTTTGACCCCGCCAGGGACGCAGTGCCCAGGCCGGGGGGCAAGATGGAGCAGTACGTCATTTCCGTGGACTACGGCACCGCGAATCCCTGTTCCTTCGGACTCTGGGGCCTTCGAGAGGGCGTCTGGTACCGGATGGAGGAGTATTACTACGCATCCAGGAAAACAGGCGTCCAGCTGACGGACCAGGAGTATGTGAGGGCCCTCCAGGCCCTGGCGGACGGGAGAGAAATCCGATCCGTCGTGGCGGACCCCTCAGCCGCCAGCTTTATCACCGCCCTGCGTCAGGCGGGCTTCCATGTGGTCAAGGCCAACAATGATGTCCTCTCCGGCATCCGGATCACCGCCGATCTTTTGAAACGAGGGCGGATCGCGATCTGTGAGGGCTGTGAGGACTGCCTCAGAGAGATCGCCATGTACCGCTGGAGCGAGGAGACCGAGGGGCGGGACGCCCCCCACAAGGACAACGACCACGCCATGGACGATATGCGGTATTTCGCCGTTACCGTCGCGGCGGGGGAGCGGAGAGAGGAGGGGGCGTTCTGCTCTGTGGTGCGGAGAAGCTGAGCCGGGGCGCGGGGCGGCAAAGGAGGTGAGAGCGTTCGTGAGTTTTTTGGCATAATCCGCCAAAGAGCGCCGGTCAGGCGCGAAAAAAAGGAGTGAGCAATGAAATTCTTTAAGCGAAAGGACGACTTTGCCGCCGAGGCAACCCCACAGATCAAACGGGGCGAGGGTCAGCCCTTCAGCGCACTGAGCCGCTATGTGCCCCTCCAGCAGGGGGAAACAAAGCTCTACCGGGCCATCCGGGAGGCCGTGCCCGTGGTGGACGCCTGCATCGGCAAGATCGTGAGGCTCTGCGGAGGCGTCAGCGCGGCGTGCGGCGACGAGGAGGCGGAGCGGGGCCTGAGAGCCTTCCTGGAACAGGTGGACACGGGAAGAGGGCAGAGAGGCATCAACGCCTTTTTGGACCAGTACCTGGACTCTATGCTCATGTTCGGCCAGGGGGTGGGCGAGATCGTGGTCACCCCCGGCGGCGGGGAGATCGCGGCGGTGTTGTGCGCTAAGGTGGAGGATGTGCAGCTCCAGGAGGGGGAGAGTCCTCTGGACTTCCAGCTTTGCCATTACAACGAGCTGGGACAGGTGGAGCCCCTGCCCTATCAGGACCTGCTCCTCTTTACACCGTATCAGCCGGAGGCCTACGCCCCCTATGGGGTGTCCCTGCTGAGGTCTATGCCCTTTTTGGCCGAGCTGCTGAGCAAAATCTATTACGCGACCGGCGTCAACTGGGAGCGGATGGGCAACGTGCGCTTCGCTGTGGTCTACCGGCCAAAGGAGGGCGAGTGGGAGCGGGGTATGGCCCAGGAGAGAAGCCGCCAGCTGGCCAGCGAGTGGAGCCGGGCCATGGAGAGCACCCGCAGCGGGAGCGTGCGGGACTTCGTGGCCGTGGGCGACGTGGAGATCAAGGTCATCGGCGCGGACAACCAGGTCCTGGACAGCTCTGTGCCCATCCGGCAGATCCTGGAACAGCTGGTGAGCAAGACGGGCATCCCGCCCTTTATGCTGGGGCTCAGCTGGTCCAGCACCGAGCGGATGAGCAACCAGCAGGCCGACCTCCTGACTACGGAGATGACCGCCATCCGGAGGGCGCTGACGCCGGTGGTGGAGAAGATCTGCCGGCTGTGGCTGAGAATGCACGGGTACAGCTGCGGCGTGGAGGTGGTGTGGGATGACATCAACCTCCAGGACCTGCTGGAGGAGGCCAAGGCGGGCTGGTACAAGGAGCAGACGAGAAAACTGGCGCTGGAAAATGACGCGCTGGAACAGGCAAACGCCGCTGAGGCGGGAAAGGAATGTTCGTGTTAGACGTGAGAAAAGAGCCGGGCAGTGTGATCCGGCACAGCGTGTCCCGGGAGGACCTGCTCCTCATCAACCGGCTGGCCAAGTCGGAGCTGGGACCGGATCAGGTGTACACCTTCGCGGTGCGCCTGTGCGACAACGAGGTGGACCGGGACTGGGAGCGCTTCGACCAGGAGGCTTTGGAAGAGCTCAGCCGGCTGTTCGTGGGAAGGAGCGGCATCTTTGACCACAACTGGTCCGCTGAGGGGCAGACCGCAAGGCTCTACAAAACCGAGGTCTGCCGGGAGGAGGGCCGGACCATGGCCGGGGATGAGGCCCGGTTTTTGAAGGGCTACGCCTACATGCTCCGGAACGAGAAGAACCAGGCCCTCATCGAGGAGATCGAGGCGGGCATCAAAAAGGAGGTCAGCATCGGGTGCAGCGTGTCCGAGCGGGTGTGCTCGATCTGCGGGCAGAGCGGGTGCGTCCACAAGGGCGGGAAGCGCTATGACGGGAGACTGTGCTTCTTTACGCTCTCCAGACCTACCGACGCCTACGAGTGGAGCTTCGTGGCCGTGCCCGCCCAGAGAAAGGCCGGCGTTATCAAGGCCTTCGGCCAGGAGGGCGAGGGGGACTTGAAGCGGCTTTTGGCCGGGAGGCCGGGGTACCTCAAGCAGCTGGAGGTCCTGGAGAAGGAGGCGCAGCTGGGCAGGAGCTATATGGAGGGCCTGCGCAAGGAGCTGGTAAGGCTGGCGGGGCTGGCCGACGAGGCGCTGGACCTTACCGTCTTCTCCGCCCTGGCGGAGCGGATGGAGGAGAGGGAGCTCATCGAGATGACCAAGGCCTACCGGCACAGGCTGGATTCCCTCTACCCGCCCAGGCCCCAGATCCAGAGCCGCGGCGCGGCGGTCTGCGCCGATGAGGACAGCGAGTTTGTAGTTTAAAAAGGAGGAGCTTTTATGAATGTTTGTTTCGACGGAGTGGGCCAGGTGTGCGCCACCTTTCTGGATGGGGGCGTCAGCCAGGGCCAGGTGGTGAAGGTCACGGGCCGGGGGACCGCGGGCAAGTGCGGCGCGGGGGACGGCTTCTGCGGCGTGGTGCTCCACACCAGGGCCGGGGCCTGTGCGGTGCAGGTGCGGGGGTTTGTCACGGCCGGCTATTCCGGCACCGCGCCGGGACTGGGGCAGACGGCGCTCTGCGCCGACGGTGAGGGCGGCGTGAAGACTGCCGCCACCGGCGGGACCAGTTGCCTGGTGGTGGATGTGGATACCACGGCTAAGACCGTGACCATTTTGCTCTAATTTTGAAAGGAGGAACATCGTATGGCATATTCCTATGACAATCTGAGACTGGAAAAGGGCATGTACGGCGAGGCGGGCAAGTCTTTTACCCAGGTGCTGGAGGCCGCGGACCCCAGCGAGAACTATAAGGGCACCCCCCTGGAGGGCCTGGACGCCTTCCAGCGGCAGCTCAAGCGCTTCGACATCCACGTCAAGGGCTCCCGGTCCGACGTGGTGGAGAAGTTCTTCCGCACCTCCGAGTCGGCGGTGCTGTTCCCGGAGTTCGTCTCCCGGGTGGTGCGCCAGGGGATGGCCGAGGACAACGTTTTGCCCTCCATCACCGCCACCGTCACCCAGTTCGACGGCATGGACTACCGCTCCATCGCCTCCGTGCCCAGCGAGGAGGATAAGAGCCTCAAGCGGGTGGAGGAGGGCGCGCAGCTCCCCCAGACCTCCATCCGCACCCAGAACAACCTGGTCAAGCTCCACAAGCGGGGCCGGATGTTGGTGGCCTCTTATGAGGCGATCCGCTTCCAGCGGCTGGACCTCTTCTCCATCACCCTGCGGCAGATCGGCAGTCACATCGCACGGATGCACCTGGAGGACGCGATCAAGGTCATCATGGAGGGCGACGGCAACGGCAATCCCGCCGACACCTTCGCCGTGGGCACCGCGCCTATCGGCGGCACCAGCGGCAAGCTCTCCTACGAGGCCCTGCTGGACTTCTGGGGGCAGTTCGACCCCTACACCATGAACACCATCCTGGTGCCCAACGCCGTGATGCTGGACATGCTCAAGATGACCGAGTTCCAGAACCCCATGACGGGGCTCAACTTCCAGGGCACCGGCACCCTGGCCTCCCCCCTGGGCGCAACGCTCCTGCGCACCAGCGCCATGCCGGCGGACACCCTCATCGGCCTGGACCGCAACTATGCGCTGGAGATGGTCAGCGCGGGCGACGTGGGCGTGGAGTACGACAAGCTCATCGACCGGCAGGTGGAACGGGCCGCTATCACCAGCATCTCCGGCTTTGCAAAGCTGTACACCGACGCGGGGAAGGTGCTCACCATCTGATTTTCAGCCAAGGAGGCGGCGTGATGCATGAAAAGATTTTGACGCTGGCTAAGGCCATCGTCCGGCCCGCAGAGGAAGAGGAGGCCCTTCTGGACGCCCTGTGCACCGCGGCGGAAGCGGAGCTGACCGGGCGGCTGCGGGAGGATGTGTCCCCGGAGGACTGCGGCGCGTTCCCCTGCGCCGCCGCCCTCCTGGCGGCGGCAGGCCTCCTGCCCTGCCGGGACGGCGGGGACGTGGAGCGCTTCACCGCGGGCGAGGTGAGCCTGCAAACGGGCGGAAACGGCGGGCTGTGCGCGGCGGCGGGACTCCTGCGCCGTCAGGCTGCGGCCATGATGGCCCCCTACTGGGCGGACGACAGCTTCGCTTTCGCGGGGGTGCGGGGATGAGGGCCCGGCTGGAGGGCATCCTGGCCCGGTATGGACAGGACGCAGTGCTCACGGACCGGGAGACCGGCGGAGAGCGGCGCGTGCGGGCCTTCGTCCAGCCTGTCCTCAAAAAGCGGGAGGACCTCCCCGCCCAGGCCACGGCCCTGGGGGCGGTCAGCCGGGAGCGGTGGCTCTATATCGGCGGCGGCTCCCAGAGCCTGAGGGCCGGGGACGGCGTGGCCTGCGGCGGACTGCGGCTGGTGGTCCAGGAGGCCCGGAGCGTGCCCTGGGGCGGCGGGACCCTCTACTGGTGGGCCCTCCTGCGGAAGGAAAAGGAGAAAGCGGTATGAGCGGACTGGAACAGGTGAAACGGGCTATCGCCGGGGCTTTGGAGAAGGCCGGGATCGCCGCGAGACTGGCCTTTGAGCCCGGATGGGCCAAGGGGTACAGCGGGCCGGTGGTGGCCGTGGGGCTCCGCCGGGGAGAGAGCCGGGGCGGCGCCCTGAGCAGCTATCTGGGACAGCAGGAGGACCCCGAGACCAGGGACTGCCGGGAAGTCTACGGGATGCGCATGGAGCTGACGCTGTCCCTGGACATCTATTGCCCGGCGGGAGAGGGGGCCTCCGGCTGTGAGGGGGCGCTGGAGAAGATGCACCAGGTGCTCCTGGAGGGCCTCCCCTCCGGACTGCGGCCCGCAGAGCTGAAGTGGGAGGAGACCGGCTGGGACGAGGATACCGCCATGTTTTTACTGCCGGTGAGCCTTGCCTGCGGCGCGTACTTCACGGCGGCGGCCTCGGAGGACGGGCTTCTTCTGACCGATTTTATTTTGAAAGGTGTTGTGACCAAATGAACCATATCATCCATGAGCGTCCGGGGGTCTACTCCTCTTATGACGCTTCCACCATCATCCGGGGCGGCAGGGCCGTCCGGACCATCGGCGTGGCCGCGAAGAGCTCCGCCGGGACCAAGGGGGTCCCTGTGACCCTCACCAGCTATGAGGCGGGGCTCACCGCCTTCGGCGAGGACGCCGCGGAGGCCCAGGGCATGTCCACGATCCTGCGCCTGTTGTTTCTGGGCGGCGCGTCCACGGTGGTGGCCGTGGCTGTGGACGGCGAGGACTACGCCGGGGCCTTCTCCGCCCTCGAGACGGTGGAGGACGTGCAGGTCATCGTCTGCGACAGCGGGGAGCTGACCGTCCACCAGGCCCTGCGCACCAGCGTGGAGGCCGCCTCCGCCGCACGGCGGGAGCGCATCGCCGTGGTGGGCATGAGCGGCGCGGATACCACGGCGCTCACCGGCCGGGCGAAGGCCCTCAACAGCGAGCGGATGGTCCTGGTGGGACCCGATGTGATCGCAAGCGACGGGAAGGCACTCTCCGGCGTCTTCGCCGCGGCGGCAGTGGCGGCGGCTGTCGCCGTCACCAGGGACCCGGCGGTTCCCCTCAACGGCACCCGCCTGCCGGGGCTGGGCGGCGTCGGTGAGCAGTACGGGGACAACGAGGTCGACCTGCTGGTCCGGGGCGGCGTCACGCCTTTGGAGGCCCTGGGGGGCGTGGTCTCCCCGGTCCGGGGCATCACCACCCGCACCACAACCGGCGGTGCGCAGGATATCACCTGGCGGGAGCTGACCACGATCCTCATTGTCGACGATGTGGTGCCCTCCATCCGACAGAGTTTGCGCAGCCGGTTCAGCCAGACCAAGAACACCGTCCAGACCCGGGGAGCCATCCGCTCCCAGGTCATCGTGGAGCTGGAGAGCAAGCTGCGGGCCGAGACCATCGACAGCTACGGGGATGTGTCCGTCTCCGTCTACGACCAGGACCCCACGGTGTGCCTGGTGGAGTTCAGCTTCGCCGTGGCCCACGGGCTCAACCAGATCTATCTCACCGCCCACATCACGATTTAAGGAGGATTGGATATGGAAGTGACAGGTTTTCCTACCAGCTGTGACATCTACCTGGAACTGGACGGCCGGAAGGTGGCCGTGGTCCAGAGCTACACCGCCAAGGCCACCAAGACCAGCCAGGTGGTGGAGGCCTTCGGCGAGAGCGAGCCGGTGGCGACCATCAACGGGCAGAGCAAGTACGTGCTGGAGCTGACCCGGCTCTATGCCACCGATGACGCCATCAGCGACGGCATCGACTTTTTCGCCCTGGAGGACTTCTCTCTGGTCATCTCCAAGCCGGACCGGAAGGTCATCTACAGCGGCTGTCAGTGGAGCGCCATCCAGGAGGAGGGCAAAGTCGGTTCCATGGTGGCGGAGAAGGTCACGGTGGTGGCTACCGGCCGCATTGAGGTGGCCGCCTGATGGAGGAGCTGGAGCGCTTGCAGTTGAACATCCAGCTTCCGGCGGGGGCCCTGGAGGGCTTCACCCGGCTGGCGGAACAGCTCCGGCTGCTGGCGGAGGCCCTGGGCGGGGGCGGGCAGATGCCCGCCTCCCTCCAGACCGCCCGGACGGTCCCGCTGGAGCGGGGGGAGAACACGGCCTTTGACCTGGGGCGGTTCCGGGAGATGGGGCAGGGGCCCCGGGAGCCGGAGGCCGTCCGGACGGACGGGCGGGACATCGCCGGGGCCGAGGCGGCGAGGAGCGAGGTCCGGCGGTCCGTGGAGGAGCCGGACGGGGCCTGGGAGGACGGCGGAGAGGCGGCGGTCTCTGCGCCGGTGGAGAGCGTTGCTTCGGGCCTTTCTGAGGGGGAGAAAGAGGAGGTGCCGCCGGTCCAGGAACTGCCGTCCGAGGTGCCGGTGGAAAAGCTGAGACCCGAGGAGGCCGGTGGCCGGGAGCTGGACGCCGTTCCCCTGCGGGCAGAGGTGGAGGCGCGGCCCGCCGAGGCTGTCTCCGCAGGCCGGGAGCCGGATACCCCGGTCCCCGACGCCCCGGCAGTCCGGATGGAGCCGGACAGTCAGATCCCTGCGGCGGAGGCGGTCTGGGCCGGGCCCGACGGTCCGGGACCGGAGGTCCGGGCCGCTCAGGAGGAGGTGCGGCGGGCCTTGGAGACGCCTCCCGGCGCGGTGGCGGAGCTCACGGCGGAGCCGGAGGCGCTGAAAAGCCGCTGGACGGGCGTGGCGGAGGAGCTGGTGGCGGCGGGGCCCGCGCCCCTCACCGCCGAGTCCGTGTCCCTGGCCTTCCGGCGGGACGGGCGGCGCTATGACTGCGGATTCCCGCTGTATTGAAGGAGGTGCGCAGGATGCTTTTGACCCCGATGCGCTACAAAAATTACATCTGGCCCCACAATCCCGCCACCTATTCCATCTCCTATGAGCGGCAGGTGGCGGTCCACAAGGTGCCCTTCGGGCGGTATTGTATGCAGGATCTGGGGATGAGCTGCCGGGTGATCCGGGGACAGGGGGAGTTCGCCGGGGAGGACGCCTACGAGGAGTTCAAACGGCTGGCCTCCGCCTTCTATGAGGACGGGCCGGGGCTTCTCATCCACCCGCTGTGGCAGATTTCCAACGCCTACTTCACCGCGCTGAAGCTGGAGCAGGAGCCTCTGCCGGACTACGTGCGCTACAGCTTCGAGTTCCGGGAGCGCTTCGACGGGTACGGGGAGGAGCTTACGGAGGTTTCCAGGAATGGAGCGGGCTCCCCTGTCCGGCGGGCGGAGACGCCGGAGGTCCGGCACACGGTGGCAAGCGGAGACACCCTCTGGGGCATCGCGCGGCAGTACAACGTGGCCCTGGAAGACCTGCTGGCCGTCAACTCCGGCATCAAAAACCCCAACTTTATCCGGCTGGGAGATCAGGTGGTGGTCCCATGCTGACATTCCAGGTGGAGACCTATGACGGCGGCTGTTATCAGCTGCCCATGCTCCTGCGGTGGGATCTGGAGCTGACGGGTGGCGTGCCCTGCGACAGCCTCTCCGTCACCTGCCTGTACGACAAGGGGATGGCCGGCGTTCTGCCCAGGGCCACCCGGTTCACCGCCGCCTGGGGCGGGGAGACCATGCTCCGGGGCGTGGTGGACGCCTACGAGATCTCCATGTCCGAGCGGGGCCTGCTGGCCACCGTGGAGGGCCGGGGGATGGCGGCGCTCCTGCTGGACAACGAGTCGGAGGCCGTGACCTACGAGCGGGCCACGCTGGGGGAGGTGCTGGGCGGCCATGTCTCCCCCTACGGCATCTCCGTGGGGCGGCGGCAGGATGTCTCCGGGGACGGCTATGTGGTCACCTCCGGGTCCAGCCAGTGGAAGGCCCTGCAGGGGTTCACCCGGCGCTTCGGCGGCTTTGACCCCTACTTCACCCGGGAGGGGACGCTGATGGTAGAGCCCCTGTGGGGCAGCGGGAAGACCTTGCAGGTGGACGATGGCACCCCCCTGGTCTCCCTCCAGAAGCGGGAACAGCGCTACGGCGTCATCTCCGAGGTGCTCATCCAGGACAAGGTCCAGGGCATCAGCCACAGCGTGGAGAACGCCGCCTTCAAGGCCGCCGGAGGACAGCGGCGGCATGTGCTCTATATGCCCCGGAGCACCGCCGATTCCAGGCGCTACACCGGGCAGTATCAGATCGCCCAGTCCGCGCTGGAACAGGTGGAGATCGTTCTGGTCCTGCCCCGGGCCTTCGCCGCCTTCCCGGGGGACCGGGTCTCTCTGGGCTGCGGCAAGCTGGGGCTTGCGGGGAGCTATGAGGTGGTCTCTGCCCGCAGCCGCCTGGATGAGGACGGGGAGCGGACAGAGATCGTATTAAGTGTGAGGTGATGAAGAACATATGTGGCTATCCAAAGCGCTGACCCTCCAGAGGGCGGCGGAACAGGAGGGCACCGCCGCCGACATGGGCGTGACCACCATCGGCGGCGGCAGTGCCAGCGTGATGACCCGGGGGGAGCAGCGGGACCTGGAGGTCTTTGCCCCCGGCGGGCTCATCTGGCAGCCCAGGGCCGGGGATACCGTGCTGGTGGTCAAGGGCGGCGTGGGCTGTCAGGAGCGATGCGTGGTGGCGGCGGAGACCTCTGCCGCCACACCGGTGGACATGAAGCCCGGGGAGCTGTTCCTCTACGCCTGCAACGGAGCCTCCGTCTTCCTCAGGGGCGACGGGACCATTACCGTGGAGGGCGATGTGTCCCTCAAGGGCGATGCGGACGTGGAGGGGAACGTGTCCATCGTGGGAAACCTGGAGGTCCGGGGAAACGTGAAGCTCCAGGGCGCAGTGGAGATCAGCGGCTCCCTCACCATCAACGGCGAGCCCTACCGGCCCTGCCGGTGCGGCATGTAGGGAGGGAGAGCGTGGAGACAAAACTCATCAACGGCGACTATGTGGCCAACGGCCTGGGCGGCGTGGTGCGCTGCAAGGGGGACGAGGCCCTGCTGGCACGGGTCCTCTACCGCCTCACCGCCCGGCGGGGGCAGTTTCCGCCGATGCCCGCCCTGGGGAGCAGGCTGTACCTGCTGGGGCGGGAGAGCGTGGCCCAGCGGCCCTCGGCGGCCCGGCTGTACGTGGCTGAGGCCCTGGCGGAGGAGGATGTGAACGTTACAGACGTACAGCTGGGCCCTGCCGGGGAGGGGCGGATGGAGGTCACCGTCTCCCTGGAGTACCGGGGGACGGACCTGACCATCACATTGACTGTATAGTGAGGAGTGAGAACTGTGGGAAAGACCATCGACGAGATCTATCAAGAAATGCTCTCTGTGTTCGGCGAAAAAAGCGGGTACCTGCCCAGCGCCTCCTGCGACCTGGCGGCCCGGCTGTACGCCGCGGCGGCACAGATCCAGGCTCTCTATCTCCAGGCCCAGTGGCTTCTGGACCAGAGCTTCCCTCAGACCGCCCGGGCGGACTACCTGGACCGCCACGCCCAGCTCAGGGGCATCAGCCGGGCCATCGCCACCTGCGCCACCGGGACACTGCGCTTCGGCATCCAGGCGGCCATTGGCAGCGACCTGCCCATCGGCGCGGGCACGATCTGCATGACCGGCACGGGCGTCCGCTTTGCTACCACGGAGGACGTGGTCCTGCGGGCGGGAGAGCTGTATGTGGACGCGCCCGCCATGGCGCTGGAGCCCGGCAAAGAGGGGAATGTGGCCCCGGAGACAGTGACCATCATGGCCGCCATGCCCGTGGGCATCCGGGCCTGCACCAACCCCGAGGCATTCAGCGGCGGCGACGACGCGGAGAGCGACGAGGCCCTGCGCCGCCGTCTGCTGGACAGCTACCGGCGGCTCCCAAACGGCGCCAACGCCGCCTACTACGAGCAGGCGGCGCTGTCCTTCACCGGCGTGGCCGCCGCTGTCGCTGTGCGCACGCCCAGAGGGGTGGGGACTGTGGACCTGTATGTGGCCACTGACGCGGGACTGCCTGATGCGGAGCTCCTCCAGGAAATCTACAGCTACCTTCAGGAAAAACGGGAAATCTCCGTGAACTTGCAGGTGCTTGCCCCGACGACGGCAAATGTCAATATTACGGTATCTATCCGCCCGGCGGTGGGCTTCACCTTCGCCCAGGCAAAGGAGGATGCCGAGGCCGCTCTGCGCGCCGCCTTCACCGGGGCACTGCTGGGCAAGGGGGTCACCTTGGCCTTCCTGGGGAACCTCCTCTATGACCTGGAGAGTGTGAGCAACTACCGGTTTGCCCTGCCGGCGTCAGACTTGGCGGCCAGATCGACAGTGCTCCCCAAGCTGGGGAATATCACGATCCGGGAACTGGGGGGCTGATATGGGGGCGAGATATAGCGGCCATCTGCGGGAGCTGCTGCGGCCTTTGGGGGTCTACGACCTCTCGCCGGAGAGCCTCAGCGGCAGTGAATTGGAAGCTCTGGGGGCCGGTCTGGATGCGCTGAGCGACAGGCTGGACGATGTGGAGCGGGAGAGCGCCCTCTCCACCGCCCAAGGCGAGGGGCTGGACCGGTTGGAGGCGCTCTTTGCCCGCACGCCGGTCCACTATACCACCGAACTGCGCCGGGGGGCCATCGCCGCCCTCCTGCGCATCGGCGGGGACAGCTTTACCCTCAGTGCGATCAATTCCGCCATCTCCGGGTGCGGCATCAACGCGTTGGTTGAAGAGAAGAATCAGGTCGGTTATGTCCGGGTCATCTTCCCGGACGTCGTCGGCATCCCGGACGGGATCGACCAGATCAAGGAGATCGTTCTCGATATCCTCCCCACCCATCTGGATGTGGAGTTCTACTTCCGCTTCCTGACTTGGGCGGAGTGCCACGCCCACCAGTACTCCTGGTCGATCGTCCAGGGGAAGAACTATACCTGGTACGAGTTCCAGTGCGCTATTTGATAAAAGATTTTTTGCCTATCCTCTTTTGCGGAGGATAGGCTTTTCTTTGCTTTTTATGGCCTTTTGATGTTATGGAGCTTTCTTTTTGATGGAAGAATCGATATGAATAGTTCTTTTATAAAACGGATGATTCTGTGCGGTATTTTGAATTTTTGAAATCGATTTTCCGGTTTTGGGGAGCGATGGGTACCGTTGGACTACCAGGCATCAATCATTCAAAAGCCTTGCAATTCCTTGGCTCATAACTGATATATTTAACATAGATTCCGACTCTGCTACCAACCCGCCAAAATCCGCTACCAGCATTCCGCGTCCAAGCCCGAACCCCCTTGCCCCGCAGCGCCTCCCCCATTCCTCCTCCCGCCCCCAAGGGGCATGGCACAGTGCTTACAGCGGCATTGAGGATGCCCTCTGGTATCCCATGGTTGCGCAAGACGCGACGAACCGTTCCGTCCTCAAGATCACCGGAACGGTAGGCACTGCCGCGATGGGTTCATCTGATTGGACAAACAGTGGCCTGACTGCTCTCTTCGGAAACTGGGATGCGGCGAAAAAAGATGTGGACTCCAAGCTCCGCGGTGTGACTAACACCAAGATCGCTGTAGTCGCTTTCTTCGTTGGCGATGACCTCCAGATCATCACCATTGGCGACAAGAACGTTGAGTATGCTAAAGCACATACCAATGGCCTGATCACCGTGCGCTATCCCAACTTCCCCGATGCGGACGTTATCACCCTTGATGTCAACAGTGTCACGTTCTGGTTTCTGAAATGGCTCCTAGAGGACGTCCTGACAGATAAGAAAGACAGACGCTGACAAAGAACCGGCCCCCACGGGAGATCCCGTGGGGGCCACTTTCGCTTACCGGAAGGCGATATAGTCGAAGGTTCCGTTGGCGTAGTTGATGGTGGGGAAGGGGACGCTGCTGGTGTAGGTGACACGGAAGCCGGTTTTGGTGATAGCGATCCGCTGGGGATTGACGCCCCCTGCGGACATTGCGATACGGCTGCCGGCTACGACGCTGTTGCTGGCCATCTGGTCCGAGCAGATGAGCACCAGGGACGGGCGGAATCCCAGGTTGATCTCCTTGGTTCCGCCATTTCCAATAAAGGACCCCACAACATAGGGCTTGTTATCCGGGGAGTAGGCGTTCCCGGCGGCCTGCTGGGCGGCGGTGGCGGTGCTCTTGGCGAAGTTGGCGGTGTTCACGGCTGACGCGGCAGCAGCGGCGTTGCTGTCCAAGCCCGCCTCGATGCTGTTGTTCATTGCGTTGAAGTCCTCCATCCGGATCAGGTCATTGAGCTCCCACTGGGGCAGGCCATAGTTTTTGGTGTGATTCATGATGTTTCTCCTTTAAATAAGATTTTGTAACGAAAGACCGTTACACACTAGGAGTGTAACGGCGAAAAATTGCACAGGAGCATACAACGTCAAACCCCACAAAAAATTTGAATTGCTTTACCGCCTCTTTGGGGGTATAATAGGCCCAGAAAAAAGCGAGGAGGCGAAGGAGATGTCCTTTTCCAGCGAGGCAAAGGAGGAGCTCTGCGGCAGGGCTCTTGAAAACACCTGCTGTTCCCGGGCGGAGGCCTACGGGGCGCTGCTCTTTTGCAACACCTTCACCCCCCGGGAGGTCCGGATCATCACAGAGAGCGCCGGTTTTGCCCGGCGTCTGCCCATCCTGCTGGAGCGGGCTTTCGGCCTGGCCTTCGACCGTCTGCCGTGCCCGGAGGAGCAGAAATACATTTTCCAGCTGACGGAGGCCGGCAAGATCGCCTCCATCATCGACGCCTTTGGCTTCGACTCTCGCCAGAGCCCGGTGCTCCACATCAACTTCGGCCTTCTGGAGGAGGACTGCTGCCGCGGGGCGTTTCTCCGGGGGGCGTTCCTCTCCGGCGGGAGCATCACCGAGCCCGCCAAGGGCTACCACCTGGAGCTGGTCACCAGCCACGCCCAGGCCAGCCGGGAGCTCCAAGCCCTCCTGACGGACATGGGGTGCCGCGCCAAGCACACCGAGCGGGGCGGGGCTCAGGTCACCTACTTCAAGAGCAGCGGCCAGATCCGGGACCTCCTGCACCTCATGGGCGCGGACCGGTCCGCCCAGGCCCTCACGGCCACCCGGGCCCAGAAGGCCCTTCGCAACGGGGTCAACCGCCGGGTGAACTGCGAGTCCGCCAACCTGGACAAGGCCGTCGACGCCGCCCAGGAGCAGCTACAGGCCATCCGGAAGCTCTACGCCCTGGGCCGGGTGGAGGACCTGCCCCCCGCCCTGAAGGAGACCATTGTCCTGCGGGAGACCTACCCGGAGCTGACCCTGCGGGAGCTTGCGGAGGAGTTCGACCCGCCCATCACCAAGAGCGGCCTCAGCCACCGCCTGCGCAAGCTGGTGGAGCTGAGCCGCCGGTAGCAGAAAGAGGAGGAACTGCCCATGAGCTTTGTCCATCTCCACGTCCACACCGAGTACAGCCTCCTGGACGGCTTCTGCCGCATCGACGGTCTTGCCAAGCGGGTGCGGGAGCTGGGGCAGAGCGCCGTGGCCGTCACGGACCACGGCGTGATGTACGGCGCGGTGGACTTCTACCGGGCCTGCAAGCGGGAGGGGGTCAAGCCCATCATCGGCTGCGAGGTCTACGTCACCCCGCCCGGGCGGCGGCGCACGGACAAGGTCCACGGGCTGGACGCCGAGAGCCGCCACCTGGTCCTCCTCTGCCGGAACGAGGAGGGCTACCGCAACCTCAGCTACATGGTCAGCATGGCCTACCTGGAGGGCTTCTACATCAGACCCCGGGTGGACATGGACCTCCTCCGGGAGCACAGCGGCGGACTCATCGCCCTGTCCGCCTGTCTCGCCGGAGAGATTCCAAAGCGTATATTAAACGGAGATTATAACGGCGCAAAGGACTACGCCCTGGAGATGCAACGCCTCTTCGGAGAGGACGGGTTCTACCTGGAGCTCCAGGACCACGGCATCCGGGACCAGACGGTGGTGAACGAGGCCCTGCTCCGCATCCACCAGGAGACGGGCATCCCCCTGGTCTGCACCAACGACTGCCACTACCTCGCCCCCGAGGACGCGGAGAGCCACGACATCCTCCTCTGCATCCAGACCGGCAAGCTGGTGGAGGACGAGAAGCGGATGCGCTACGAGCCCCAAAACTTCTACCTCCGCTCCACGGAGGAGATGGAGGCCCTCTTCAGCCGCTATCCGGAGGCCCTCGCCAACACGGAGCGCATCGCGGACCTCTGCAATCTGGAGTTCACCTTCGGCAAGTACCACCTGCCGGAATTCCGGGTGCCCACAGACGAGACGGCCCAGGCGTATATCCGCCGCCTGAGCGAGGAGGGCTTCGCCCGGCGCTACGGCGGCAGGCACCCGGACTACCACGCCCAGCTGGACTATGAGCTGGACATGATCGAGAAGATGGGCTTTACCGACTACTTTCTCATTGTCTCCGACTTCATCCACTACGCCCGCAGTCAGGGCATCCCCGTAGGGCCCGGGCGGGGGAGCGGCGCGGCCTCCATCGTGGCCTACTGCCTGGAGATCACCGACGTGGACCCCAAGCAGTACGGCCTGTTCTTCGAGCGCTTCCTGAACCCGGAGCGGGTCTCCATGCCGGACTTTGACCTGGACTTCGGCGACACCCGGCGGGACGAGGTGGTGGCCTACGTCCGCCGGAAGTACGGCGGCGACCGGGTGGCCCAGATCGTCACCTTCGGCACCATGGCCGCCCGGGGCGTCATCCGGGACGTGGGGCGGGTGATGAACCTGCCCTACGCGGAGGTGGACGTGGTGGCCAAGCAGGTGCCCGCCACGGTCCACATCACCCTCAACGACGCCCTGCGGCTGAGCAAGTCCCTCCGGGACCTCTACGAGGGGGACCCCAAGATCAAGAAGCTCATCGACACCGCCAAGGCCCTGGAGGGGATGCCCCGCCACGCCTCCACCCACGCCGCCGGGGTGGTCATCACGAAACATCCCGTGTACACCTACGTGCCCCTGGCGAAAAACGACGACACCGTGGTCTGTCAGTACTCCATGGTGACCCTGGAGGAGCTGGGCCTGCTGAAGATGGACTTTTTGGCCCTGCGCAACCTCACCGTCCTGGACGACGCGGTGAAGATGGTCCGCGCCCGCCAGCCGGACCTCCGCCTGGAGGACATCCCGGAGGACGATCAGCCGGTCTACGATATGCTCACCGCCGGGCGGACCTCCGGCGTGTTCCAGATGGAGTCCGCCGGGATGACCGGGGTGTGCGTGCGCCTGCGGCCCCAGTCCATCGAGGACCTGACGGCCATCGTGGCCCTCTACCGCCCCGGCCCCATGGACTCCATCCCCAAGTTCATCGCCTGCAAGCACGACCCCTCCCTGGTCACCTACAAGCACCCCTCCCTGGAGCCGATCCTCTCCATCACCTACGGGTGCATCGTCTACCAGGAGCAGGTCATGCAGATTTTCCAGCAGCTGGCCGGGTACTCCCTGGGGCAGGCGGACATGGTCCGCCGGGCCATGGGCAAAAAGAAGGTCAAGGACATTGAGCGGGAGCGGGAGGCCTTCCTCCACGGCGACCCCGCCCGGGGCATCCCGGGCTGTGCGGCCAATCACATCCCCGCCGCCGTGGCGGAGGCCATCTACGACGAGATGTACGACTTCGCCAACTACGCCTTCAACAAGGCCCACGCCGTCTGCTACGCGGTGGTGGCCTACCAGACGGCCTGGTGCAAGTACCACTACCCCCGGGAGTATATGGCGGCCCTGCTCACGTCGGTGCTGGCGTACTCGGAGAAGGTCTCGGAGTACATCGGCGAGTGCCGGGAGCTGGGCATCGCCCTCCTGCCGCCGGACGTGAACCGCTCCCGGGACAGCTTCACCGTGGAGGAGGGGGGCATCCGCTTTGGTCTCGCGGCGGTGAAGGGCATCGGCCGGAGCTTTATCCAGAGCATGGTCCGGGAGCGGGAGGAAAACGGCCCCTTCACCAGCTTCCAGGACTTCTGCGAGCGGATGTACGACAGCGACATGAACAAGCGGGCCGCGGAGAACCTCATCTACGCCGGGGCCTTCGACTGCTTTGGGGGCCGGCGCAGCCAGCTGGCCTCGGTCAGCGAGAAGCTCATCGATGCCATCGCCGCCAGCCGCCGCCAGAACGTGGAGGGGCAGATGGACTTTTTCGGCATAGCTTCCGACACCGGGCCCCGCCGGGGGATATCGGTGACGATGCCGGAGCTCCCGGAGTTCTCCCTGGAGGAACGGATGCGCCGGGAGCGGGAGGTCACGGGCCTCTACTTCTCCGGCCACCCCATGGACGCCTACCGGGACGCGGCGAAAGCCGCCGGGGCGGTGAGTGTGGGCTCGGTGAACGCCGACTTCGCCCGGGAGGAGGGGCCGGTGCTGTACCAGGACGGGCAGTTCATCACCCTGGCGGGCATCGTCACCGCCTACCGGACCCGTACCACCCGGAACAACACCCTCATGGCCTACGCCACTGTGGAGGACGACACCGGGTCCATTGAACTGCTCTGCTTCGCCCGGACCTTGGAGCGGTGCGGACGCCTGCTGGCGGAGGGCAGCGCGGTGATCGTCCGGGGAAAGCTCTCCGTCCGGGACGAGAAGCCCCCTCAGCTCCTCTGCGACGAGGTCTACCCCCTCAGAAGCGGGCCGGAGGCGGCCAAGGCGCCGCCCCCGCCTCCGGGGGTGCGGGTGATGGAGGGGCGGGTGCTGTGGCTCCGCCTGCCGTCCGCGGCCCACCCGGCCCTGGACCACATCAACCGGGTCATCGCCATGTTCCCCGGGGACACCCCCGCAAGGCTGGTCTTCTCTGACACCGGCAAGCGCATGGGCACCACATGCCTGCTGGGCACGGCCCTGGTGGAGGAGCTCTCCAGGGTGCTGGGAGCGGAGAATGTGGTCATTCAGTAAAAAAGTGGAGGAGCCTGCCGCTCCTCCACTTCTGTTTTTTCATTTTGAGCTATCAAAAGGTAAACTTTTTGATAGTTGCGGCTGATTCAGGGAACCGCGGGGAATCCTCCGGCTTCTTTTGGTAAATTTGTGAAAGAGGGGTTCAAATCCGGACATTCTGTGCTATCTTAAAAGTATAAAAATACTATCAAAAAGTTTACCATTTGATACTTCGGCCAGTTGCCTTGCGCTGAAGAAGTATGTCCTTCCGCGCTGCCGTTCGCGGCGGCGCGGGTCGGCATAGATGGATGTGTGGGAATATTTGGAAAGGGGGAATCTTATGCAGCAATACTGCCCGCATGTCATCCCTCCGCCCTCCGGCGGGGAGACGGCGAGCCCGTGCAGTGCGCAAATCCGCATGTTGGCAAACCACGGGAAACCGTGGGACCGCAAAGCTATGGGAACTAAGGTATCGTTTTGGCCCCTGCGCATAACGGTGCTATGTTAGCCCGGCTGCTGAAATAACTTTAGCAACCCGTCCGAAAGGACGGCGGCGCAAAGCTATGGGGCCTAAGGTACCCCGCGTACTATGGCAGCCCAGCCGCCGGATACTTTGCATCCGTTAAATGCAGCAAAGAAAGGATTGATTGAATGAGAAAGCATTTATTAGCACGGGCGCTCGCTTGTGTCATGTCCGTATCCCTGCTGTCGACGACGGCCTTCGCGGCTCCGATCGCGTTTGATCAGGAGTCCCACGTTGACGCTGATGGCTCTCTGCTGGGACACAAGAACGAGGGCAGTGAAGACTTGACCTACGACTACTACCTGGACAGCGATGTCGAACTGGACAAAACCCTGGTCATCAAGGATGGCGTGGATGCTTCCATCAACTTGAACGGGCATGAGCTCAGTGGTAACGGTGAGAGCTCTGTCATCAAGGTGACGGGGGAGGACACCAGCTTGACCTTATCCGACGAGAAGGTACCCAGCACGGAAGACACAGATACCGAGGCCGAGGCCGATGGTGACGATGTCCAGACCGATGAGACGGGCAAAATCACAGGCGGCGGCGGCAAGGCCGGTGGAGGTATTTACGTTGATGACAATGCAAGTGTCACGATGAACGGCGGCGAGATCTCCGGTAATAAGGTGGCAGAGAATGGCGGCGGCGTATATATCAAAGATGGCGGCACGTTCACGATGAACGGCGGTGAGATCACCGAGAATAGCACTGGACACTCTGGCGGCGGCGTCTTTGTGAACAACGGCTATGATGGTTGGGACCATGCTCAGTTCAATATGAACGGCGGGACCATCTCCAACAATACGGCCAGCGGCCTTAATGCAAATGGAGGCATCGGCGGCGCAGGCGGCGGGATCGCCGCTGCGGGTACGTCTACTGCTGATAACGCCGGTGAGGATGCCGTTGTTATCCAGAATGGAACGATCACCGGAAATAGAGCAGAAATCGATGGCGGCGGTATCTATTTGACGAACAGCAATGCTTCTATCACAGGCAGCACGATTTCAGATAATACTGCGGCAGCCATCCAGGGTGAAGGAACTGTGCAGAGCGGCGGCGGTATCTTTGTTACTGGAAACAAGTCTGATGTCACAGTGACAGACAGCACGATCTCCGGCAACGAGGCGAGCCAAGGCGGCGGTATCTACGTTCAGCAGGGTGCAGAGGTGACTATGAACGGTGGTTCGGTCACTGAGAATAACGCCAACGTCGGCGGCGGTATCCTGGTGAACAAGAACAGTACCTTCATCGCAGAAGAAGGCACCGAAATCTACAACAATAGCGCATCTGCGCACAGCGATGATGTGCGCAAAATTGCGGGTGCAACGCTTAAGCTCCCGTCTGCCGCATCTATGAATGTGATCGGGCCGGATGGCAAGCCTATCACAGGATGGTTCTTTGATGGAAGTAATCGTTGGGGCGATGAGAGCCATAAGAACGCGTATACTACACAAGAATCACATGCGGTCGATGAGAACTGCCAACACGGGCTTTCTTTGAAGGCCGCCCATGACCGGTATTTCGATGTGACCTACACCGACGGCGCTGATGGCGCTGTGTTTGCGGACGAGAAGCACGAAGTCGAAAACAAAAATCCCGTCCCCTTCTACAAGGGTGGTGAGGAGCCTGTCCGCGAGGGTTACACCTTTATCGGTTGGCGTGTGTCTGACGACACGGAGATCGATCTGGAGACCGCAACTGTTACCGGGACGCTCATCCTGGTAGCCCAGTGGGAAGAGATCATCCCCGACGTGCCGGAAACGCCCGATACGCCCGATGTCCCCGATACCCCGGACGTGCCTGACACCCCCGATACTCCGGATACCCCGGATGAACCCGATGTGCCGGATGTCCCCGACACCCCTGACACCCCGGATGAACCCGACGTGCCGGATGTCCCCGACACCCCTGATTTCCCCGAGGACCCCGACGTTGAGGATGAGCCCGAGGCGGAGACCGTCAGCATTGATGACGAGACCGTGCCTCTGGCAGGCATCGTGACCCTCGCCCAGATGCTGGAGGAGATGCGCGTACACGAGCAGGCCGAGGACGTGGAGCTCCCCGCGGACTTCAAGTTCATCGACCATGAATATGCGCAGGCCATCTATTGGGCTCTGGAGCGCCAGCTGGTCGTGGATACTGAAGACGAGCCTCTCGATCCTGACGCGATCGTGACTGTGGGCCTCGTGCGCCAGGTGCAGGAGAACTTCGTGACATACTATAAAGTCCTGAAGGGCTTCACCGTGGACGTTGAAGGCGAAGAAGACGAGATTGTCATGGACCTGGGTGAGCGTCTGTCCGCGTTCTACGAAGATCTGGAGGCGTGGAGTCAAAACTAAGTAAGATCATCCTTCCAAATTCCCACACAGACATGTAAAACGGCGCCGGGGGCTCCTGCCTCCGGCGTCATTTTGATGTAAGATATTTCCTCAACAAACCGAAGGGGGAGCTTCACAGCTCCCCTTCGACTTTTATCTCCGTTCCGTCCCACGTACAGCAGAATCCCCCGCCGTTGGGGGCCTGCCAGCGATAGTATTCATGGCTGGGCTCCAGGGCCTCCAGCAGGGTCATGATGGTGCCGCCGTGGACAACCAGGGCGGCAGCGTCCTCCGGTCCATGGCGGGCCGCGACAGAGCGAAACGCCTCCAGGACCCGGATGCGGACCTCCTCCTTGCTCTCCCCGCCGGGGGGCGCGATATCACCGGAGGACTCCAGCCACGCCTGATAGAAGATGTCGTCCTTGAGTTCCGCGTACGTATGGCCCTCAAAGGCCCCCATATCCGTCTCCTGGAGGCCGGGGACCACCGTCTGTTCCATACCAGGGTAGAGGATGGCCGCCGTCTCCCGGCAGCGGAGCATGGGGGAGACATACAGCGCGTCCGCCGCTGGGGGCCGGACGGCCTCCAGCGCCTCCCGTCCCCGGGCACAGAGGCGCTGGTCCGTGGACCCGATGTAGCGCCGCTCCAGGTTGCCCCGGGTCTGCCCGTGGCGGATGAGGAAGACGGTCATTTCAGCCGCATCCCCAGGCCGCAGGTCACCCGGTAGACCGCCTCGGCGTGGGGGGCCAGCTCACAGCAGATGCGGCCCACCGCCTCCCGCCAGGCCCGGTCCTCGGGGTCTGTGGGCACCACGCCGGAACCCACCTCGTCGCAGATGAGGACCCCCTGGGGGTGGTCCTCCAGCCACGCGCCGATAGCCGCCCGGGGGTCGTCCATGGCCCGGATGGCCAGATGGAGGTCCCGCACGCAGTCCTCCTCCCCCAGCACGCCCTCGCTCCAGGCGTGGACGCCCAGCTCCGCCCGGGCAAAGTCCAGCTTGCCCTGGGAAGCGCCGCCTACAATCAAAATCATATCGCACACATCCTTTCTGTTAATACCACGGCCGCGAGGATCACCAACTCACAGACCTGCAAAAACCATCCCGCCAGATCGCCGGTGAAGCCGCCGAACTGGCGCATGGCCATTGACTTGTAGTAGAAGTAGAAGAGCGCCGCCGCCGCCAGCGCCGCCAGCGCCGCCAGCGGCTCCCCCCAGAGCCCTACCGCCCCGCCGCACAGTACCAGGTAGACCGCCAGCACCCACCAGGGGAACCGGCTCCCCGACTTCAGCGCGGCCCCCATGCCCGCCCGGGCGGAGGGCAGGCGCTCAATGGCCCGGGCGCTGAGGGCGCGGCTGAGGACGAAGCCCGCCGCCAGGGTGGGCAGGCTCTTCGCCTCCGTGAGCAGGGAGAAATAGGCCAGGAACCACACACAGCACCAGATGACCGCAAAGGCCCCGGCGCTGGAGTCCTTGAGGATGACCAGCTTCTTCTCTCGGGAGGCGTGGGAGGCCAGGGCGTCCACGGTGTCGCAGTAGCCGTCCAGGTGGATGCCGCCGGTGACCAGGGCCGGCGCCGCCGTGAGCACCCCCGCCCGCAGGATCGGGCCCGCGTCCAGAAGGCCGCACAGCGCCCCCGCGCCCCAGAACACCGCTCCCACCGCCGCCCCCACCAGGGGGAAAAAGGCCAGGGTGTGGCGCATATTTTTTTCGTTCCATTCCACCATAGGCATGGGGATGCGAGAATAGGTGGAAAAGGCGATGGCGCAGGAGCGCAGGAGCTCTCTCATAGGTCCTCTCCCTTCCTCTCGGAGTTCAACAACAGTATAGCAGATTTTGCAAGAATTGCAAGAGGGAGGCCCCGAAGGACCTCCCCTTTTCTCACGACGCCCCCTGGGCCGCCTGGAGCTGCTGCTTGTTGAACTGGAGGGTATAGAGCTGGTAATACCGGCCGCGGTGGCGGAGGAGCTCCTGATGGGTGCCCTGCTCCAGAATCTCGCCGTGGGCCAGGACGATGATGTTGTCCGCGTGCTGGATGGTGGAGAGCCGATGGGCCACGATCAGCATGGTGCCGATGTTCTTCATCTTCTCCAGGGAGTCCTGGATGAGGATCTCGGTCTCGGTGTCGATGTTGGCGGTGGCCTCGTCCAGGATCATGACCTCCGGGCGGTGGATGATGGTGCGGGCAAAGCTGAGGAGCTGCCGCTGTCCGGCGGAGAAGTTGTTGCCCCGCTCCCGGACGGTCTCGTCCAAGCCGTTCTCCATCTTATTGATGAAGGAGTCGGCGTTGACGTAGCGGCAGGCCTGCCAGATCTCCTCGTCGGTGAAGCGGTCCTCCCGCAGCACGATGTTGCTGCGGACCGTGCCGGAGAAGAGGAACACGTCCTGGAGCATCTGCCCGAAGTGCTTGCGCAGGGAGGCGATCTTGATATGACGGATGTCGATGCCGTCGATGAGGATCTGCCCCTTCTGGATGTCGTAGTTGCGGCAGATGAGATTGAGGATGGTGGTCTTGCCGGAGCCGGTGGAGCCGACGAAGGCCACGGTCTGCCGGGGGAGGACGTGGAAGCTGACGCCCTTGAGGACCCACTCCCCGGGGACGTAGGCAAACCAGACGTCCTTGAACTCGATCTCGCCGCGGATCTCCTCCAGCTCGATGGCGCCGGGCTCATCCACCACCTCGGGCTTCATGTCGAAGATGGTGAAGATCTTCTCCGCGCTGGCGAAGGCGCTCTGGAGCTGGTTGAACTGCTCGGCCAGGTTCTGGATGGGGTTGAAGAACTTGTTGACGTACATGTAGAAGGACACGATGACGCCGCTGGTGAAGCTCTGCCCCAGGAAGGTGCCGCCCTTGATATATCCCCGGCCGCCCAGGTAGAGCAGGCAGAGCACGGAGGAGATATAGAGCATGTAGACCATGGGGCGGAAGATACCGAAGACGAAGATCTGGTTCTGCTTGGCCTTCTTCAGGTCGTTGCTCCGGCGGAGGAAGTCCGCCATCTTCCGCTCCTCCTGGTTGAAGACCTGGGTGATCTTGATGCCGGAGAGGTTCTCGGAGAGGTAGGTGTTGATGTCCGTGGTCCGGTCCTTGACCACCCGGAAGACCTTCCGGGTAAACTTGCGGAAGATCACGGTGAAGAGGACCAGGAAGGGCACGAAGCACAGCACCATCAGCGTCAGCGCGTAGTTGAGCATCAGCATGGCCGCCAGGACGCCCACCACCACGAAGACGTTCTTCGCCATATTGACCAGGATGTTGGTGAACATCATGGAGATGGCATTGGTGTCGTTGGTGACGCGGGTGACCAGCTTGCCCACGGGGATCTGGTTGAGCTGTTCATGGGAGAGGCTCTCAATGTGGACGAACAGGTCCTGCCGCAGGGCGGAGAGGATGCGCTGTCCCGTCCGCTGGAGGATGATGGCCTGGAAGTAGGTGCAGATCAGGGAGACGATGAGGATGCCCGCGTACAGCAGGACCCAGCGGCCCAGCGCTCCCAGCTGGAAGTCGTCCTTGATCATCTCCTCGATGGCGCCCACGATCAGAGGCGAGGCCAGATCGTAGGCGATGGAGACCAGCATGATGCCCAGCACTAGGACAAACTGCTTCTTATAGGGCACCGCGTACTTGAGGAGGCGGCGGATGAGCTCCCCGTCCTCCATGTGGCGGTCGAAGCCCAGGGCCTCCTTCTTGTTTTTGATCCTGAGGTAGGCGGCCACAAAGACGGTGGCAAACACGCTGATGATCGCCGCGACGATCAGGACCGGCAAATACTCACGCATTGTGAAGTGCTCCCTCCTCCTCTAATTTCTGAAGGTCCACCATGTGCCGGTACGCCTTGCAGTTTTCATAGAGCTCGGCGTGGGGGCCCATGGCGATGATCTTCCCGTCGTCGATGAAAATGACCTTGTCCATCTGCTCGATGGTGGAGATGCGGTGGGCGATGAGGATGGTGGTGCGCCCGGAGCGGGTCTTGCGGAGGTTGGAGAGGATGGCCCGCTCGGTCTGGGTGTCCACGGCGGAGACGGAGTCGTCCAGGATCAGGATGGGCGCGTCCTTCATCAGGGCCCGGGCGATGGAGATGCGCTGCTTCTGTCCGCCGGAGACAGTGACGCCCCGCTCCCCCAGGACGGTCTCATAGCCCTCGGAGAACGCCCGGATATTGCCGTCCACGTCGGCCAAAGCCGCGGCGGCTGCAACGGCGTCCTCGTCGGGATCGTCCGTAGTAAAGCCGATGTTCCGGGTGATGGTATCGCTGAAGAGGAAGTTGTCCTGGGGCACGTAGGCCGCAGCCTGACGCACCTCCCGGATGGGAACGGTGTTCACGTCGTGGCCGTCCACGAAGACGGTGCCGTCGGGCACGTTGCAGGTGCGAAGGATCAGGTCCACCAGCGTGGTCTTGCCCGCGCCCGTGCGGCCCACCAGCCCCACGTTCTCCCCGGCGTTGATGGTGAAGCTGACGTCCTGAAGGGCGTCGTACTCCCCGTCGGGGTAGCGGAAGGTCAGGTGGCGGAACTCGATGTCCCCCTTCACCGGGCCCAGCTCCTGGACGTCGGGGCGGTCGATGACATCCTGCTCGGCCTCCAGGAGCTCACCGATGCGCTTGAGGGAGGCGGTGCCCCGGGAGCGCATGTCCACCAGCTCGGCGATGGCGTTGATGGGCCAGACGCAGGCGGTGAAGTAGCCGATGAACTCCATGAGCTGTCCGGCGTTGAAGACGCCCTCGTGGACCAGGTAGCCGCCGTAGCCCAGGATGATGCAGATGACGGACTCCACGAAGAGGACCACCAGGATGCGGAACATCACCGCAATGCGGGTGAAGTCCACGTTGGCGTCCTCGTTCTCCTTGTTGAGGCCCTTGAAGGCCCAGAGCTCCCGGCCCTCCTTGACGAAGGCCTTGATGACGGCGATGCCGGAGAAGCTCTCCTGGGAGAAATCCGAGAGCTTGGAGAAAGCCGCCTGGCGGGTGTCCCACTTCTCGGTCATGTACTTGCCCACCAGGTTGCTGCACGCCAGCATCAGCGCCATGGGGATGAGGGAGAACAGCGTCATGAGGGGGTTCATGCCGAACATCTTCACGATGGAGAGCCCGCCCATGAACACCGCGTCAAAGAGCATGATAAAGCCGGAACCGTAGCAGTCCTGCACCGTCTCCAGGTCATTGGTGAAGAGGCTCATCAGGTTGCCGACCTTGTTTTCGTGGTAGAACTGCCGGGAGAGGTCCTTGGCGTGGTTGAACATCTCGTTTCGGATGTCCGTCTCCACCTTGATGGCGGAGCCGAAGATGCACACGCGCCACAGAAAGCGCCCGACCACGATGGACAGGATGACCCCCACCATGGGCATACAGATCCGGTCCAGCAGGAAGTCCATGTCAAAGACGACTTCCACGCCGTCCACCAGCACGTAGCCCTGGTTGATGCCGTTGATCACCATCTGATAGAGATTTGGAATGATCAGCTGCATATAGTCCACGAGCCCCAGGAAAAACAGGCCGCAGATGAGCCATATGGAATATTTTGCGTAGTATTTGTTGATATGCTTTCCAAAGATCATACCTCTGCTCCTCCTTTGCTTCTTACAGCAGTCCTTCCGCAGGCCCGCAAGCCTTCATTTCCTCCGCCGGTTCCTCCTTTGCCAAAGTGATCCCGGGCCGCTGGAAAACCGCGTTGACCTGTATTATATAGCCGCCTTTGGAAGAAGTCAATAGGCTTAACAATATAATTGTTACAATTGTGTAACAGTGGAAAAACGGGAGAAAACCGGCGGAACATTATGTGTTCCGCCGGTTTTCCGCAACTACTTTTATGGAAATTTCGAGTGGACTCCCAAAAGCAAGGCGCAAGCCTTGCGGACAAAAAGTTTTTTCTTTTCTGCTTCTCTTTTCTTTTGTACACAAAAGAAAAGAGAAGGTCCGCTCAGGGCTCCACGCGGGGATTGTAGTACCGGCCCTGGTCCTCGCCGGGGGACTTCCAGCGGATGGCCCGGGTGGGGCAGCGGTGGAGGCAGGCGAGGCACCGGACGCACTGGGGCTTGGACCAGGCGGGCCTGCCCTCGGACATGGTGATGGCCCCGCAGGGGCACAGCTCCTGACACAGCCCGCAGCTGACGCAGGCGTCCGTGACCAGGAAGGGCCTCGTAGAGCGTCCGTGGGCATAGGGCTGGTAGGCCACGGCGGTCAGCGCACCGGGGAAGTGCCCCTGACAGCGGTCGTAGTCGCCGACCCCCCGGGCGAGGATGGCGGCGCAGGCCTCGTCGATGTAGGCCTCTGCGGCGTCCAGCTTCTGTTCGATGGCCTCCTGGTCCGCGATCTTGAACATGGGGACGTAGTTGTCCACCATGGGGACTGCGAACTGGGCGGAGAGGGTGAGGCCCTTCTCCTTGAGGAGCTTCCGCATCTGGCTGCCCGCACCGGCGGTGGTGCTGCCGCAGGTGAGGATCAGGTAGATATACTGATCCTCGTACCCGTTCAGGGCCAGCTTCTTGAGGAAAAAGGTCAAAATGCTGGGCAGGCCGAAGAAGTAGGTGGGTACCACGAAGCCCAGGCGCTCCTGACGGCTCAGGTCATAGTGGTAGGCGCGGCTTCGCACGGCGTCCCGCAGGAAGACCAGGCGCTCTCCGGTGGCCCCGGCCAGGCGCTGGGCCACGTATTTGCTGTTGCCGGTAGCGGAAAAGTAAAAGATCATATGAGGACTCCTCTCATGTTAGGATCATCAGGTATCACACGTTCCAGAGGTTCTCCGGATACAGCCCCTGCTCCGTCTTCTCCCGCAGGGCGGCCACCACGGAGGGCTTATCCTCCCGGTAGGTGACGCCGAACCACTTGTCCGTGCTGGAGAGCACCCTGATCCGGGCCCGGTCCCGGCGGATCAGGTCGTCGGTCATGAGGGGGATAAAAAACTCGCCCTTCTCGGGGTTCTCCGCCAGAATGCGGTCCAGGAAATAGGGGAAGCGCTCCCAGGCCTCGTCCAGGAAGCTGCGCTGGAAGCCCCAGAAGTTCATGCTCACCAGGGTACTGCCGGGCAGGTGGACCCAGGTCTCGCCGCCGTCGGGGCTGTAGCGCGCGCCGTCTCCGTCCTTGAAGAGGGCGGTGCGCTCCACCACCTCGGTCAAAAAACCGTCCTCCCCCACTTGGCAGACGCCCCGGGCCACACTGCCGTTATCCGTGACCGTGTTGCCCAGCAGGTAGCCCGCCATGGCGTACTGGAAGCGGTCCGGCTGGTCGGGATGGGCCGTCAGGTAGTCGTAGATCATCCCGAAGGCCCCGGGGCCGTAGTAGTCGTCGGCGTTGATGACCGCAAAGGGTCCGTCGATGACATGCCGCGCCGCCAGGACCGCGTGGTTGGTGCCCCAAGGCTTCTTGCGCACAGCGGGGACCGTGTAGCCTGCCGGCAGGTCGGTGAGCTCCTGGAAGACGTAGCGCACCTCCATGCCCCGGCTGATCCGGTCGCCCACGGCCTCCCGGAAGTCCTGTTCCAGCTCATGCTTGATGACGAAGACCACCGTCTCGAATCCCGCCCGCTTGGCGTCGTAGATCGAGTAGTCGATGATGCTCTGCCCGTGGCCGCCCACAGGGTCCATCTGCTTGAGTCCGCCGTAACGGCTCCCCAGCCCTGCGGCCAGCACCAATAGTACCGGTTTTTTCATACCGTCGTTCCTCCATCGTTCGTTCCTTTCGCCGCCCGGTCCATCCCCGGGACGGCAATTTTAGGATAACACAAGTTGGCGCGGTTGTAAACGGGTTTCTTGCAAAGAGGGAGCGCCGCCAGGCGCTCCCTCTCTCAGATCGAAAAATCCTCCTGTTTCAGGCGGGAAGTCTCCAGCTTCACCGGCCGGGGCGGGACCCGCTTGAAGGGATCGTACTTGAAGCGCCCGCAGTGATACTCCGCCGCCACCACGCCCTTCCGGGAGCAGGCGACCTCCCGGTCGCTGATGGCGCTGCCCTTGGCACAGTAGGCGCACCGGGGCTCGATGTCCTTCCGAAGCAGCATGGCGGGCCTCCTTACAGCGTGCGGATCGCCACTTTGTCCGCCTCGGCGGTGGCGGCGATCTGGGTGATGGGGTGGTCGTAGCTGCGGATGATCTCCGAGGCCAGGGTGTCCTCCACGTCCTTCTGGATGGTGCGGCGGAGGGTCCGGGCGCCGTAGGCGGCGGAGTAGGACTTCCTGACCAGGTAGTCCACCAGGGCGTCGTCATAGGTGAGGGCGAGGCCCTTCTCCTTGAGGCTGGCCTTGAGCTCCTCCAGCATCAGCCGGGCGATGGGGCGGAAGTCCTCCTCCGTGAGCTTGTTGAAGTAGACGATCTCGTCCACCCGGTTGATGAACTCCGGGCGGAGGAACTGCTGGAGGGCCTTCATAGCCCGGTCCTTACCCAGGTCGTTGACGGACTTGTTGAAGCCCACGGTGCCCTCCTTCCGGTCGCTGCCGGCGTTGGAGGTCATGACGATGACCGTGTTCTCAAAGTTCACCTTCCGCCCGTGGGCGTCGGTGATCTGACCGTCGTCCAGGATCTGGAGCAGGACGTTGAGCACGTCGGGGTGGGCCTTCTCGATCTCGTCGAAGAGGATGACGGAGTAGGGCTTGCGGCGAATTTTCTCCGTCAGCTGTCCCGCCTCGTCGTAGCCCACATAGCCCGGCGGGGAGCCGATGATCCGGGAGACGGAGTGCTTCTCCATGAACTCCGACATATCCAGGCGGATAAGGCTCTCCGGGGCGTTGAAGAGGTCCTCGGCCAGCTGCTTGACCAGCTCCGTCTTCCCCACGCCGGTGGAGCCGACGAAGATGAAGCTGACAGGCTTGTGCTTGGGGGAGATGCCCACCCGGTTGCGCCGGATGGCGGCGGAGACGGCCTCGATGGCCTCGTCCTGGCCCACGATCTTCTCCTTGAGCCGCCGGTCCAGCTCAATGAGGCGCTTGAACTCCTCCTCCCGGATTTTGCTGGCGGGAATTTTGGTCCAGAGCTCAATGACCCGGGCCAAGTTGTCCATAGTCAGCTGGGGCTGTCCCTGGGCGTTGAGTGCGTCCAGCTCGGTCTGAAGCTGGAGCTCCTTGCTCTTGATCTCCGCCAGGCGCTCAAAGTTGGGCTCCTCGGCGGCCTCCAGGAGCTCCCGCTCCTTGGCGTAGTCCTGGATCTCCCGGCTGATCTCCTGGCGGCGGTTGATGGCCGCGTCCTTCAGGTTCATGTCCGAGCACGCCTCGTCGATGAGGTCGATGGCCTTGTCGGGCAGGAAGCGGTCGGTGATATAGCGCTCGCTGAGAAGCACCGCCTGACGGAGGATGCCCTCCGGAATCTGCACGCCGTGGAAGCTCTCGTAGTAGTGGGCGATGCCCCGGAGAATTTCCATGGTGTCCTCCAGATTGGGCTCGCTCACGGTCACGGGCTGGAAGCGGCGCTCCAGGGCGGTGTCCTTCTCGATGTGCTTGCGGTACTCGGTGAAGGTGGTGGCGCCGATGACCTGAATCTCCCCCCGGCTGAGGGCGGGCTTGAGGATGTTGGCGGCGTTCATGGAGCCCTCGGCGTCGCCTGCGCCCACGATGTTGTGGACCTCGTCGATGACCAATATCACGTTGCCGCACTTGCGGATCTCCTCAATGAGCCCCTTCATGCGGCTCTCGAACTGCCCCCGGAACTGGGTGCCCGCCACCAGGGCGGTCAGGTCCAGCAGGTACACCTCCCGGTCCCGGAGCTTGAAGGGCACGTCGCCCTTGGCGATGCGCTGGGCCAGACCCTCGGCGATGGCGGTCTTGCCCACGCCGGGCTCGCCGATGAGGCAGGGGTTGTTCTTCTGCCGGCGGTTGAGGATCTGGATGACCCGTTCGATCTCCTGCGCCCGGCCCACCAGGCTGTCCAGCTTCCCGGAGCGGGCCCGCTCGGTGAGGTTGATGCAGTAGTTGTCCAGATACTTCCGCTTGGGGGTCTTGTCGGTCTTGCGCTCTTTGGGCTCGTGGCTGCGGGCGCTCTCGGCGGAGGGGGCGCTGGGGGCGTCGCCTCCGCCGAAGAGGCGGTTGAGGAAGGGGAAGGTGGCGGTTTTGCCGTCCTCGCTCTCGTCCTCCTCGTCCTCCCGGGGGATGAGGCCCTCCAGGGACTCCGCCCCGCCGAAGGCCTGCATCATCTCCTCGGAGATGGTGTCCAGGTCGTCGTCGGTGATGCCCATGCGGCGCATCATCTCGTTGACCTGGGGGAGCCCCAGATCCTTGGCGCACTTGAGGCAGAGGCCCTCGTTGACGGTCTCCCCCTTCTCGATCTTGGAA
>Ga0137310_100327_pt1 | contig 31388 bp, 35 predicted proteins | sample NAcewiD2O_June_2_FD_97183 | JGI IMG/M metagenome (GOLD analysis project Ga0137310, IMG submission 97183) | Mouse cecal microbial communities from Vienna, Austria - N-Acetylglucosamine amended D2O_June | ecosystem: Host-associated > Mammals > Digestive system > Large intestine > Cecum | place...
ACCCAGCCGTTCCTGCGGGAGAGCTGGAAGCGGTTGAGTAAAAAGGTGTAGGCCACCTTGGCGTCCAAACTCATGTCGGCATAGCGCGGATCGGAAAACAACCAGCGGGGCATCTGCATATGGTAAATACTTTGCACGTCCGTCTGCCGCATCAGCGGGAAGGACGGGCGCTCTTTCATGGTCGCGGCCCTCATGAAAATACCTCCATTCGGCGGGCCAACTGGCCCTTGATATTTTGATAAAATTCTGATAAAATAAAGGCAGTAAAAGGAGGGGTTCTTATGATGCACATTCGTCCTGTCTCAGATTTGAGAAACAAGTTTCCCGAAATTGAACAGACAGTATTGAAGAACGGGGAACCCGTTTACTTGACAAAAAACGGCTACGGTTCCATGGTGCTTCTCAGTTTGGAACAGTACGCCGCGCTGACTGATGATGTGGAACTGGCGTTGGATGAGGCGGATAAGGCGGCGGAGCTTTCCGACGCACGCTATACCGGCCAGGAAGTATTCAGCCGGATAAGGGGGCGTATCCGTGAACGGAAGGCGCTATAAGCTGAATATTCTCCCCCTGTTTGAGGATGACTTGAATGAGATCGTGGATTATATCACCTATCGTTTGAGGAATCCCCTGGCTGCGGAACACCTGGTGGACGAGGTGGAAAGGGCCATTGAGGATCGGCTGGACTGTGCGGAATCCTTTGAACCGTACCGCTCCAGCCGTGAGCGCAAATGCCCCTATTACCGCATCCAGGTCAAGAATTTCTCCATCTTTTACGTGGTGATCGGCAATACCATGGAAGTGCGCCGCATGATTTACAGCCGGCGCAATTTGAAAGATCTGATTTGAAGCGGCCCGCCGGGGTTTACCTCCCCGGCGGGATTTCTTCGTCCTCAACATCCCCGCCCACTACGCCGTCAGGCCCCAGCTCCACCATACCCAGGCCCTGGCCTTGGTCGGTGAACTGATATTCCACACCCTGGGACGGGTTGGGCCCATCCTCCGGATCCGGCTGCTTTGGCGGCGCGGGCGGCTCCTGTCCGGGTACATCCGGCGGGACCGCCTTTTTTGACGCTTTGACCTGCTCCTGTTCCTCCCGCAATCTCCACTCCGGCGTGTAGTCTGCCACCCGGCAGGACTTCAACTCACTGTACCCCGGCAGCTCCTCCGGCGACAGCTTATAAAGCAGCGCGGGCTTCCTGCCCTGGAACAGGGCGATACACTGGCGGCGATCCAGACGTAATATTTCATCCGGCTGCATCAGCTCCCGCTGGGTGTTGCTGCGGGTCTGGGAATAGGGCCGGGTGTTGCCGTAGACGAAGCCGTAGAGCGGCGGCTGGGGCTTGGATTGGCTGGTGAGGGAAATGGTCACCTTGCCGCACTTTTTGGAGATGTAGTCCGCCGAGGTCCAGTCGTTGCACCCCATGTAAAGTGTCTGATCGAAGGTGGCCAGTTGGTTCTCCCACTCCTTGCCGGGGTACTTTTCCTGCCACTGGGACAGGCTCTGCACCACTACCTGGCAGCTCATGTTGAAGCCACGAATGCTGTTCAGCGCGTCGGCGATGCCGTCCATGTAACCGATGTTGCAGTATTCGTCCAGACAGAAGTTTACCAGCACCGGCAGGCGGCCGCCCTTCCCCTCCAGCCGGGCGTAGTCAGACAGCCGGGGCAGGGCCAAGGAGAAAAACAGGGAGCTGAGGAAGCGGTAGGCGCTGTCCTGGGCGGAGATGATAACAAAATAGGCGCAGGGCTTCTGCCCCGGCAGCAGCAGATCCACATCGTGGTTCCGGGTGATGGCGTCCACCAGCTTGTTTTGGAAGATGGCCAGACGGTTGCCCAGGCCGATGGCGATGCTCCCCCACAGGTTTTCCTTGGCCTTGAGAAACAGACCGTGGTGGCCCTTGGCCGGATGATCCGGGGGAAGCTGGGCCAGGGTGCGGTTGATGTCCTGGATACTCTGATGGGCCAGCATTTGGTACACATCTCCCAGCCCCCGCTTTTCGATGGGGAGCAGATTACCTTTGCTGTCCTTCAGGTTCACCACATAATGGATCAGCGCCATGAGCAGGTTCAGCTCCGCGCGGCTCCAGAAGTCGTCCGCCTCCCGTGGGCCGGAGGTGTTCTGGATGATGGTGTTGGCCACCGTCTGGGCCAGCTGAGGCTCCTTGTCCAGCCCATACAGGCAGTTCCAGCCATCGGAGTGGGCCATATCCAGAAAATTCACCGCCTTGACGTAGTGGCCGTGCTCCTTGAAGTAGGGGGACAGCTTTTCAAAAAGCTCGCCCTTGGGATCTGTTATGTAAACTGATTCTCTGCGCTGGGCACAGCCCATCAAAAACGGGATGATGAAGCCACGGGATTTCCCGCTGCCGGGAGCGCCGATGCACAGCAGATTGTTGTTGTCCCCCGGCACCATGCGGTGGGCGGCATAGAGGGCGTACTTGTCCGGGTCATCCGGGCGCTTTTTGTACTTGCCCAGCATCATGCCCTTTACCTCAGCCACACTCCCCACCTCCAGAAACTCCCCCATCTCCTTCCGGGTCAGGAAGCCAGAGGAACCATGGGTGCCGTCGGGCAGGATGTCGAAGCCCCGGCTGTCCCGGGTGGCCTTGTAGCCGGAAAACCACTTGTACCCCGTCCCAGTGAACAGACATACCAGCAGGGCAATGACGGCGGTGGCCCCCAGGCCGAAGGGCGTGAACAGCACAAACCAGTTGCGGAAGGGGTTGAACACCCAGATGCTCTCCACCACTTCATCCCCCGCCTTGTGGAAGGTTGAGGCGATGCCAAGTCGGATGGAGTTCAGCAGCATTCCATAGAGATACCAGCCTGCCAGCCCTGCGGCGGCGTAGAATGGCAGCTTCTTTTTATGGCGCTCATACCAGGGGCCGATTTGGGGTTCAAGGCGATCTTCCAGTTTTTCGATGAGCTTGGATAAGCGGGGCATCCGCCACATCTCCTTTCGAGGTTGTGAATTGGGTGCGCGGGGGAACATAGGGCGAGGGCTTTCTACCGGTGACGGCGGAGATCGCCTCGGGGGTGAGTACAAACACCCGTGCCAGATTTTTGTCCCGGCAGCGGGGGAACAGCACCTGCTCCGCCTGCCCCTCCAGAGCGGCCATGGCGATCTGGGGGAAGCCCTGGCTTCTGGCTGTGCGGATGGCTGCGTTGATCCGGCGCAGATCCATATCCGCCGCCAAGACGAAGGGCACACCCTGGAACATGGCGTCCCACTCGGGCACGTCATCAGGGGGCGGGCGGTACTGGCCTTTCAGCGCCGCCTGGGTGAGCTTCCTGCGGTAGTCCGGCACGGCCATGATCTGGAGCTGCACCGCTCCGGTGGCGTCGCAGGACAGCAGATGGACGGGGAGCTGAAGGCAGCGGTACGCGCCGCTGTAGGTGAGCAGTTTGGTGTCCTTCCGCTCCATGGGGCGGTCCAGCTCGCTGAGGACGCTCTTGTAACTGTCCCCAGCAAACATAAAAGCGCGGTTCATGTCTCGGAACCGGGCGGTTTGGTTGGAGAACGCCGCCAGCTCATCCATCAGCGCCAGCTTGCCGATGCCGGGGCAGACGTAGTGCATGGCGTACAGACTGTCCCCCAAGCGGGCCAGGGCGGCCACCCGGGTGCTGCCCCAGGGGTTGGAGCCACGGCTCCGGGCAATGGTCGGAAGAAACAAAGAAGCGGCACTGTCCAACTCCTCCGGCCCGAGGGTGAAGGGATCGACCCCGCCGTGGTAGGCGGTCACCACCAGCCGAGACACCCGGACACGCCGCTCGATCAGCGGCGGATGGTAGGCCCGGGTGGTCTGGGGAACCGCGCCGTCCAGCAGATGTTCCAGAAGGAGCTGCCCCTTGCTGGTGAGCAGCAGCGCCCCGCTCTTTTCGTGCCGCCGGATGAGGCCCAGGCCCATGAGGTTTTTCCGCTCGGCATCTGAGGCGATCCCCCTCAAGTCCCTGGGTTGGATGAACTGGCACCAACACAGCAGCTTCAAAATGTCAACGTCCCGATGGCTGAAAATCACGCATACCGCGCCTCCCTCCATATTCCTGCGTGCGCCGAAAACGCCCTTGCGCCGGTATCGGCGCAAGAACTTTTTCGGCGCTTTCCCAAGCCTCCTATGGGGAGCCAATCTGATGGCTCCCCATAGAAGTCAGCTTTTTTCGCTTACCGCGTTTTTGCCGCCGCCCCGAAAGCCTTTGTTTTCAGCGGCTTGGAGCGGCGGACACCCATCAGATTTTTACAAACCCGCCAACCGGTCGAAAATGGCCCAAACTGAACCAAAACCTGATGGGTGTCCCGGTCACTTTTTAGGGCACTTCAGCTCCAGCCTCCATTGTAAAAATGCTTCACCTCGTAGTCCCCGGAGTGGAACGCGAAGAAGTCCGCCGCGTCGGACAGATCCAACAGGGTGATGTGACACACGTCCAACTCGCTACGCCCGGACAGCAGCGCCAGGCCCAGGGTGTGCTGGTCGTCGTCCGGGATGAGCCTGCCCTTGATGGCGTTGCTCACCGCCTTCCACCCCTTGTTGTCCTGGTCGAAAATGTGGCGGCCCTTGGCGCTGGTGAACTCGTCGATCACCAGCAGCGCCCGGTTGAAAAAGGGCAGCTTGCAGCCCTGCGCCTCGTAGTCGTCCAGCAGGCGGCGGATGGTGTCGCTGAGCCACTCCGGGGGCTGGAACCGGCAGTGGGGCAGCAGGGTGTTCAGCGTGATGTGGAGCCAGTTATACCCCAGCAGCTCCACCGACCCGGCAATCTCCATGGGCGGGAGGACGGGCCGGGAGCCGTAGCCCCCGGTGCCTGTGCTGTACCGCTCACACAGCTTCCGAACCTCCAGCGCCGCGCTCTCAAACTGCGCCGCCGTCTGCTCCAACGCCTTTTGGAGCTTGTCCGGGTCTGGTGTTCCGCCGTCCGCCAGCGCGGCCAGCACCCCTGTTTGGCAAAAGGCGTTGTTGGCCAGCTTCTGGAGGTGGGCGGCATCCTGCCGAAAACTCATTTGCCGCCCTCCTTCCGCCGGACGCGCAGGTCGGTGGGGGAGGTGGTGATGGCATCATACTCTTTCTCGGTGGCATGGAACTGCACCGGCACATGATTGTACCCGATGCACAGCAGGCCCTCCCCCCGGCGGAACCGGGTGATTTGCCGCACCTCATCCTCAGACAGGTTCAGCACCCCTTGGATGAGCCGGGCCTCCTGTTCCTCCATCTGCATCACCAGCTTGATCCGGCTGGAGTCCAGAATGCCCTTGCCGTATTTGCCGCCGTCCAGCCCAAACAGATCCTGCATCCCCTGGGTGGAGGTGATGGCGATGCCGCCCAAGCCGCGAATAGTCTTGACCATTTCTTGCACAAAGCCTGCCGCTAAGGGGTTGGAGTTGGCCCCCACCAGGGACCACAGCTCATCGGCGATGAGGGCGGACAGGTCGCTGCCCGCGTCCATGATGAGATCGTTGGCAATGTCGGTGGCCCAGAAGATGCCGGGGAGCAGCAAATCGTCCGGCATCCCGGAGGTGTCCAGCACGATGTACTTGTTGTCCAGGTCGATCTCGTTGCGCTGGCCCATGGCGGAGGCCGAGCCGGTAACATAGCGGGCCAGCACCACAGCCAGGTGCTTGGTGTCCGGGTTCTGGGAGAGCACATCGTACCAGTCCGGCAGGATGGGCATTTCCACAAACCGGCCGTTTTCATCGGTGATGGTAGCGTTGTCAAAGGTGATCCCATACCGCCGGTAGCACTCCACCAGGGAGGAATCCAGCAGGTTTTTGTCCTCATCAGAGAGGTCACGTTTCTGGAGCGAATACCAGATAATCAGCCGGGATATCTTGTCCGCCAGCACCGAATCATCCCGAGCGGCCATGTCCCGCAGACCGGCATAGCTGTCCAGCGATTTGCGCCGGACGGCCATGATGTTGGGGCAGTCCTTGGAGGACGGGGACAGGCGGAGGTACAGCCCGCCCAGCAGCTCGCACAGGGGGCGGAACTCGTGGCCCTTCTTGGGCACGATGAAGATCACCCTTCTCCCCTGCTGGCGCAGCCGCCCGCCCAGGCACTGAAGCGTGAAGGTCTTACCCGCGCCGGAGGAGCCGCCGATCCAGCAGTTGCCGTTGGTGTACTTGTAGTCGTCATAGGGGTCAAGAAACACGGGGGATCGGTTGTAGAGGTTCAGCCCCAGGAAGATGCCGTTGCGGTCGCTGAGCTCGTAGGAGGCAAAGGGAAACGCCGCCGCCACGCCGGAGGTGAGGGCGTTGCGCCGGGATTTGCGCTCCACGTCCGCGTCCAGGGCCAGCAGGGGGAGCGCCGAGAGGAATGCCTGCTCGTTTCGGTAGTCGCAGCGGCGGGCGATCATGTCGATGGACACGCACAGCTTTTCCACCGCCGTCACCCGCTGTTCCAGGGTTTCCGGGTCGTCCGCCGTCACCTCCACCAGGGTGTGCATATAGTAAAAGTCCTCGTTTTGCCGATTCATGGCATCCTTCAGATACAGCCCGGAGTTGATGGCGCTGTCCAACTCCTCGAAGTCCTGGCGGGTGTCCCCCACATCCCGCATCCGGGAGCGGTTCACCATGGTGGTCTGGGAAATCTTCGAGAGGATTTTTTCTTTACTCTGACGTTTCACCGTAAAACTGAGGCTGACGCCCTCCCCGGCCTCCACCAGCGGGGCCAGCCAGCAGGAACCCACGGTGGTGGAGTAGCCGTAGCCTGCCACATAGAGGTAGGCGTGGTACACCCCGTCCACCAGGATATAGTCCCGGTTCTTGGTGTCGATGGCGGTAGGGGACAGGATATCCAGGATGGTAGTGGAGCCCGCCTCCAGCTCGGACAGGTCGGGCTTTTCCTCGCCAAATAGTAGCCGCTTAATGGGGTTTTGCTTGGGTTCGGCGGTGTCCGTTTTCTTTTTGGCCCGCTTGACTGGGGCCTTTGTTGCTTTCTTTTGCATCGAGTTGTTCCTCACTTAATGAAATTTGAAAACGCTTGCCTAAAATTATCGTGTGCGGTAAGATATTTTTAAAAACAGCCTCATTGCACCACACGCTAAAACGGGGTATGCTTAACGTAGGAGGTGACGAATATGGCGAATGAAGATAAAAAAGATTTCAATGCTATGCTGCATGACAGCAAAGATATGCCAAAATTTCAGACGATCACTGACGCAAAAAGCATTGAAAAATATGGCGGAGACAGAATGTATTTTGCGCCGCCAATCGAGTATGACAAGGTAATGAAGCGAGTCCCGTATGGGAAAGTAACCACTGTCGGAAAAATACGGGAATACTTTGCCGCGTTGAGCGGTGCGGATTTTACGGAGCCAATTACAGCAGGGATTTTTGTGTCTATCGCGGCATGGGCGAGCTATCAGCGGACTACCGACGAAACGCCTTATTGGAGGACGCTGAAAGCGGACGGCGAATTAAACGCAAAGTATCCCGGGGGCGTTGAGGCACAAAAGGCAAAGCTGGAAGCGGAAGGACATATTATTATTCAAAAGGGGCGGAAAAACATTCGGTACTATGTGAAGGACTACGAAAATGCCGCTTTCGATTTGAATTAAACAACTTTCAGTTCAGCAGGCGGCTGTCAACATCGGACAGCCGCCTGTTTTTGCGCTATTCCTCATAAAGTCCGTGGACGGCGGTGGTCATGTCGAACACGCCCTCCGGGAGCTGCACCCGGCGGCTGGTCCGCTTATTGATGATCTCGTACAGCAGCTTCAAAATGAAGTCGTCCATGAAGCTGGGCTCCAGCACCTCAAGCTCACAGCCGTCCAGATACCGCCGGGCGGTGTCCGCCTCCTCGTTGAGCCGTTGGACGATGGCGGCGGTGGTGCGGCCCTTGGCGTACATCCGCCCCTCATACTGGAATATGAGAAAGAAGCGGTGCCGCAGGGCATCGCTGGCAACCCCCTGGCCAATCTCCTTGATGTTGTCCTCGATCATCTCCCGGCAGGACTGGTTGGGCTCATGGGCGGCGAACTCCTTCATCCGCTCCACGTAGTCCGCCGTATCGGCGGGCAGGGTACGGGCCTCGATCTGCAAATCATCCGGCGCGATCTTCAGCCAGGCGGCATAGCTGGAGATGATGTTCTCCCGGTCATTGGGGGATTTCAGATAGATGTTCACCGGCAGCACCTCCAGGATCTTCACGAAGCGGCCATCCTTGGTAACCACCACGCCGCCTACGACGTTCTTGATAGGAAGCCATGCCTGGATGCTGTCCCGAAAGGGTTCGTCGGCGGGAGCCTTTGCCCCGCCGACGAACAGCAGTTGTTTCAAATCCATGGTTCAGTTTTTTCCTCCTCTGTATGTCATAAGCCGGCGTTTTTTCCGCCAGCGCCACCAGGCGGCGATCCAGCGGGTGAGGCTGTCGTCCCGCACGCCAATGAGCCCGAAGCCCCCCAGGGGAACCACGATGATGAGCGTCACCGTAATCTTGGCGGTCAGTTCCAGGGGCAGCAGCACGAGACAGAAGTACAGTACCGGCAGCACCAGGATCACAGCCTCCACCAGGTTGCGCAGCTCGAACAGGCCTATCACCCGGCCCGCGTCGGTGAAGTTGGCGGGGATGTAGTAGGTCTCATTCACGCTGTTCCACCACCTTTTCCAGCAGACGACCCCGGAGGGGCTTCAGCTCCCGCTCCAGGGCCTGAGCCGTGCTGGCCCGGTGGGAGATCACCACCTCCAGCGCCGACAACAGCTGCCGCTCCAGCCGGGGGGTGGGCGGGATCAGGCCCAGCTCTGCCCGGCTGAGGTATTGATTGGACAGCCCGCAGGCGTCGGCCAGCTCGGTGAGACAGACGCCGTGCCGGTGCCGCAGGGCGCGCAGATTGGTTTCATGTTCCATACGCTTCACTCCAAACAGTTGATTTCATCCGCCGCCTACCGCGAGAACGCCCAGAAGGGCCCGCCCGCGCCGGCCCGGGAGGCCGCCTCGTTGACGACGGTGCGAAGGGGCCACTCCTGATCGCTCCGCTTCACGCTGGCGGGGTCGGCCACCAGCACCTTGCCCTCCTCGGTGATGCCCCGCAGGACGATGAAGTGGCCGGTGGTGGTGAAATGGCCCGGGGCCATAATGGCGATGACCAGCTTGCCCGATTCCAGCGCCTCCACCAGCTTTTTGCTGTCCTTGCCGATTTTGTCAACGGTGAGGCCGTAGTGCTCGCCGCCGTTGGGGATCAGGCTGTGGTAGCTCCCGTTGCCCTCACAGCGGTAGCCATTCTGGGCGGACCACTGGGCCACGTCATAGGGCGTTACCTTGTTGTCCGTCATGGACGCCACCACCATGGCCAGGGCGGTGGGGCCGCAGCCCTCCCAGCCGATGGTGCCGGTACGGCCATAGAGCTTATTGCCCCACCGGGCGTCCGTCTGGTTGTAGTAGACCACGGGGGTGTCGGTGCTGGAAAAGACGATATCGCCGTAGTCGGTGTTGTACTTGCCCGGGCCGTCGGTGTCGCCGGGGCTGATGCTCTGGCCGTCCGCCAGCACCGAGTAGAGCAGGGCCGCCCAGTCCTTTTCCTCCTGGGTGAAACCCAGCTTGTCCATGTACGCGTCCGGCGTCAGATCCCGAACTGAGATGTGCAGGACGCGGTCTGTGATGGAAGCGGTATAGGTCAGCTTGTCGGAAAGTAGCTTTTCAATGGTGGGTTCATCCATGACGTTGAGATCCTGCTTGTATCGGACGGAGCCGATGGCGATGAGCCAGTAGTGGTTCACATTGCCCAGGGACTTTTCCACCTCATAATCATCGTAGTCGGGCACATCCTCCGTCATGAAATTCGGGAGAATGCTCTCCACCAGCCGGTCGATGATGGATTGGTTTTTCCGGTCGATGTTCTGATAGATCGTTTCCAGCCCATGGGCTGACGCGGTAAAATCCATGACATCAGGCGTGGTGGAGCTGTCATAGCCGAAAAAGATGTTGGGCAGGACGGTGAACAACAGCATGGGAATGAGGAGCAGCAGGGCCAATGCCCCGGCAATTATTTTAATCAGGTAAGGGGCTGACTCCTGGGCGGCGGCGAGGGCCGCACCCTTGGCCCCGGTGGTTGCCAGGGCAGCTGCGATATGCGCCGCCGCCCTGGCCGCACCGCCGGCCCGGTTTTCGTTTTCACCCATGACTGTTCCCTCCTCTCCTGTTGGGCGGTGGACGGTGGACGGGCTTCGCCCGCGTCGTCCGGGCTTTGGCCGTCCGGGGCTGTCCCGCCGCCTGTTTGCCGGCGGGCGCGGTTCCTGCACCGCCGGGGCGAACCGTGGGAGCGCCACCCTTTACCGGGGTAGACGCAGGTTTGGCAGATGTGCGCAGTTCCTGCCGAGCCGTGCTGGGAGATGTGCCTCCTGCCGGGGGCGCCGCTGTGGCCGGGGGAGCATTCCTGCCGGGCCGGGATGCAGATTCAGCGGGCCGCTGGGTACTGCGGGTCGGTTTTCCTGGGTTGCCGGCCTGGGACGCGCCGGAAGCCGCCGGAGTGCCGGGTGTTTTCGGGGCAACGCCCGAATCTCCCCGGCGGGTGGCGCGGGTATCGCCCGGCTTGGGCGGGGACTTGGATGCCGCCGGGCCGCCGGGATGGGGCGGTCTGGGCGCGGTGGGCGGTGCTTTCCCGCCGGACGCACCCGCTCTGCCGCCGTTCGTGGTCACATTGGTCTGGGCTGATGTCTGGCTGGTGCTGTTCACCGTGCTGCCGCCCGCGGAATGGGTAGATCGGGTGGACTGGGAGTGCGTTCCCGTTCCTGCCGCGCCGGGCCGAGGGCTGTTGGGTTGCTTCGGCGCGGTGGCTTTCGGTGCCGTTCCTGCCGCGCCGGAATGGGACACACCGGGCCGCTGGGAACTGCCTGACCCCGCCGCACCAGGCGCAGGCGTGTTGGCCGCGCCGGAGGGCGGCACATAGCTGTGGGGGTGGCCGGTTCCAGGGGGCACAGAGCTTCTCCGGGTCTGCTGGGGTCGCCCGCCGCCCCGGGCAGTATTCGCCGCGGCGCTGCTGGTATGTTTCTGCTGGGCGGATGCCTGGGAGGAATTTTCCTGCCGGGTGCTGGTCTGCTGGGCGGAACTTTGCTGGCCGGTGCTGTGGTATGTATACCTGCCGCCGCCACGCGATCCGCCGAAGTTCTGGGAACTGTCCCCGGAAGTCTGACTGCCGCTGGAACGGCCCCCGCCTCGCCCGCCGCCAAAGGAGCCGCCGGGCCTCTCGCCGCCTTGCGCTTCGTTCCCGGAAGTCGGGCCACCGCTGGAGCGTCCGCCGCCCCGGGCGCTGCCGAAGCGTCCTCCGCCGCCGGCGGAAAAGCGGGAACCGAACCGGGAACCGCTGAACCCGCTGCCGGTTCTCGTGCCGGAAGCGGACGCGCCAGCAGTTCTCCCGCCGCCAAAGCCGCCACCTGTGAAGCCCTTTGCCACGCCGCTCACCGCTGTGCGCACCACCGTGTAGGCCAGCATACCGGGCAGGGTTCGCCCGGGGCCGCCGGTGATGGCCGGGTTCAGGCCGATGCGGGTGATGATGGCGTCCGACTTTTTTGCCACCTTCACGATGGCGAAGATGAGCACCATCCAGGGCAAAACGTCCAGCCCGGAGGGCACTGTGGACACCACCGAGAACAGCATTTTGAAGCAAACCAGATTGGTGACCATCAGCAGGCACATGGAGCCGAACATCCGGCACCAGCCGGTGAAAATGGACGCGGTATTTTTGCTGCCGCCCATGGCAAAGGCCAGGGGCGCGGTGAGGGTAAGCATGGCCAGGATCACATACCGCTCGGCGATCTCAATGAGCAGCCCCAGCACCTTGAACATGACGATGACACTGCAAATGATGGCCATGAGCCAGGAGGCGGTGAGCGTCCCAAAGACGCTTTCATCCACCAGGGACACGTTGGTGGCGTCCGGGATGCTCAGCAGATCCATGATGCTGGAGGTGAGATCCAACCCAATACGGCAGATCTGGGGGCTGGCCAGCAGCAGGAAGGCAAACACAAAGGTGCGGGCAAACAGCAGCTTGGGGTCTTCCCCCTCAAAGCCCAGGCCCGCCGCCATGCTTTTCAGCGCCTGGAACACCAGATTGCCCAGCAGCAGCGCCCAGCCCGCCGCCATCAGCACCCGGGCCATGTCGTCCATGATGGGGATGTGGGACTGGATGTAGGCAAAATCCAGCCCCATGATGTCCAGCAGCCCTCCGGCGATGAATCCCCAGATGTCTACGATCAGGCTGTAGATCCACTCGAAGAAGCCGCGAAATAAAAGCTCCAGCATGGCGTCACGGCGTCAGGGTGTTGAAGCCGGAGAACTGCGGGGTGATGTAGGCGATGAAGGCCCCGATGCCGTTGATGATGGCCCAGGCCACCCAAATGCGCTTGAGCCAGTCCCACGCCTGATCCGCCTTGTGCTGGTTGCCGGTGAGCTTTACGCCGATGACCGCCACGGTGGACATGAGACCCGCCAGCACGGTGCTGATTCCGGCGATGTGGTTGTATACGTCCACAATGATATTCTGGGCCACCGTCCACATATCGTTGCCGCCGGTGTTGGTGGCGGCCATGGCGGGCATGGCAAGGGCGGCGCACAGCAGCACCGCCGCCATAGTGTGGATGTAAACGCGAGGGAGCTTGGGGCACAAACGGCCCCAGAAGTTTTTCGTTTTCATTTGTCCTCCTTGGTGCGCCGCTTGATGGCAGGCGGCGGATTTGCTATAATGGCGAAAATGATTTTGAGGTGATTTGCGTGGTGCAGTACAGAACCCTCCGCCCGGACGAGCTGTGCCGGGAGCTCTTTCGCGGTTTCATCCGGCGTCAGGTCGTGACTAAGTGCTGGCGGCGGGAAGATGGCAAATGGGTCATCCGGGACGACCCGTTCATTGATGACTGGTCCGAAGCGGACTATCGGACGCTGGTTTCCTGCCTGCAAAATACACTGGCCACAGGGGGCGTGGTGTACGGCGCTTTTGTGGATGGCACGCTGAAGGGCTTCGCCTCCGTGGAGCCTGACTTTTTGGGCAGCGGCGGCCAATATCTCGACTTGTCCAGCATCCATGTGTCCGAGGATGCCAGAGGTTCGGGAATCGGGAAAGCCCTGTTTTTCATGGCAAAGGAATGGGCCAGGGAAAAAGGGGCGAAAAAGCTGTATATCTCCGCCCATTCTGCTGTGGAAAGCCAGGCGTTTTATCAGAGAATGGGGTGCGTTGAGGCGTTGGAGTATAACCAGCGCCACGTTGATGCGGAGCCCTTTGACTGCCAGCTGGAGTGCGTGCTATAGGGTGCGCTGCATCGAGTGCGGCCTGTTTTCCTGCGGGTTCCTCCTCTGCTGGGCCGCCTCCAGCATGGCCAGCAGCTGGGCGGCCTCGGCGCAGTAGCGTGGGGGATAATACCTGGGCACGCAAGTGCGTTCAATCAGGAACGCGGCACGATCCAGGGCGGGGTAGGTAGGGTCTATGGAAATCACGTCCTTGTCAAAGCGCACCGCCCCTGCTATAATGATGAGCGGTGATTGAAATGATATTTACCTGTGACAACTGCGGCTTTATTTTCAGTCGCAGTGAGGAAACGGAGCAGTGCCCGGACTGCGGAAAATACGAAGTCCGCCCTGCCAGCGAAGAAGAACAGCAAGAATTTGCCCAGCGTATGGCGGAGTTGAGCCGGAGCGAGCATTCAGAGCAGCCCCGTATCCCCGACATGGAGGACACCGAGCTCTCCATGTTCAGCTCCTTTTCCTTCCGCCTTCCCGCCACAGCCCTGCAAATCGACAGCGGCATGATCGTAGACATCGCAGTGGAATACGGCGAAAATCCTGCGAACCGCAGCGAGTTGGTCGGGAATGCGTGGGTGCGGCAGGAGGGCGGGCGTTCCGCCGCCTTCCTCATGTCCGTCCATCTGCCCGTGAAACCGGACGAAGCACCGAAGGAACAGGTGAACCGCATATTTGCCTCGTTGAACGGGGACGATGCCTTCAGGACAAAGCTGTTTGATTTCATCGTCCAACAGCCGAAGATGTAAGGAGGCGCAGAAGATGGACAAAGCGCAGAGAAAAGCGATGGTTGAGCAATGGAAGCTCCGCCGCCCGGAGATGGGGGTCATCTCAATCCGGTGCAAGGCCACCGGCGAAGCGTTTTTAGGGGCGTCAAAGGATACCAAAGCCGACTTCAACAGCAACCGGGCCAAGCTCTCCATGGGCAGCCATCCCAACAAGCGTCTGGCAGCCCTGTGGGAGCAGTACGGCGAGGAAGGCTTTGAATGGTCGGTACTCAAGATCCTGGACTATGAAAATCCCGAGGACGATCACACCGCCGAGCTGGAGAAGCTGCGGGAGCAATGTCTGGCCGAGGACGAGAAGGCGGTCAAGATCTGGAAGTAATGGCAGACATGAGACATTCCCTTTGAACCCCCGCATGGATCGCGAGTAGCCGCACAGCGTCCCCGCCGCAACGGAGAGGAAATGGAGGAGTGCCCGTATGAGCATTGTGGTGAACCTGTATTACACGGGAACAGATGGGAGCGCCCGCAGATTTGCGGAGGAAATGGAAGCCAGCGGGACGGCTGATTTGATCCGCAAGGAGAACGGGAATGAGCAGTACCGTTATTTCTTCCCCATGGACGATCCCGAAACGGTTTTGCTGATCGACGCCTGGAGAGACCAGGCAGCCATTGATGCGCACCATGCGTCCCCGATGATGGCGATGATCGCCCAGCTCCGGGAAAAATATGATCTGCATATGCGGGTGGAGCGGTATGTTACGGATGAAGATGGCATCCCTTCCGCAGATACACAATTTATCAGGCATTAGACAGGCGGGACGGCCCTCAAAAAAGAGCCGTCCCGCTGTTGGTTTTAGTACCCCGTCTGGGGCAGGGTGGGCACAGGCCCCAGCCTGCGCACGATGGTGAGCCAGGTGGCCTGGGCGGTCTGCCAGGTGCCCTGGTACTTGCCGCCCACGTCGGCCCGATTGATGATCTGATAGTTGTTGGCAACAGTGCCCAGTACCTGCACCGTCAGGGTGGGGCTGGTGGTGGACTGGAAGCCCACGGGCACCTTGCCGAAGTCGAAGTAGACATCGGTGACATACTCCCCCGCCTGCATGGGGATGGCGTTCAGGCTGAAGGAGTAGTTGCTGCTGGTCACCAGATTGGACGCCAGCACCTGATAGCCGGTGCGGTAGTTGGTCTTATACAGCACCCGGTAGTTAAGCCGTGCGCTGTAGGTGCCGGTGGTCAGCACCGTGGCCCGGGTGGCGTCGGTGGGAATGCGGTCATGCCAGTAGAACTCAGAGAGTGGCACGTTGGAGGTGTTGGCCACCGTGATGTCGTACCGCATCTGGCTGCCCGCCAGCACCTGGGCATTGCCCCGCTTGGTGATGGTGACCCCCAGATTGGAGGGCTTGTCATAGTCGGACAGCTTGATGATCTGGCCCGAATACTCCAAGGTTTCGTCAAAGGTGATGCCGCTGAGCTGCCAGTACGCCGGGGCAGTCACCTCTTTGATGAGGTAGCGGCCCAAAGGCAGGGGCTTGGACGCCGCCACGCCCCGGGCGTCGGTGGTGATGTAGTCCACCACTTTGCCGCTGCGGGCCTCACTGATCTCGTAGACCGCACCCTTCAGGGGAGCGCCCGCCGGGGTGCCGGTGACCTCGTTGTACTCGGCGGCGTACTTGCGGATCTGGAACTGGCCGGTGATGGGGGTGTTTTCCCACTCCACCTCAATGGTCTTGCCCGGCTGGACATAGACGGTCTTGTATTCCTTGTCCAACTCGTATCCAGGGGCGGCCTCCAGTTCGCGGATATACAGCCGGCCCTTGCCCTGCACGGTGAGGTCGTCGATGTAAATGTAGCCGTTGTCGTCGGTGGTGTACTCACCGATGGGATTCTTGTTCTGATCGTAGACCAGGAACTTCACCCCATAAATCCCCTCTTTGGTGACGGAATTGATCTTATGGAGGATGACGCCGGAGAACGCCTCATTGGTGATGGTCACGCTGGCAGTCTTGCCGTCCACCACAGTGAAATAATGAGGCGTGGGATCCAGTTTATAACCCGACTTTGCCTCGGTCTCCAGGGCGTAGTAGTCCCCGGCGTCCAGCTTGATGTGCACCCGGCCATCGCTGCCGGTGGTCACGGTCTGCACCAGCCCGCCGTCCATTTTCCTGATTTCAAAGGTGACGCCGCCCAGCCGTTTCGTCTTGTCCGCCGCGTCCACCTTGATAATCTCGGCGCCGCCGATGGGCGTGTTATAAACCGTGATATACTGGGTGTCGGATGCGTTCACCTGCACCGTCTGATTTTGCGTGGCCGGATCGACCACATAGCCATCCAGGGGCTTGGTTTCGGAAATGATGATGGTGCCCACGATCCCGGTCAGGCGGATCTCGCCGTTGGCGTCAGTGGTGTAGAGACCCTTGCTGGACAGATGGCCGTTGTCTGCGTCCACGTAGGAGCCGTCGGCGTAGGTCAACTGGAACTGCACCCCGCTGAGGGGCTTTTTCGTGATCGAATCCAGCTTTTTGATCACGAGCCCGCCCTGCCGCTGGTTGTAGAAACGGAGCGTCTGCACCTCGCCGGCCTGGATCTTGATGGATTTAGGCGTGGTGTCCAAAACGAACCCTTCCACCGTCTTGATCTCCTTCGCGGTGACGGTAGCGCCGGGCTCCAGGCCCTCCAGAACGATGCGGCCATTTTCATCGGTGATGAACTCGCCGTTGGAATTGCCGATGACCGCCCCGCTGGAATCGGTGACCAGGAAGGTCACGCCCTTGATGGGGGTGGTGGTGCCCTCGATGTACTTCTCGATCACGAGGGTCGTCGAGGGCGTGTTGTAAAACCGCAGGGTTTGGGTGTCGTTGGGGTTTACCACCACCGTCTGGGTCTTGGTGTTGGGGTCGATGGAATAGCCGGGGATGCTGCGGGTTTCGGTCACAACAAGCGTGCCCACCACCCCGTTGATGGTGATTTTGCCGTCCTTGTCCGTGTAATAGAGACCGTTGGAGCTGATCTGGCCATTGGCATCGGGGACGAACTCGCCCGTCGAGGTGGTGACCTTAAATTCCACGCCCTCCAGCGGTTTCCCATCCAGGGAGCTCTGTTTCAGGATGACCAACGAACCGGCCTTGGAGTTTTTGATGACCACAGTCTGGGTGTCGCCGCCCTGGCCGATGACCACGTTGGTGCTGGGCGTGTCGATGACGTACCCGCCGTCCGGCGCTTTGATCTCGGTCAGTACATACGCGCCCGGCGCCAAGTTGGTGATCCTGATTTCGCCCTGGGAATCGGTCACAAAGATGCCGTTTTGGGTGAGCGTGGATGTGCCGATCACGCCGTCCAGACCCACCTCACAGCCAGCGACGGTGGTGATCCTGAACTCGGCCCCGCTCAAAGGCTTATTGGTGGCAGAATCCCTTTTCTGAATAATCAGTTTACCTTTCGGCTGGTTTTTGAAGGTGAGGGTGACAGTTTTCCCCGCCTTGATTTGAATACTTTGGCTCTGCGTGTCCTTGATGAATCCCGGCGGGGCGGTGACCTCGGTGACGATCACAGTCTTGTCGGGCTTGAGGCCGGAAATGCGCACCTCGCCGTTCTCATCGCTGCGGAAAATGCCGTTGGAATCGCCGATGAGGGTGCCGTCGGAGTAGGTCACCTTGAACTCGGCGTTTTGCAGGGTGATGCTGGGGTTGGTGGCGCATACCTTGCGGATCAGGAGGGAACCGTCCGGCGCGTTTTCAAAGCGCACCGTGACCACGGACTGTTCGCCGCTGTCCGCCAGGAACACCGTTTCAGAGGACTGGAGGATGGTATAGCCGTCCCCCGGGTCTACCTCCTCCACGATGTAGGAGCCCGGGTTGAGCCCCGTCCACATACACATCCCGTTGGGGCCGGTTTTCTTCTGCCCGATGACGGTGCCGCCGGTGCCCGACGCGCCGCCCAGCCACCGCAGCTGGAAGGTGACCCCGCTCAGCGCCTCGTGGCTGACAGAATCGTACTTCTCGACCACGATGGCGTTTTTAGGCACATTTTCAAACTGAACCTCATGGGTTTCGCCCGCCTTCAGATAAATATCCTGGGTGTCGGGCGCTTTGATGGTGAAGCCGGGGGCGCTCTCCAGCTCTTTGATGCGGTACCAGCCGGTGTCGATGTGCTCCAGGACGATCTCACCGGCCTCGTTGGTGTAGAACACACCCAGGTCGTTGAGCTCGCCGGTGATGGTGTCGTCAGACCCGCGCCAGATCTGGAATTTGACGTTGGCGATGGGGCTCTTGGTGATGCTGTCCACCTTCAGCACCTTGAGGGTGGGCTTGATGATGTTGGTGACCTCCAGGGTAGTGGTGCGGTCAGGCTCCAGCTGGACGATGTGAACCGTGTCATCATGGACATAGTTGGGGGCCGGTTCCACCTCGAAAACCTTGTAGGCCCCGGGCCGGAGGTTCTCCCAGAAGATGACCCCATCCGGGCCGGTCTGGCGCTGGTCGGTGAAACCGCCGTCCACTTCCTCAATTTTAAAGGTGGCGCCCTTGACGAACTCGCCCGTCTGGGCATCCCGTTTCACCAGGCGCATTCCCGGCAGGGTGGAGTTGACGAAGTCCACCACGATGTCCTTGTCCTTCTCGCTGTCGATCCACACCGTTTTGCGGTTGTTGGTGTCCAGCAGGTAGGGCTTCGGAACGTCCAGTTCCTCGATCTCATAGCACCCGCTGGGCAGGGCCTCCAGCACGGCCTTGCCGTCGGCCCCGGTGACCACATCGTTTTCATAGCCCAGATTCACGCCCCGGATGTGGAAGGAGGTGTTGGGGATGGGATCGCCGCTCTCTGCATCCCGCTTCGTGATGGTGAGGGATCGCTTGTGATGATTCATTTTAGTCACCACAATGGTCTGCTCGCCCTGCAAATCCTCGGCGTTCACATGGACACCCACCGGCGTTTTGTCGCAGTCCATGCCCTCCGGGGCGGCCACCTCAACAAATTCATAGTGGCCCTCGGTGACGTTGGACACCGTGATGGTGCCGTCCGCCGTAGTCTCCTCGGTGCCGATGATCTGCCCGTCCCGGAGGATCAAAAAAACAGCTCCCGGGAGGGGGCTGCTGCTCTCATCCACCTTCTTGAGCTGGATTTTTACCTTGGAACTGTTTTCAAAAATGAGGCTGATGTCATGCTCGCCGTCCCAGACAAAGGGCTGCTTCACCTTGCTCACATCGGAGCTGAGAATATAGCCCTCCGGCGGGGTGATCTCCTCCGCGATATACGACCCGGTGGGCAGCTTGGAGAAGTCCAGATCCTCTTTGAGAATATAACCGCCGTCCTTGGTGACGAATTCGCCAAAGTAGCTGCCGCCGTCATCCAGCTTGACCGAGGTAATGCGGATGACCGCACCGGGAATACCCACCGTGGGGTTATCTGCATCTATTTTGCGGATGGAGCCGTCGCCCTCCTTTTTGTTGGGCTGGTTGTAGAACACGAACGTGTTGGAGATGGAGTCATTGGGCATGACCGTCACGGTTTGGGATGCGGTCTGGGCCACGTAGCCCTCCGGCACGGCCTCCTCCGTGATGGTGTACTGGCCTGGGGCAAGGCCATCTGCTGTCTGCGTTAACGTGATAGTGCCATCCGGGCCAGTATCCCGGGTTACGGAAAAATCGCCCGACCCATCTGCACTCTCAACTTTGAAAGTCACTCCAGATAACGGCTTATTTGTGCCCGCCTCCAATTTTTTAACCGTAAGGCTGACGGGCTCAGACACATCATTGGGAGTCGGCACAGCGATCAAAAGCCGTTGCATGGGCACCCCGGACTGACCGGGCAGCTTCCACGGTTGGGAACTATCCCACTCGTAGATCCATAGATGATACTTGTGGTAATACTCAGGATGATCCAGCACCAGGTCAACGCCGGTTTTGATGTAGTCATAGGCAGAGTTGCCAGTCTTACCGCCATCGGAACTGTCGATAATACTGTGGGTGTCGATGGCGTCCCAGTCTTTGATCCAAGAGGACTGACCGTAGGTGCGGTGGTACAGCTTCATGGCCGCGACAAACTCCTCGGCGGCCTGCTCAATAAAGCCCTCCCGGTTGGAGGTTACGTCGATGATGATGCCGTACTCATAGTACCAGGACATAGCTTGGGCCACCATGAACCAGATGTCGGACCAGTAACTGCCCCATGTCTCCAACCCGCGGGCATTGCCGGCATCCGTAAAGTTGCCGTAGGTGTGGGCGTACACATAAGTGAGCAGGGTCTTCAGCGAGGAATCTGTCACCTCGGTTTTGAAGTTCCACTTCTGGCCATTCGCCCCGTTACCCAAGGTTCCTTTGTGGTAGGCACACAGGGCACGGGTGGGGGCGTCCAGACCGGGGACAGTCACCTGCTCATCAAAGACATAAGGTAGGCCCTTGCTGTTGATGGTTTCGCTGGCGGCCCGATAGCGCACAGGGCGTCCACCGATGTACATATAGTCTGAGGACTTCTGAGTGATGCTGTCCGGGGCACTGGACAACCCTGTGGCCGCAAAGGCAGACAGGGGTAGGATGCCCAGGATACATACCAGCGCCAGCAGCATGGACATTGTGCGTTTGATAATCGTGTTTTTCAATGCATTTCCTCCTCATATGACGAAGGCCAGGCTGCTTTCGCAGCCCGGCCTTTTTTGTGTCGGTTATATTGTTTATTCGGGATAACGCGTTCGTAGGGCGTAGCCAGGTTGTACTTCCAGCCACCAGCGAAAGTATTGCCCTCCCCAAATAGCCTTATTGTGGCTACCACTCTCTGTGACTTTGATAGAGTCATCAGTCTTATCTATCACGACTACTACATGACCACCGCTATCGTTGTCATACCGAATTAAATCACCAACTCGAATTTGAGTCCAATCAGGTTTGACAATATGCTTCCAAGGCAGGTTGCCAAAAATCGTGTCAGAACAGAGTGTTGCCCACCCAGCGCAATAAGTGCTACTAACACCATATGGCCCACCACTATTGGATATGAAAGGTGCCGGGTATGGCGTATTAGTGGGATAAGTCTCCTTTAATGCCACAATAGCAGCCCGCACATTTTCCTCCGTCAGCGGCTTCCCATCGGCGGTAGTATAGCCGTTGTCAGTGGGATAAGGGCTCGGATCGGGCGTCGGGGAGGGCGTGGGCTGCACCGTGGGTTCCGTCCCGTCCAGCACGTTGCGGTCAAAGCGGGCCAGCATGGCCGCCACCTCCGCCCGGGTGATGGTGCCCAGCGGATTGATCGTGGTTGCCGACGTGCCCTCCATGATCCCCATGGGCCAGGCCCAGCCCAGCATGGCCTCCTCGGCCTCATGGTAGATGGGGCCGAAGCCTGCCGTGGAGTAGCGGCCCCAGTCCATATCGGTGAAGGGGGATCGTTCCACGGCGGCAGGGTCAGCAGTAGCCTTGCCCAGCGATTGGGCAAAGCGGTACAGCATGACGCAGAACTCCGCCCGCCGGACATTTTCGTTGGGGTACAGCAGCCCCCGCTCCAGGTTGACGCTGGGGAAAATCTTGTTCTGATAGGCCCAGACCACGCCGGGTTCGTACCAGCTCCCGGCGACAGCATCGGCATAGGGGGCGGCTCCCGCCACGGGCGGGCTTCCCGCATAGCGGTACAGCACCGTGGCCAGCATGGCCCGGCTCATCTCGGTAGATGGCCCAAAGGTGTCGCTGCCGGTGCCATTGAACAGCCCCCGCTCAGTGACATACTGGATATCGTCTGCCGCCCAGTAGCCGGCAGGCACATCCCGGTAGGCCGCAAATGCCGGAATGGCTAAAGACACAGCCGCCACAGCGCACAGCAGCACGCTTATCATCCTTTTCCTCATGGTCTCACGCTCCTTTGCCATTTCTTTTCTGATTCGAGCATAATCCCACGCGGTGAAATTGTCAAAGGATTATTTTATTTCCCTGCGCCGATAAATTGATTTGGCGTTCTCACCTTCTCCATTTTTGCAGATTCAGAGTTTTTCAGGCACTTTTCTCCACGGCTTGCACGCAAATTCTTTTTGCGGGCTGGTTGGCCAGACAGGTGGTAAGGGTGATGCGGTTGTCCACCGTCCCCTGGAGATAACTCCAGTCGTTGTTGGCGATGGTCTTCACCATAGTCACTTGATAGGTGCGGGTGCCGTAGATGGTGGTGTAGGTAATGATATCGCCAGGCTTGAGATCCTTGATGGCGCCGATGTTATACCGGGCCCCCCGGTTGTGGCCGCACACCCCGACGTTCCCCAGCCAGCCGGAGGTGGAACTATAGTGGCCCAGGCCCTTGGCCATGCTGTCAGTAGTCTCGCCCTCCCATACCTTCACGCTGATACCCAGCTTGGGGATCTTCACCGTGCCGATGCTGCCGTCTTTGTAGGCCATACCGGACACGCTGGTGTAACCGGGCTGCTGAATGGGAGGCGTGGTGGTGACCGGCCCGGAGCCGTCGGAGCCGTCGATGACCAGCTCGGTAAGGGGGCCGCCGCCCCCGCCGCCGATCCCGTAGCTGCCGGAGTCGCCCACCACAGCCCCCTGGAGCCCGGGCAGGATGGTACGTTCCATAATACCCGTCTGAGTGGTGCTGAACCGGCCGTACTCCAGCTCGGGCACCTCGTAGTCCACGGCATTCCTGCCGCCGTAGTTGTACTGGGAGCCGTACACGTCCTCATAGCTGGTGCTGCCGTAGTAGTCCTGGGGTGCGGTGGTGGCAAAGCTGTAGTCCGAAGCAAAGGCCGGTGCCGTCAGGGACAGCGCCGCACCTACCGCCAGGGCCAGCCCCAGCAGGTTTCTCATCTTTTTCATGTTCCGTTCTCCTCCTGTTCGTCGTCAGTTTCCCCGTCCTCGGAGCGCAGCGACTTGACCTCCCGGCGGGACAGGATCAGCAGCACCGTCAGCACCACCGCCGTGATGACGCCCGCTCCGCCCAGCACATTGCGCAGGAAATTGGGGGAGAACACCACCCGCTGGAGCAGGTTAGGCTGTTCCGACCCGGGATCGGGGCTGGGTTCCGGCTCGTACTCCTTGCCCAGGTAGGTCACCTGGTAGGTAACGCTCTCCACCCCCTCGTGGGTGACCTCACCCACATAGTTGGCGGTGGTGACATACCCGGTGGCGGCTTTGTAGTAGCTCTTGCCGCTGTAGGTGGCCACCGCCTGGTAGGAGCAGGGGGCCATCACATCCCCCACCACATCGGCGCCGATGACCTGCCACTCCACGTTGGACAGGTTCAGCGTCACCCCGTTCTTTGTCGTGGTGGCCGGCACGTAGGACATATCGTTGCGGTCCAGCGGGCCGATGGTCTTGGTGGCGGTCACCGTACTGCTGCCGGTGGTATAACCCGCCGCCTGGGTGTTGATGCTGGTGTGATCCAGGGCCAGGGTGCCCGCCCAGGTGCCGTCGTCATACTCCATGGTGGGGGCCAGCTGCTCCAGGATCACATCCAAGTTTTTCTTGGCTGTCTCCACCGTCACCGTCTCGGTGTGGAACTGCCGCTCGGCCACCTGATTTTCCTGCTTCACGATGTCCGCATAGGTATAGAGAAAGCCCTCCAGCTGGAAGGGCTCCTCGATCAGCGTCTGGGCGTCCACCTCGGGGGAAACGGTATAGGTCTTAACCACCTGCTGGCTACCGTTGAGGTTCTGCACCACTGTGCTGGTGGGCACCTCCAGGGCGTTGGCACTCATGGTCAGCGCCGCCGTCAGCAACAGGCAAAGGCAAATCTTTTTCATTGGGTTCAAATGCTCCTTTCATCAAATTGGGCGCTGGGATATCCGGGCACACCCCACGGGGGGGCCGCGAATGGGCGTATGTCGGTTCACGGCTTTTCCTCCTTCACGATGTACTCCATTGCCAGCTCCGGCTGCTCCCGCAACCGGGCCAGGATGTTGAGGGACTGTTCCAGGGCCTGCATGGTGTCCCGGCTCTGCCGCTTGATAAAGCCATGGAGCAGGATGACCTCCCCATTGGGCCGGATGGTAAAGATGACCCGCACCAGCACGCGGCCCCGCTCGCGCAGCTCGTAGAGCTCCCGGTACCGCTCCAAGGTGAAGTGCTTGTAGTGGGGCTCCCGGAGGTTGGCCCGCGGTGTGGTGGGCAGGACGATGAGCTGACGGATCAGCTTGTCCCGCAGCCGGGGCTCCAGGCCGTCGATGAACTGGGCCACGGGCGCGGCCCGCTCCGGGGGTGTGTAGACTTTGATACCCTTCATGATCTCACCTCCTCCACCGGCGGCGCGTCATCAGCAGCCGCTCATAGCGCAGGGTTTTCGATGCCCGCTTCCTACCGGTATCCACAGGGTCGGCACGGGCCCATCCCGCCGCACGCAGGGCGGAATCCGGCCTGTCCGCCGGTAGGAAGGCGATGATCCGCCAGTAGCCCAGGGCCTGGGCCGCCCGGGCCGCCGCGCCGTAGAGCATCCCATAGGCGGTTCGGCCCCCGGTGGTGTAAATGCGGTCAATTTGCAGGGTTTGGCTGTCGTCCCGGCAGCGCCCCACGATGGCCGCGCCCACCAGTTCCCCATCCAGGGCACATCCCACGGAGAATTTGCAGCCCCGCATGGGCCGGTACTGACGGATGCGCCCCGCCAAATAGTCGTTGGCCTCTTGCAGCGAGGCCGGGACAATATAAATCGTGTTGTCCTGTGCCATCGGGTTCAACCTCCTATCTCATTCAGGCGTTTCAAGTGGGCCAGAAAGCCGTCCGCGAACGCCTCGGCAAAGGCCGGACTGCCGCTGAGCCACCAAACCGGGTCGGGCAGGGTGCGGTAGATGCTGTCGTATTGCAGACAGATCATCAGAAACTTCCCATGGGGATCGCCGGTGTCCGCGCCATCCACCAGGGGTGTGATAGCGGCCTTGACCGCCTGGGCATCGTCCTGGTGGTAGTCGCACAGGTCGTCATAGAACTGTCCGGCGAAGATGCAGCAGAACACCGCCATGGCGTCCCGCTCCACCGAGCCGTCCGCCGTGGCCAGCCCCATCCGCCGCAGGCGATCCAGCGCCGAGCTATCAAAGGGGCTGCGGGTGGGTCGATTGTTTCTCATATTGTGTGTTTCCTCCTTTTGGGCGTAAGAAAAGCCTGACGCTTTGCAGCGCCAAGCTTTTCTTTAAATTTATTCCATTTAGCTGACCCGTTCCCGTAAGAACTCCAGAAATAGGGCCTCGATCTCCTTGTCGCTGCGCCCGTCCAGATAGGGGGCAAACTGCTTGCGGTCAAAGGTTATTTTCTTGGGCAGGGATGCACGATGCTTTTCAGCCCGGTTTCGGGCCTCCCGCCATGCCTCGTACATATCCTGACACTTGGCGGAAGGGGGCGGGCACTTGGAAGCGATATACTTCATGGTGGCCTTGTTGAGCGGATAACTCTCATTGCGGCACATCTCAATGAACGCCTGCTGGGATTCCGGGTCATAGTCCGCCATCATATCGGCGCAGGCCAGGTTCAGCTGCTTCGGGGCTGTCTCCAGGATGCTGGCCAGCTCCGGGATGAGATAGGTAAGTTTGACCGCCTTACGAATTTCGTACTCGGTGACACCGAAGAACTCTGCCACCAGTGCGCGGGCATTGTACCTTTGGCGAGAATCGCCAAAGGTCTCTCCAGCGGCGTTTCTCTGACCATTCCTGTTCTTGGCATCTAACAATGCTTTATATGCCTTACCCCGTACAATGATAGACAGATCCTGACGGTGGATCAGATTAGTAGATGTGGCGATGACGACTGCCCGGGCATCGTCCGCCTCCACAACCTCGGCGGGGATCTCTGACCATCCGGCCAGCCGGGCAGCGGTGGTACGGTTATGCCCCGCCAAAATCTCATAGCGATCTTCCCCAGGGATGGGCCGCACGATAATGCGAACCATCAGCCCATCCTCGGCAAGCTGCCCCGCAAGGGCTTGGAGCTGCGACGGGGTATAGGGACGAAAGCCAATGTCTGCGGTGAAGAATGGTGTGAGCTTGTCCAGCGGTAAATTACAAATTTGGGCGTTCACCGCAGGCGGCGCCTCCTGGAACAACTTTGCGTAGGCTTCGTCCGAGGCCTGAAGCTCGGATGCCTGCTGCGTGGCGGACATCCGACGTTTCAGCAGGTCGTCCATTGCCTTTTTAGCCAAGGGCCAGCACCTCCTCCGCCAGACTGCGGTAAGATTCGGCGGCGGCGTTTTTGGGGGCGTACTCGAAAATGCTCTGCCCCGCCGCTGGGCACTCCGCCACTTTGATGGAATACTCGATGGGCCGCTGGAACACGTGGAACGCCTCACCATAGACTTCGCCCACGCTGGCCTTGACACTCTGGCACAGCTGGGGACGGGATTGGTACATAGTCAACAGGATTCCCGCAATCTTGAGGTTGGGATTGAATTTGGTCTGCACCGATTTGACCAGCTCCAGCACATCGGGGATTCCCTCGCTGGCCAGAAAGTGAGCCTGTACCGGGATAATGCAGTAGTCCGAGGCCGCCAGGGCGTTGACGGTCAAAAGTTCGTGTTTCAATCCGCAGTCAATTATGATATAATCATATTGGTCTTGCAGTTGCTCCAGCAACACAGACATGACCTTCTCGCAGGCCCGGTTTACCTCGCCCACGGCATTGTATTGAGATAGCTGCATCACTTGAAGCCGTGCGGCGGCGTCAGCCAGCCGGCGGTTAGCCGGAAGCAGGTCGAGGCCGCTGTCCGTATGTATGATGGTTCGGCCAAGGTGCAGTTCCAGATCCTCCGGATAGTCGATGGCAGCCAGCAGAAGATTCGCCAAGGTGCGGGATTGCTCTACCGGGATATAGCCCAATGAAGCTGTGAGATTGCCCTGGGGATCATTATCGCACAATAGCACTCGCTTTTTCTCAGAAACAAGCGCCATTCCTAAGTTAAGGGCAGTTGTGGTTTTACCTACACCACCCTTGGAGTTTGTAATCGAAATAATTGAAGTCATACTAACCTCCTTGTCCGTATATGGGTATAAAACCAGGTGCCTTGGGCCTGTATCGCAAGGCATTCATATACGGGAAAACAAGGAATTCGCAATAGCCCTTTGATCTGTTGCGAAATATGTTGCAAAACCAAATAATTCGAAATCAGGAATTGGTTGTGGCGCAACTGGTTGGAGACATTTGTGACTAAATCCTTCACACGCAAGAGGTCACAGATTCGAGTTCTGTAGTCTCCACCAGCCGAAACCCCTTGAACCGCAACGGTTCAAGGGGTTTCTCAAACTGTAAAAGAAGTCCAGTTTGTTAGTAACGCGCAAGCAATAGTTAGTTTTCACATTTTTTGTCCCACAAAATATCTCTTTGCCTGGTCAAAATAAAAGGAGGGGAAGCCCCTCCTTTTACGCATTCCCTAGCCGCTGAACAAAATGATCATAAACTCTGCGGTTGACCACTCGAAGCGAATCCATAAGGTCGTCCATAATGGCCCAGACTTTGGCTGGGTCCTTTCCCTCCACGGCTCGCAGGAAATCACTGTTCCCATATTGGCCCAGCCGTTCCGTAACAGGCCCCGCCGCCCTGGAGTACGCCGCTATCTGCGGCTGGGCGGCAGGCGAGCCAAGCAGCTCATTCCGGCAGGTATAAAGCGCGGCCAGAAGCGTATAGCGGCTCTCGGAACTCTCCTCTTGCTCCAGTGCCTGGATTGCCCACTCGATCTCTTTCAGATTTGGCGCGGACATGGCCGCACCCCCTTAGGCGTTCTCCAACTGGCGCATGAAGCGCTTGATGATCTCCCGATCCTGGTCGCTGGCACTATCCAGGGCCATCTCCAGGTGCTCCATCATCTGGCTTCGGCCATCGTCGCGGCTGTAGCCGCCCCAGGAGCGGCCACCACGGCGGGAGCTGTAATCGCCCATGCCGCCGCGGCCATCATCCCGGCTGTAATGGCCCCGGACATAATGCTGGCCCCGGTTGGCATGGCTGGAACCACGGCCATACTCGCCGCCGTCCTCGCTGTACCCCTCGCCGTCCTCGAGCATACAAATCTTGTCAATGTTTTTGATGGTGTCGGTCAGCTTGTGGGCCAGCTCCAAGTCCCCTGCGCCCATCTCGGGCTTGCGGGCGATTTCCTCCAGTTCTTCCCACAGCTTTTCTTTCAGCTTTTCCATGTCGTTCTCTCCTTTCAGGCCACGCGCTCAACAATCAAGTTGGGGTTGGCCACATTGATAGCCTGGGCGCTTACGTTCCTGACGGACAGGCTGACGCAGCATCCCTTGTCCACATTGATGTAAGCGGTGGAAAATACGTTGAAATATTCCTCCACGGCGGCGGGGGTGACGGTGGCGACCGCGCTGTTCAGGGCTTCCCCGTTGATGGCCAGGGCGACGGAAATAGCCCCCGCAGTCCCGCCGGTGGGTACGGCGATATTTCCACCGAAGGTTACCTTGTACCGGGCGCGGCACTGGTTGGTGATGCCACGCAGGGTGACAAGCCCGCTTCCCTCACGGTGGGTCACGTAACCACGATTACACCCAACAGGCGTTTCGGTGAAAAGCGCATTCTGGTTGGCGGCGACCGTCTGCACGGCGGCAGCAGTAAATTCAGGCATGATATCATTCCTTTCTAAAAAGATAGCGGCAGGGTATAGTTACCCCGCCGCTGTTGTCAAAATCGGCACGGGGCCGAACATTCCGAAAATCCCGGAAAGTTGCTTGTTATTGGATTTTAGCAGGAGCCGCAGCCACCGCAGCCGTTGTTGCCCCAGCCGTTGAACTGCCCGCAGCAGTTGGTGGGGAAGTTGACAGGCGTGGGAGGCTGGACCACATAGGCCGGAGTGGGGCACTCCGCGCCGGTGCGGCGCAGGATCGTGGCCTCACTGGCGGAGATCATCGCGCCAAATGCAGCATTCTGCCGGTACGCCTGAATCTCTGCGGCCTGCTCCGCAATTTTTTCATCCTTGCGAGAGGATTCCATCGCATCCAAACGGGCCAGCACCCGGTCGGTGTCGTTGTGGGCGTTCTGGATAATCGCTGTAGTGTTCGCCTGATCGTTGTAGTTGGTCTGGCAGAAACCACGCTCGATCTGGTTCCCGACCTGCATAAGGCCGGTCTGAGTTTTGCAGCAGCAATCAGCCGTCTGAGCCTGGGCCGCATTAAAGCCCTGCATCATGGCAACCTGGGTGGCGTTAAAGCCCTGCTGGGTTTGATAGCCCAGGTTACAGATGGCATTATCCACGCCATGGAAGCCCTGCATGACGTTCATGCCCAGGCCGTTGATGGAGTTCTGCATGGAGTAGAAGCCGTCGCACAGGCCCTGGGTCACGCCGTCCAGCTTCCCGATGATGGTTTGGGTGTCCAGACTGCGCTGAAGGATGGATTCCGCGGGATAGCCGCCGCCCATGCCGCCCCAGCCGAACATATGGACGAAGCACCAGTCCACGAACACATCGCACCAATCGTAGCCGTTCTTTCGCCCGTTGTAGAAGTCCCCCAGCGCATCTAAATCCCGAGCGAATTTATTCCACAGGCCGTTTGGATTGGCCTGTGGGCTGTCCAACTGGGCGTTGCTTTTCTTGCCCAGATAGCCCACCTGTTCCCCAGCGGCGGCGATGAGACGTTCCGGGGCCGTCACCCCTCCACCTCCGGCAGTCCCGCCACGCTGGTGAGCAGGGACAGAACGCCCGCCAGCACCGATGCGCTCAGCACCACCGGCCAGTCCACGGCGGACAGCACCGCCGACGCGCCGATGGTGGCCACCGCCGTCTGCGCCATGGTTTTCACGGCCCGGACAGCCGCCGCTTTCATCCACTTGTTCGTTTTCTCACTCATATGTATTCTCCCTTCTTTAATTCAGCCCCGGCAGGCCGGACGCCAGCCATAGCAGGAACGCCCCAACCAGGGCGCTGAGGGCATAGCCCACGACGCTCTCCCACCGTTTTGCAGGCTTTTCCGCCAGGGTATTCACCTTTTCCGTGATAGCGTCCAGCTTTTCATCCATCCCGTCCAGCTTGGCTTTCAGGGTCGCCCCGCTCTGCTCCAGCGCCCCGATCCGCTCAAACATCTGCCGGTGGGTGTCGGAAGAATTCCCCCGGTAGCGGTTAAACTCTTTTTCCAGCGCATCCACCCGGGCGGACACCGGGCAGTCGCTGGGATTGCAGTTCTCGTGCATCTCCCATCCTCCTCAAACAATTTTGTACCTCGGCCTCTCCCCGCCGCACAGCCAACAGTCCAGCCAGTCGAAGCTCACAATCACCGGCCCGGCCAGCACGCACCACAGCAGGGTGTACAGCGGGCAGATCTGCCCCCACAGGTTGCCCCACTGCCCGGCGTAGTCACATATGCCCAGCCCCAGCCAGACGTTGAGGATGAGCCCCGCCGCCAGCTCCCCGGCGGTAATGGCCAGCCCGCCCAGGACGGCTTGCACGGCCAGGGGCAATTCCCACGGAAAATGCTCGTTGGCCACATCCAGCGGCACGCTCAGCGCCGCCGCCAGCACCATCATGGTCCAGTGGGTGTGCCCCCGCCACAGCACCTCCAGCACCCCGTACAGCACCCCGCCGCACAGCCAGCGGATCACATGACTCTCCCATTTACACAACATCAAGCCCACCCCCTGCGGCACCCAGGATGGCCTCCATATGCTCTTCCAGATCCTCCGGCAGCGCCGCGCCGTATGTAATCGCGGACACCTCCTCCGCGCTCCCGCACCACCGCACCCAGGCCGCCAGGTGGTTGTAGTATGTGGTGTGGTACAGCTTGTGGGCGGTGGCCGCCCGGGCCATGGCCCGGATATCCGCCGCCGGGTACAGGGCGCACAGCCCGCCGTCCAGGTGGTAGGGGTAGGCCTGCGCCCCGGCCGCCACGACGGCGTGAGCGTTGGTGAGGTTGATCTGATCCTCGGCGGTGAGGGAGATATGCCCAACAGAGCCGTCCGGCAGCTCCACGCTGCACCCGGCCACAATGGCGGCGTTACATGCGGCGGACAGCTGGGCCAGCTTTTCCGCCTGGACCAGCTCCAGAGACGGGGCCCGGTCCGCCTCGATCTCCTCCCGCGTCCGGGGGACGGCCTTTTCCCCGTCCCAGCGGTACAGCGGCACGCCGTCCTTCGCAGACAGCGGCGGGTTCTCCTCCCCGCCGGGAAGGAGCCGGAACTGGTAACCGCCCTCCCCATCAATGCAGATTGCGCCGGATGTGTCCCTCCCCGGATGCGGCCCGTCGCTCCAGCCCTCCGTGATGCGGCCCTGGGCGTCTGTGATGATGTAGTGGCGGTTATAGATTGGTTCAGGATCCGGGATTTCCTTCTCTTCTGGCGGCGTTTCCGGGTAAAATTCGTTTAAATAATCGTCCATAAAGCATCTCCTATAGATTAGCGTCCAACATTCCAGCAGAACCGCATACTAATATAGGACTATCGCCTATCGTAATTCCATGTGTGGTTTTTGTGCAATTGATAATTACGCCATTGGGTTTTTTGAAGCATTCAAAAGTAAAACCATTATGTGTATTATTAGATCCAGTTCTGATTGAAAAATCACCTGTCAGCTTAGG
>Ga0137310_100334_pt1 | contig 31131 bp, 26 predicted proteins | sample NAcewiD2O_June_2_FD_97183 | JGI IMG/M metagenome (GOLD analysis project Ga0137310, IMG submission 97183) | Mouse cecal microbial communities from Vienna, Austria - N-Acetylglucosamine amended D2O_June | ecosystem: Host-associated > Mammals > Digestive system > Large intestine > Cecum | place...
GCGAAGAATCGCCGGCGGATGCCAAAATTGATTTAGACACTTTGAGAGAGTTGTCTAAATCAATTTTTTATTTACAGACAGTGTGGGAAGCAGAAAAAACGGCAGAAAACGGATTGTATAGGAAGAGCCGTTTCAGGATGGCAAGTGAATATTCCACACATAGGTGAAACTTCCGAAATTTGGGGCAGGGCTAAGTTTGCGGCGGGTATTCCTACGTCTGGGGCTTTGCCAGCAGCATTAAAACTGCGAAAGGGTATATCGCCAGGTGCAGAAAGCGGGAGGCGGAGCACAATCTCCGGAATTTCCGTATCCATATAGTTAACACAGTTTATAAAGAAGTATACTTCTTTTAAACCAGGCGGCAGCGCCGCCCAGCTTTAAAATCGGTATTTGCCGACTTTAAAGCGCGTTTACTATAGACACCCGGGCAGACTGCCCGGAGGGAGAGCATGTCCCCTGCGTGTACCGTGAAGAGTGGCTGGTAAACTACCCGCAGCGGATATTGGGCTGGGCAACGCCGCAAATGCTTTTCGAGCGGTACATAACATAGCCCCCGAATAATTGAACACAAAGGGAGCGAAGCTGGAAGCGAAAAACGCCCGGTTTGGTTTCCTGCTGCCTTTTTGCACAAAAGCGGGGGTTCCGAACACGCCGGAACCCCCGCTTTTCATAAGTCGGGAAAATTTTTTGAACTTTTTTGTAATTTACTTTTGACCTTTGGCGATATCATAGACGCTGCGCGCCCGCAGGCCGAAAGGCTCGCCACGGAGGATTTTCACCCTGCGCTCCCCGGGATTCATGTCAAAATAGTTGTCAGAAAGGAGCAAATCCTCCGCCCCGTTTTGGATCTCCACGCCCCTGGCATAGGCCCCTGCCGTCACCACAATTTCGTCCCCCTCCAGCCGCAGCCCCAGGCGGGGGTCTGCAAACTGGAAAAATTTAGGCAGGGAGAAAATGACGGTGCCGCTGGAAAGCTCCCGGCCCAGCTCGTAGAGATGGTAGCTGACATAGTCCTGGAAAATGTCCGCCTCCGGCAGGTGGGTTTTGGGCAGGGTTACGCTTTGCAGGGGGTTCACGGACAGGCAGATGGTTTCCTCCCGCTTCACCCGGCCCAGCCTGTCCCGCAAGGCCCATTTCGCCACGAGCTGCCGGGGCTTTAAGGTATCGTTTGTTACGGCAAGGCGGATGCTCTTTTCCATGTCATAGGGTTCCGCGTTGATGTTGGGGTTCTGGGTGAGCATGCCCTCCTCCTGGCAGGAGAGGAGCACAGGGGCAAAGAACCGTTTGGCAAAGTAATGCAGGGCCTTCCAGCGCCCGGTGCAGTCGATGGACGACCAGGAGGCCCCAGGCCAGCAGTCGTTAAGCTGCCAGTAAAGAGTGCCCATGCACAGGCCCCGCTGGCGGCGCATGTGTTCCACCCCATAGCGTACGGCCTCGGCCTGGAGAAGCTGGGAAGCATAGAGGGCTGTTTCAAAGCTGGCGGGATATAAATACATCTGCTGGAGGTAGGCCATGGTCAGGGCGCTGCCATGGGCGCAGCGCTGGTGCTTTTCCATCACATAGGAAAAGAGGTTCCTGTCCTCCGGCAGGGTGAAGGTTTCCACTGTTTTCAGGCAGGGGAAGGACTCGAAACCAAACTCGGAGAGATACCGGCAGGCGCCCTTGCGGTAGTCCGCAAAGGGCCGCATGCCATGCCAGATGCTCCAGTCGTGTATATCCCCCCGGCTGCGCCCGTTGGGATCGTCAAAGCCCCCGCCGCTGGAGGGGCTGGCGGGCCAGTAGAAGGCGTCGGGATCCTGCTCCTGTATCACTTTGGGGATGATGTATTCGTACATGCGGATGTAGTCTGCCTTCTGCCGGAAGGAAGCCCCCCATTCCCCCTCGTCCACAAACATTTCCATCTCGTTGTTGCCGCACCACAGGGCCAGGGAGGGATGGTGGCGCAGGCGCTTAACATTGTACGCGATTTCCGCCTGGATGTTCCGGGAAAACGCCGGGGTCAGCTCATAGGTGGCGCAGGCGAACATGCAGTCCTGCCACACTAAGAGGCCCAGCTCGTCGCAGACGTCATAAAACCAGTCGTCAGGGTAATAGCCCCCGCCCCACACCCGGATGGTGTTGAAATTGGCGGCGCAGCAGTCCTCCAGCAGCCGGCGGGTGCGCTCCGGGGTAACCCGGCCCAGGAGGTTGTCCTCTGGGATATAGTCCGCGCCCATGGCGAAAACCTGCACCCCGTTTATCTCGTGGGCAAAGCTTTCCCCGAATGCATCCTTTTCGATGTGCATTGTGGCTGTGCGCAGGCCGATTTTCCGCTCCCACATGTCCAGCACCCGGCCTTCCTGGGACAGGGCCTTCACTTTGACGGTGTAAAGGGGCTGCCCGCCGTAGCCCCTTGGCCACCATAGCTGGGGATTTTCTACAGTTAAGGCCATGGGGACAGTGGAAAAGGCTTTGGCGTTCCCGTCCGGATCTACCAGCTCTGCTGTAAAGCGTACATCCTTTGCGGTGGAGGAGGCGCTTAACCCCAGGGAAAGCTCCACCTTGCCGTCCGCGTGCTTCTGCCGCACCCGAACCTCCCGGATATACGCGCCCTCATCCCCCAGCAGGGTAACAGGCCGGAAAATGCCCGCGTCGGGCAGGCGGGGGCCCCAGTCCCAGCCGAACATGCAGTGGGCCTTGCGCAGGGCGGGAAAGCCCTTCATGGCGTCCTCCGTACCCTCCGCCTTCTGGGGGTTATAGTGTTCCCGGATGAACCGGGTGGGGGAGGAAAGCTTTACCCGCAGAACGTTTTCCCCTTCCCGCAGCAGGCGGCCGGCTTCAAATTCCCAAACCCGGTGCATGTTGTCTGTCTGCCCTAAGGGCACGCCATTGAGGCTTACCTCCCCCAGGGTGTCGATGCCCTCAAACCGCAGGTAGACGTTCTGGCACTGGAGCATTCCTTCCGCCGGGACAAAGGCGGTTTCAAAGAGGAAATCGTCCTCCATCACCTGCAGGGCCTTCAGCTCGTTGTCCCGCCAGAAGGGATCTTCCATGGACCCGGCTTCCAGCAGCGCGCCATATACCGTGCCCGGCACCTTTGCCGGGTATTTCCTGTTTTTCCCCAGGATTTCCAGCGTCCATCCCTCGTGCAAGCTCTGGCTTATCATATCCGCTCCCCCTTTTTTATGATGCGTCCCGGCTGTAGGGCTTCACGCAGGCCTGGCTGAGATAGGTGGAATATAAAACCAAATCTCCCACCTGCTGCCCTGTGGCCTGCTCCATGGCATAGGCATACAGGCGTATCTGCACCTGATACCGCTGCCAAAGCTCCTCAACCGTTTCCACCCGGTCTGTTTTAAAGTCAATAATATGTATGCGTCCGCCTTCCAGAAAGGTGCAGTCCACAGCGCCCTGGAGCACCACCTGCTCCTCCAGGCCCCCGTCCTCCAGGCCCTCCCGAACCATATGGGCGGGGAGGGTGACAGTGAAGCGCCTTTCTTTTAAAACCTCGGCTGAGGCCAGCACGCGCCTGCCCAGGCTTCCCTGGAAAAAGGCCCGCACCCGGTGAACGTCCACCGCTTCCCCCTGTTCCGGGGTAAGCCATGCCTTTTCCACCAGCCTTATAAGCTCCTTTTCCGGGTTTTCTGCGGCAGCGTGAAAGTCTGCAAACTGCATGAACTCATGAAGGGCAATGCCCCTTTCCGCCGGAGTCATGCCCTTTTCCCCCAGCCAGGCAGGGCGGGACAGGCTGATTTCCCCGGCCCCGCCCTGCTCTGCCGCCAGCTTGGAGGCAGACACCTTGGCGGGGATCTCCAGCCGCCCGGCATAGGGATATTGGAAGGAGGCCCGCTCCCGCAGACGTGCCGCCAGCATAAGGTCTGGAGGCGGAACCTCCTCCAGTTCCCCAGCTTCCGGCAGGGCAGGGGGGGCATATGGGATGGCCTGGATGCGCCAGGGGGTGAAAGATTCCCGGCACAGGGGCAGGTCTTCCGCCCCGGCTGTTTTCCGCAGTTCCCCGCCGTCCGGATGGCGCAGGGCGCAGAGGACAAGCCACTCCAGTGCGTTTTTTGCCTTGCGCACCAGATAAGGGCTTACCCCCGCGCCAGCGGCCCGCATGGCAAGCTTTCCCACCATTTCTTCCATTTTTTCCCCGGAGCCTGCAAGGATAAGCTTTTCTTTGGCCCGGGTCATGGCCACATACAGCACCCGCAGCTCCTCCGCCGCGGAGGAGCGGGCGGATTCCAGGGCAATGGCTTCCCGGGCGGTGGTGGTATACCGGGCGGAGCGGGCCGCGTCCTTCAGCTTCACCCCCAGGCCCAAAACAGGGTGGAGCAGCACGTCCTCCCGCTGGTCTGTTACAAAGCTGCGTCCGCAGCCTGCCACAATGCACACTGGGAATTCCAGGCCCTTTGCCCGGTGTACGCTCATAATCTGCACCGCGGGGCCGTCCTCCTGCTGGGGCTGGGCGGCCTGCAAATCCGCGCCGCTGTCCCGCAGCCTGTCTAAAAAACGGACAAAGCCGGAAAGCCCGTGGTACCCGGAGCCTTCATATTCCTTGGCGTACTGCTGCAAAAGCCGCAGGTTTTCCAGGCGGGAGCGGCCCTCCTCCATGGCCAGCACCATGTCGGGATATCCTGTGCGGCTGTAGAGCAAAGTGAGGAAGGCGTCGGCAGGCATGGTGGCGCAAAGGCTCCGCAGTTCCCCCACCTCTTCCAGAACCCGGCGGCACAGGGCGTTTTCCTTTGCCCCCCGCAAAAGGGAAATGTACAGGGAGGATTTCCTGTCCCCCTCCCGCAGGCGGGCTAAATCGTCGGGGGTGAAGCCGTATAAAGGACTCATCAGCACAGCCAGCAGGGGGATGTCCTGGTTGGGGTTGTCGATAACCCGCAAAAGGGACAGCACAGCCTGCACCTCCTTGGCGGCAAAAAAACCGCCGGAGGACGCCGCCCGGGCCGGCACCCCCAGGGCCGCAAGCTCCCGGGCATAGCGGTGGGCATATTTATTGGCGCTGCGCAGCAGGATGCAGAAGTCTCCCCAGCAGGCGGGGCGCTCCCCTTCCTTGGCGGTGATGGGAAAGCCCCCCTCCACCATCTCCCGGATTCGCTTCCCAATGGCGGCGGCTTCCGCCGTTTCCGCCGGCACGCCCTGGCGGTCTATCAGCAAAACCTCTGTTTCACACCCTGCCTTGTCCTCATAGGGGGCGGCGCACACCAGCCGCTCCTCCCCGGTGTAGTCGATGTCTCCCGCCTCCCGGCTCATAAGCTGGGAGAACACGAAGTTTACCGACTCCGTCACCTCCCTGCGGGAGCGGAAGTTCCTGTCCAGCACAATGGAGGCGGGATAGCTGTCCTGTTCCCTGTCGTACAGGGGAAAGCTCTTTCTGCGCCGGAGGAAGATTTCCGGCATGGCCCGGCGGAAGCCGTAAATGCTCTGCTTTACATCCCCCACCATAAAGAGGTTCTTTTCATCCTGGGACACAGCCCGGAACAGGGAATCCTGCACCTCGTTAATGTCCTGGTATTCGTCTATCATGATTTCCCCGAAGCGCGCCGACACCTCTTTAGCCACAGGGGTGGGGGAGCCGTCGGGCCTGCAGAAAAGCTCTATCGCCAAATGCTCCAGGTCGCTGTAATCGAGGAAATCCCGCTCCCGCTTTTTTTCCCTGTACCGCCGGGAAAAGTCCAGGGTGAGGGCTTGCAGGCTCTTTAAAAGGGGGGCGGCTTCCTGTAGTTCCCGGCAGTTTTCCCCTCTCGTGCCGCACAGGCACTTTTCTAAAGGTTCCAGGGCCTTTGCCACCTCCTTGCGGCAGGCATCCAGCCGGCAGAAAAGGGGATCTTCTTTATAGCCCCGCAGGGGCTTCCGGCGGCTGGGGGTAAAGGCCTGCCGCAGGGCCAGGGCTTCGTCCCAGTCCCCGGCAGCGCAGGCCCCCATAAGGGCTGAAAGCTGCCGCCTGTCCTCTGTGAACACCGGGCCGAAGTTTTCCTCCAGCTTCACGTCCTGGGCCGCGGCCTCCAGCCCGGCTTCCAGCAGGCCGCAGCAATAGGCGGCAGTCTCTTTGGCATAGGACAAAACCGCCCCTTCCCACAGCGCCCCGTCCCCCTGCTCATAAAGGGCCACCTTTTCCTCCAGCCACCTTTCCGGGAAGGGATGGGACTGCATAAAGCGGTACAGGGTGCGCACCATGGCGGCAAGCCGCCTGTCGTCCCGCTCCCCGGTAAAGGCGTCTGCCAGTTCCGCCACCTCCCCGGACTCAAAGGCCGCCTGGAGGGCTTCTTCCAGGGCCTCCCCGCAAAGCTCCTCCTCCCGTTTGTCGGAAAGGATGGTAAACTCCGGGGAGATGTCCAGCACATGGAAAAATTCCCGCACCATCTCCGCGCAGAAGCTGTCCACCGTGCCGATGTGGGCCTGGGGCAGAAGCAGGCTTTGGCGGCGCAGCACCTGGTTTTCCGGGTTCTCCCGGATAAGCCCCCACAGGCGCTGCTCCAGCCTGGCCCGCATTTCCTGGGCCGCGGCCTTTGTAAAGGTGACAATCAGCAGCCGGTCGGCGGGAACCGGGTTTTCCCTGTCTGTCAGCCGCTCAATGGCCCGCTGTACCAGCACGGCCGTCTTGCCGCTGCCCGCCGCCGCCGCCACCAGCACTGTGCCCCGCCGGGCGGAGATAGCGTCCTGCTGGGCACGGGTCCAGACTGTTTCAGCCATCCTGCTCCCCTCCTTCCTGTAAAGCTTCCCTCATACGGGCCAATGCCTCCTCCTGGGAGGCGTCGTCCTCCTGCACGTCGTTTTCTGAAAACTCGCTGCCGCACACCGCCCCATAGGGGCACAGCCGGCAGGCGTTGTGCCGGTTTAAATTGGGGCGGGCTTCCGCCGCGCCCCGCAGCAGTTCCCGGCCCATGGCGGCAATCAGCTTCTTGGAATAGGCAAGCACCAAGGCCATCTGCTCTTTTGTCAGGGGCGGGGAGGGGCTTTTGCGCAGGCTGCCGTCCTTGTTCAAAGCGGCGGGGATAAATTTCCCCTTGGCCCCTGCCTCCATGGCCTCGATAATCTCCGTATCCGCCAGCACCACCCCGTTCATGCGCAGCAGCTTGTCTGCCCGCTCCTGAACGGCGGCGTCCTCCTCCCCACGCACGGCGGAAACGGAAGGCTCTGCCGCCGGCATGTAGAGAATGCCTGCCGGGGCCTGTCCGCCCTGCTCTACCAAAGCGGCAAGATACACCAGCATCTGCATGTTCAGCCCGTAAAGCACGTCTGCCAGCTTGAAGATTTTCCGCCCTGTCTTATAGTCAATCACCCGCACGTAATCCTGCCCGCTGGGGCTGTGGTACACGTCCACCCGGTCGATAGTGCCCCCCACGGTGACAGTGCGGCCGTTTCCCAACTCCACCTGCAGAGGGGGATAGCCGCCGCTTCCCAGGCCCAGCTCGAAATGTTCCGGGGCAAAGCGGCTTTGGGAAAGCTCCTTTTCCACATGGCGTATCAGTTTGCAGGCAGACTGGGCCATGCGCCCCAGCCGGTATTTCTGCCTGCCGCTTAAAAGCTCCATGCCTCCCAGGCTGTCCCGGGCATAGTCCCCGATGTGCCCCTGCACAATCTGCTCCAGCTCCTGCTGCGTCCAGGCTTCCCGCTGCTCCTTGGGGCACTGGAACACCTGCTCGAACAGATAATGCATCAGGGTGCCGTACTGCATCACGTCCACCTCGGCGGGGCGGCGCTCCCGGGCGTTTATGCCGTAGCGGCAGAAATATTTAAAGGCACAGCTATGGAAGGTTTCAATCTGGGTGGGGGAGACAAAGGGCTTTTCCCCATATATTTTTTGGGCCAGTTCCGGGCTTTCCATGCCCACAGCCCCCTGGCCCGCCGCCCGCTCCAGGGCGGCAATGCGGCCCTCATAATAGGCGTCCCCTGCAAAAAGCAGGCGCAGGGCCTGGGCCTGGGGGCTTTTGTCCTGGAGACGGGGGGCCATGTAGGAAAAGGCCGCTTCCAGGGAATTGGCAAAATATTCCTCCGGCAGGTTTTCCAAGGGGGCAAGGGCTGGGAACAGCGCCCGCACCTCCGCCACCAGCTCGCTTGGCTCCCTGTCCTCCCCGCCTATGGAGGCAGGCCAGCTTATATACAGCGCCTCGGAAGGGGCGCAGGCAACGGAATAGGCCAGATACCGCTCCTCTATGGCTTTCTGCTCCAGGGGATCCCCCAAAGGCAGGTTAAGCTCTAAAAGCGCCCGGCGCTCCGCATCGGAAAACACCCCGGAGGAATGGGGGGCCAGGGGAAATTCCCCCTGCGCCACGCCGATGAGGAAGGCCGCCTTGGGGGAGGACTGGCGCACCTGCTCTGCTGTGCCGAACAGCACCTGGTCCACCGTCTGAGGGATTTCCGACACGTCCTCTGCCGCCAGCACCTCCCGCAAAAGCTGGAAATACCGTTCCCGGGAGATCTTCCTGTCCCCTAAAATGCTGTGCATCTGATCCAGAAGCTCCATCAAAAGCTCCCACACCCGCACCTGCCGCGCCGCAAGGCCCTCCTCGCCCGCCCTTTCCAGCTCCCGGCAGTAGGCTGGCAGGGTTTCTTCCAGGCCGTATGCTGTCAGCAGGGTGTAAACCGCCTGGGAGATTTCCTCCCCTGTGGCGTCCCGGGTGGCGGCGGCAAACTGCTGCAGCGGGGTGATAAGCCGCTGCCGCAAGCCGTTTACATAGGCTAAAAATTCCCTGTCCGCTTCTGCAAATTCCCGCCCAAAGCCCTGGGGGTGCCGGACAAATTCCTGCCGCCAGCCGGAACCAGTTACCTTCCACAGGAAGGCGTAATTTTCCAAATCGGAAATTTCCTCCGCCGTAAAGCCGGACACCCCGGTTTTCAGAAGCTCCAAAAGGCTGTCTGTGGCAAGCCCCGACTGCACGCACCGGAAGGCCCCCAGGGCAAAGCGGGTTACAGGCTCCGCGTCCACCCGCATGGGCTGGGACATGAAACAGGGAATGTCCCGCTTTTTCAGGGCCACGTCCAGGCTGCCGTAATACTGGGAAGGATCCCGGCAGATGATGGAGATGTCCCGGTACCGCCAGTGCCGCTCCTCCACCAGCCGCCGGATAGTGGCCGCCACAAATTCCGACTCCTGGTACACGTCCTTGGCCTGAAACAGGGCAACTCCCTGGCTATCCTCCGCGGAAAGTCCCTCCCCGCCGGAGAAAAGCCCAGCCTCCAACAGCTTCAGGCTTTCATTATGAAAGCGCGGCGCGCCTGTCAGCACTACAGGGGGCAGCATCCCCACCCCCTGCTCCTCTGCCAGGCGGCGCAGGCGGGCGTGGGTGCGGTCTACCAGGGCGAAAAGCCCGGCGTCATCCCCAAGGCCATCGGTACACAAGGAGACGGTAACGGTTTCGGCCCGCCGGAGGATTTGCCCCAGCACCTTCATTTCCTGGACGGTGAAGCCTTCAAAGGAGTCTACCGCCACGGTGCAGCCTGCAAAAAAGCGGCTTTCCTCCAGGGCCTGGGCCAGCCTTGTCAGGTCGTCCCGGGCGTCCAGGTAGGAAGCCGCCACCAAAGCTTCATAGGTTTCAAAAATCAGCCCCAGCTCCCTCACCTTCTGCCCCAGGCCCCGGCCCTTCAGCCGCCCTGCTGTTTCCAAAAGCTGCAAAGGCTCTATCCCGCACATTTTCATCTCGTTTACCGCGGTGAGCATCATGTCTGTTGTCCGCCCGCTTTGGGCAGCGCTGCGGTACACCTCCAGGCTGTCCTGGCAGGCCGCGATGGCGCAGGACATCAGGATGCGCCTGCCCCCATCGCTGAGCCTGCGCCCTGCCGCCCCGCCTTCCCGGCGGAAAACGGTTTCCGCAAGCCGGGTGAAGCTGTAGATGCCGATGGCATTGGCCTGCCTGGCCCCTGCCAGGCGCAGCATGGCCTTTTCCGTTTCAAAGGAATACTGCTCGGGCACCAGCATGATGCACCTGCTGTCTCCTGACAGGGCCTTGTCTGCCAGCATCCTGCGCATATATTCTGTTTTTCCGCTTCCCGCGCGGCCCAGCACAAATTGCAGCATAAAACGCTATAGGAACCAAAAGTCTGCACAAAAGGGAAAAAGCCCCCTGCGCAGATTGGCGCCGCTCCTTTCCGTTGGGTTTAAGGCAGGCCCTAGGGCTTGTTTGAAAAATCGAAAACACCGTCTTTTTGTCCAAAACGTGCGTTTTCTGTGTTGAAAATCCTCGACAAGGCGAAAACATTCCGTAAACGGAATGTTCAGCCTGTCTAAAACGCATATGTGCGTTTGCGGTTCATCCGCCTTGAAACCGCTCCGTTTTGTCTCAAAAATTCAGCACTTTCTCTATTCCCAAACAAGCCCTAAGCCGCTGGGGGCGGGCCGCCTTTTTTGGCGTGGATCTCATCCGGGAGATCCAGATGGTTTTCCTCGTCGGTGGAATGGAGCAGGGTGAAGAACACCTGGGAATACCGGAAGGCAGCGTACAGCATCATCAGGGCCGTAAGCGTCAGGAGCACAAAGGACACTGTGTAAAAGGCCTGGGGCGTGGCGGCCAGGTGCAGGCCGTCCATCACCACAATGACGGACACAGACACATAAAACATCACCGTGGCCACCTTGCCATACCACTTGGCCCCGCCGGGGCGGCGGCGCTTTTTCAAAAGTACCAAGGCACAGCAGAGCATCAGCAGCTCTTTGGCGATAAACAGCCCTAACAGAGGGCCTATCATGGGGAACCTGATGGCAAGGCACAGGGCCACAACCCCCTGGGTCAGCTTGTCGGCAAAGGGATCCAGAATTTTTCCCAGCTCCGTTATCTGGTTGCATTTGCGGGCAATCAGTCCGTCAAACATGTCGGTAAGGCCCGAAAGCACCAGCAGCGCCGCCGCCCAGGCTAAGCTTCCCCGCAAAAAGCACCAGGCGAAAAAGGGCACAAGCAAAATGCGCATGCAGGACAGCGCGTTGGGGATGGTCAGATTTTGGTTTCTCGGCTTCTTTTCTCGGGACATTCCCTTCTTTTCCCTTCTTTTATAATTCCTTTTTCAAATAGTGTGGCGCAGGCAGGGGCGTCCTAAACAGCCCCTATGCCGTAAACATATGGCCCAGGGGGTTTATGTTCACAAAAATGCCCGCCACAATGGAGTCTTCCAGCGCCTGGTGTATCTGGGACTGGGTGGAGGCGTCCAGCATGGGCACAAAAACCTGGGCCGCGGCCAGCATGACCCACACCAGCACCAGGGCCAGCAGAAAGCCGCATACGCCGCCTAAAATGCTGTCAAGCTGCCCTAAGACAGGCAGGCGCAGGACATGGGAAAGCACTTCCGCCAGTATCCGCACCACGACCATTAAAAGGGCAAAGATGACAATAACCGCCAGCACCTTTAAAAAGCCCACAAAGGTGGGGGCCAGCAGATCGGCAATGCGCTCTGCCGCCGCGCCGCTTCCGCTTACAATGCTGCCGCTGATGGAAGAGGCGGTAACCCCGGCGTCCTGCAGGGCGCGGACGATAAAGTCCGGCAGGGAGGCCAGCAGGTTATCCACAGAGGAAAGGGCGTCGCTGGTGCCCAGCATGTTTAAAGACTCCTGCACCCGCTCTATCAAAGCGCCCCGGAACATGGAATCAAAAAGCCACTGGGCCGCCATGCCCCCTAAAACAGCGGACAGGCAGGCGGCAATAATGGATCCCAGGAAATGGATGGCGGATCGGATAAACCCACGGAATACCCCCATCGCCACAAACAAAACAAAAACGCCAAAAAGCACCAAGTCCAGCACGTAATTCACTGGCAGCAACCTCCCTTTTCAAACAGCCATCTTAAATATAGCACAATTCTCCTTTTTTCACAACCCCCACCCGCCTTACAGATATCTTACGGGGGGCTTACAAATACGAAAGCCCCGCCCCTATAGCAGATATACAGCCAGGGGAAGGAAAACATGACAGGGAAAAGCCGGGCTTATTCCACCCGCAGGGCGCGCACCTCGCTGACACCCAGCACATAGGCGGCGCTTTCGCTGGAAAGGGCCAGGGCCTTGGCGTCTCCGCCGGCGTCGGCCCGGCCCAGCTCTTTGCCTGTGGAATAGTCGAAGAACACCGCTTCGCCGCCTGCAAGCACCCCGACCGTCCCCCCGTATACGGAGACAGACTCTATGCGCTTTTGCACCTCCATGCGCACAGGTTCCTCCCCGCTGGAACCATAGGCCAGCAGGGTGCTTGCGCCAGCGTGTTCGTAAGCGGAAATGGACAGGAAGGCCCGCCCCGCGCCCAGCCGGAAAGCGGTAAGCTGCCGGCCCTGGTAGTTGTCCTCTGAGAAGCTGTAGTCGGAAGAGCTGGCCCGCAGGAGGGCTGCGTCCCCCACAGCATAGATAGAGCCGTTCTCCCCCCAATAGGCAGCCAGCAGCAGGTTTTCCCGGGTTTCATATTCGGCAATGGGGGCTTCGTTTGTAAAGTCGAACACCAGCACCTTGGAAATCAGGATGCCCTTGTCGCTGCGCACAGTGCATACCACCCCATAAGCCCCGTCGAAGTTCAGGGCAATGGCGGTGATGTAGTCCCAGGCCAGGGAATACTGGTACTGGAGGGTGCCGTCCTTCTGGTATACTTTCAGTTCCGAGGCCCCATTGGTTCCCTGCACCCCCAGGGCAAACCGCCCGTTCTGGGCGATGGCTCCTGTAAGGATGTCCCGTTCCTCCACGCTGTTTACCACCACGTCTGTGCCGGAAAGGGCTGTATAGCCGGTGCTGCCGCTGTTATAAAGGAGATACCGATCCCCGGCACTCTGTAGCACAGGATGGTTCAGGCTGTGGCGCAGGGAAATTTCCTCCCGCCCGGTAGGATTGAGGATGCTGAACACAGTATCGCTGAGCACCACCGCGTTGCCTCCCTGGGCCAGGAAATTGGCTTCCAGCACCTCGGAACCGGTAATCTGCACTGGAAAGCCGTCGCCGATTTCCGCCCCGGTAATCTGCAGCTTCAGCCAGGAGCCTATGCTCTCCGGATTCAGGCTTGTGCGGTTCATCCACAATGCCAGTCCAATTACCAGCACCAGCAGGATGATTGCCGCCCGGTAAACCACTTTGGGTACGGCGGCGGGCTGTTTTCTTTTCCCTTCCTCGTATGTAATAGACGCGCCGCCCTCCGGTTCCTCTTCAGGCCCGGTCTCCTGGGGCGGGTTCTGGTAATCCCGGAGCTGGATAATCTGCGGCTCTTCCTTTTTACTGTGTTTTCCCATACGCCTGCTCTGTGGCCCAGCCGGGGCCGCTCCTTTCTTCAAATGAAACTGCTGCCAATATGCGGGGCGCTTTTTTCAGGAAAAGCGCCCCGCGTCCTTTAAAAACCTCCCCGCTGTGCAGAAAGCCTGCTGCCGGGCAAATCGTAGAAAACCCGGTTAAGGTACAGCCCGCAGGCAGGGGCTGTTGGCCCGGCGGCCCGGCGGTCTTTGGCCCCGATAACGGCGGGAATGTCCTGGGGGGAAAGCTTCCCCTGCTGCACCCGGAGAAGGGTGCCTGTCATGATGCGCACCATGTTATAGAGGAAGCCGTCGGCGGATACGGTAAACACCACCATGTCCCCCCGGCGCTCTACCCGGGCCGCTGTGACGGTACGGGTGAAATCCCCTATCTCCCGGCTGTCCAAAGTGCAGAAGGAGGAAAAATCGTGGGGGCCAGTGTAATGGGCGGCGGCCTCGTTCAAAAGGCTTTCGTCTATAGGATACCAGTAGTGCAGCGCCCGGTTATGGAGGAAGGGATCCCGCACCGGATGGTTCCAGATTTCATAACAGTATTCCTTGCCCAAACAGGAATACCGGGCGTGAAAGCCCTCCGGCACCTCCCGGCAGGATTTCACCGCAATGTCCGGGGGAAGGTAGCGGTTTAAAGCGGCAGGCAGGCGCTCCGGCGGGATGCGGCTCTCTGTTTGAAGGCTTACGGCAAATTCCCGGGCATGCACGCCTGTGTCTGTGCGGGAGCAGGCCTTGATGTCCTCCCCGCCTCCGGTCACCCTTGCGAGGGCAGACTGGAAAACCTCCTGCACAGTCAGGGCATTTTCCTGTATCTGCCAGCCATGGTAATGGGCGCCGTCGTAGCTTAAAGTGATAAGCAGGTTACGCATGGACACTCCTTAATCAAATGCCAGCGCCCTGGGGAGCGGCGGCACGTCCTTTTTATCATTGATCGCCAGCCCGGCGGCGGACACGATGTATTGGGGAAAATCCATAGATGGGCCTCCTTTCAAGGCAAAGCGTATTGTTGTCAGAACGGCGCCCCAAAGGCGGGAGGATTTATACTTTCTTCCGCGTCAAAAAGGCTCCAACAATGCCCCCCGCAAGAATAACGGGCGCTGCCCGCACAAACACCCACTCAAAGGCGTGGAAGGCTGTCCCGGCAATGGCGAGTTCCGGATCGGCATAGTCCCAGCCTAAATAGGGGCTGTGTAAGACGGTTAAGGCCGCAAAAATAACTGCGATGGCCGCGCACAGGGAGATAGACAGCCAGTGGAGCATTTTCCTTTTCAACGCTTCCCTTCGGGCAAGCTGCAGGTTTATGACCTCCAGCTTTTCGGCAATGGCCTTTATGCTGTCTGCCTCCGGCTCTGTAACCGATTCCCCCAGCAGGGTGCTCACAGGCGTTTCAAAGGCCTCCGACAGGGCGACCAGCATATCTGCGTCCGGCACGGACAGCCCCTGTTCCCACTTGGAGATGGTCTGGCGCACCACATGCAGCTTGATGGCAAGCTCTTCCTGGGAAAGGCCCTTTGATTTTCTCAGTGCTTTCAGGTTTTCGTTTAACATAGGGATAACATCCTTTCTGTAAGTTTGTTACCACTATTGTATACAGGACAGCCCGTTGCTACAAGCAACGCAAATTAACATGCGAAATTCCCGGCAGGCAGCGGGCCTGTAAAAAAATCCTTAAGCCGCCGGAGGCAGCCTTCACCGCACAATGGCAGGCGGGAACACCATATTTAGCGTGATAAACGCCGCCAGGGCCAAAAGGGCCGAGCCGATAATGCAATAGTCGTGGGAAGAAAAGCGCAGCACCTTCATTTTGGTGCGGCCCTCGCCGCCATGGTAGCAGCGGCTTTCCATAGCGGTGGCTAAATCATAGGCCCGGCGGAAGGCGGAGACAAACAGGGGGATGAGCACCGGAATCAGAGCCTTCACCCGCTGCACCAAGCCCCCGCTCTCCATGTCTGCGCCCCTTGCCTTTTGGGCGCTCATAATCTTGTCGGTTTCCTCCATGAGAAGGGGCACAAAGCGCAGGGCAATGGTCATCATCATGGCAAAATCGTGGACAGGCACGTGCAGCTTGGAAAGGGGCCGCAGCAGCCGCTCGATAGCGTCTGTAAGCTGGGTGGGGGAGGTGGTGAAGGTGAGCACAGAGCTTGCCAGAATCAGCACGATAATGCGGATGGAGACAAACAGGCAGTTTAAAAGGCCGTTTTTGGTGATTTTCAGAATGCCCCACTGGAAAAGGGGATCGCCTGTGCCGTAAAAAATATTGAGCACAGCGGTGAACGCCACCAGGAACAAAATGGGCTTTAAGGCTCTGAGATACATTTTCAGAGGGATTTTCGACAGGGCCATAGCCAGGGCGATGTACAGCACTGCCCATCCCAGGGAAAAAAAGTTTCCGGCGGCAAAAATCAGCACAATGGAAAAAATGGTGAGGCAGATTTTAAGCCGCGGGTCTGCCTTATGCATCAGGCTTTTCGCGGGGAAAAACTGGCCCAGGGTAATGTCTGACAGCATGGGCTAGGACTCCTTTCCGGGATTCAACTGCTTGAAATAGGGGATAAGCTGTTTTAAGGCGTGGTCAACCGTCAGGGTGCTGGGGTCAACCGGGCATCCCAGCCTTTCCAGCGCCTGGACGATTTTCGTAATCTGAGGCACCCGCAGGCCCATTTCCTCCAGCCGCCCGCTTTGGGCAAACACCTCTTGGGTGGGGGCAAGATACGCGCACCGGCTGCTGTTCATCACCAGCAGGCGGTCTGCTGTGCGGCCAATGTCCTCCATGCTGTGGGAGACTAAAAGCACCGTGTTTCCCCGCTTTTTGTGATATTGGGTAATCTGTGTCAGCAGCACGTCCCGGCCCCGGGGGTCAAGGCCCGCCGTAGGCTCGTCCAACACCAGCACCTCCGGATCCATGGCAATAACCCCCGCAATGGCTGCCCGGCGCTTTTCGCCCCCGGAAAGCTCAAAGGGGGATTTCTCTAAAAGCTCCGCCTTAAGGCCTGTAAAGGCAGCGGCTTCCTCTGCCCGGGCCTGAGCCTGGGCATCAGAAAGCCCCATGTTTTTCGGCCCGAACATGATGTCTTTTAAAACCGTCTCTTCAAAAAGCTGGTATTCCGGATACTGGAACACCATGCCCACTTTAAAGCGCACGTCCCGGATTTTCTTTGGCTCGGCCCAGATGTCCTTTCCCTCCAGCAGCACCTGGCCCGAGGTGGGGCGTATCAAGCCGTTGAGCATCTGGATGAGGGTGGACTTGCCGCTGCCTGTGTGGCCTATCACCCCTAAGAACTCGCCCCTTTCGATTTGGATGGATACATCCTCCACCGCTGTTTTCTCAAAGGGCGTGCCAATGCCGTATTTGTAGGTTAGGTTCCTGGTTTCCAGTACTGTCATGTTTGTGAACACGTTCCTTTCCGGTTTATACCAGCTTTTTCATGCGGATGCGGCCGCCCTCGTCCTTGTCATCCGTAAAGCCTGACCGCTTATAAAGCCTGCGGGCGCGCAGGTTCGATTTTTCCACGTGGAGAACCATTTGGGGGATGCCCCTGTCCCTGGCGTATTGCTCTGCTGCTTTCAAAAGGGCCATGCCAATTCCCCGGCCCCGGCAGGGCGTGCTGACGCTGAAATCGTCCAGATAGATATAATCCGCCGGCTCGTGGTGCTCTTCAATGGAGAGGAAAGCCTCTACCCTGCCCTCAGCTTCCGCCACGCATATCCAGTCTCCGGCGCCTGCGAAGAAGCGGTCTATATCGCCTTCTTTGTATCCATCCACATCTTTCCTGTTGTAAATGGCCTGGAGCATTTAAAGGAACAGCGCCTCTACCCTGGCTTTATCAGACGGCACAGCTTTTCTCACCGTATATTCCAAAACTTTTCCACCCCGGTTTTTCAGCATTAGCCCAATAAGTTCTGGAACATCCCCACGCACTCCTCCACAGAAAGGGGGATGTCCGGCAGCGCCACCCCTGCGGCCCGCAGGCGGTAGCATAATTCTGTGGCCTGGGGCACGTCCAGGTTGTGGCGCTTCAGGCGCTCCACCTGCTTGAAAACGTGCTGGGGCGTGCCGTCCATCAGCACCTGCCCCTTGTCCATCACCACCACCCGGCCCGCCTGCACAGCCTCGTCCATATAGTGGGTGATGAGCACAATTGTGATGCCCTTTTCCCGGTTCAGCCGGGTGATAGTCTCCATCACCTCCTGGCGGCCTCTTGGATCCAGCATAGCGGTAGGCTCGTCCAGCACAATGCACTTTGTCTCCATGGCAATGACCCCGGCAATAGCCACCCGTTGCTTCTGCCCGCCGGAAAGCTTATGGGGGGCGTGCTCCCGGTAGTGGTACATGTCCACGGCTTTTAGGGCCTCGTCCACCCGCCGCCGGATTTCCTCCGGGGGCACCCCCAGGTTTTCCGGGCCGAAGGCCACATCCTCCTCCACAATGCCAGCCACTAGCTGGTTGTCGGGGTTTTGCAGCACCAGCCCCACCTGCCGCCGCACTGGAAGCTGGTTTTCCTCCAGCCCCGCGTCCAGCCCGTCTATGAGCACTTGCCCTGAGGAAGGGGAGAGCATCCCGTTTAAAAGCTTTGCCATGGTGGATTTGCCGCAGCCATTGTGCCCTAAAAGCGCCACAAACTCCCCCTGCCCAATGTCCAGGTTAATGCCATGGAGCACTTCTTTTTCCGCCCCGGTCTCCATGGCATAGGAAAAACGCACGTCTTTTATCTCAATAAAAGCCATCTGCTGTCCCCTTTCTTTCATTTTCTACCGTTTTCCCGCCGAAAAGGCGGCGGCCTCCTCTATCCATCCCAGCAGCTCCCCGTCGATTTCAGAAGCCGCGCCTATCACCACATGATGCGTCCACCTGCCGGGATAAGGCTCCACAGCCGCGGCTATCCGGGGGGAATCCACCCTGCGGGAAAGGCCGAAGGTCGCCACCAGATACGGTTGGGGCAGTTCTTTTGCTTTTTTCACCCGCAGAAGGGAGGCGCAGGCAAACACCCGCCTGTTGGAAAAGGTAATCTGGGTTTTCCGCACCTTCCGCCCTGCCCCGGGCACCCACTGGGAAACCGCCTGCTCCAGGGCCTCGTAAAGAGGCAGCGCCTGTGGCTTTTTCTCAAAGAAAAGCAGAATATCCCCGTCTATGCCTATCATCTTTTCTCCCGCAGCGCCTTCCACCACAGGTACAGCCCCGCGCCCAGGAAATAGGCGAACATCACCAGGTAAAAGGGCATAAACTGCACATAGGTTCCTGCGTAGGCAGCCTTACTCAGCGCCCTGTAGAAAAGCGCCGCCGATATCGCCACCCCTAAAAAGTACACCATCCGGGGCACAGGCTTCTGCTCTCCGCCCCGGGTCAGATCCCGCACAAAGAGGATGACGAAGGCTGTCAGCCCTATGACGCCCAGGGAAAAATACAGGGCGGCGCCTGTCCCTGTCTGTACGCACTCGTAAATCATGCTCAGCACCCAGCCCAGGGCCAGCGCCGCATATATCCATCTTGCCATAAATCTGCTCCTTTTTTGCTGCTGCCTGAGTTTTTGGGGCTTCCCAAATTTTTGCCCTGCAAAGGTTTCGCAGTCTGCGGGCCGCGGCCAAAGGGCTTTGCCCTTTGGAATCCTACAAACCCTTTTAAAAAAGGGTTTGACCCTAAAACCAAATTTTTCCACATAATCGGCAGTGCCCCGGACACGCGGCCGCCTCTGTAAGCGCGGAATCTCATTCCGCGGCGGAAAATCTTCTCCCGCCAGCAGGCGGAACGCCTGCGCCCCGCGTCTTGGATGCAACGTCACGTTGCCAGATGGCGGTGCTGCCGCAGGGCAGGACAAGGCCGGTGCTGGTTACCCGCAGGCCGATTTCGTCTGCGGAGACAGCCCCGCCGGCTTTCGGGCAGAGCAGCACCCCCAGCAAATATTCCATTACAGCCGGGGAAAGGCCAGTGGTGTAGGAATTTAAAATGAAAAACAGGGGCTTTTCCGACAAAATAGGCAGGCACATGGAGATAAGCCCGTAAAGCTGTTCCTCCAGCTTCCACACCTCGCCTCCAGGCCCCCGTCCGTAAGAGGGGGGATCCATAATAATGCCGTCGTAGGTGTTGCCCCGGCGCTGTTCCCGCTGGACAAACTTCACACAGTCGTCAATAAGCCAGCGCACCGGCTTATCCGCAAGGCCGCTTGCCTGGGCATTCTCTTTGGCCCACTGCACCATGCCCTTGGAGGCGTCCACATGGGTGACGGCGGCTCCCGCCTGCAGGCAGGCCAGGGTGGCGGCTCCTGTGTAGCCGAACAGGTTTAAAACCTTTACGGGCCGCCCGGCGCTTTGGATTTTCTCTTTGGCAAACCGCCAGTTTACCGCCTGCTCCGGGAAAAGCCCGGTGTGCTTAAAACCCATGGGCTTTAAGCGGAAAGTCAGCCCTTCCCAGCCGATTTGCCATACCTCGGGCATCTTTTTGTAGGTTTCCCAGTGCCCCCCGCCTTTGTTAGAACGCACATACCGGGCATGGGCCTTTCCCCACAGGGGGCCGTTTTTGCCCCCCTCCCAGATAATCTGGGGATCGGGCCGGATAAGGAGGATATCCCTCCAGCGCTCCAGCCGCTCCCCGCCTGCTGTGTCTAAAAGTTCATAGTCGTGCCACTGTGCGGTACGCATTAGGAAAGCTCCCTCTCAATCACGTCCGCCACTTCCTTTGCAATCTGCTGGATCTGCTCCTCGTCGCGGCCCTCTACCATCACCCGCAGCAAAGGCTCTGTGCCGGAAGGCCGCACGATAACCCGGCCTTCCTTGCCTAAAGCAGCGGCGGCCTTGTCGATGGCGGCTTTTACGGTATGGTCTGTGTAGAAGGCAAGCTTCCCTTCCGGGGTGACTTTGATATTAATCATGGTCTGGGGATAGCGCTGCATGAGGGTGGCAAGGCTTGAAAGCTTCGCTTCCCGGCGGCGCAGAAGGCTTAAAAGCTGGCAGGCGGTAAGCTGCCCGTCGCCGGTGGTGGCAAAATCCCGGAAAATTACATGCCCGCTCTGCTCGCCGCCGAAATTGTAGCCGTCTAAGCGCATCTGCTCCAGCACATAGCGGTCGCCCACCTTTGTGGCCTCAAAGCGCATGCCGTTTTCCTCGCAGAACCGCTGGAAGCCCAGGTTTGTCATAATGGTGCCCACCACAGCGCTGCCGGAGAGCTTCCCCCTGCTCTTCATGTCCAGGGCGCAGATAGCCATGATAAAGTCGCCGTCAATGAAATTGCCCTTTTCGTCCACCATCAGGCAGCGGTCGGCATCGCCGTCAAAGGCCACCCCCGCGTCTACCTCATGGGTTTTCACATATTCAATAAGCCCCTCCATGTGGGTGGAGCCGCAGTTTAAGTTCACGTTGATGCCGTCGGGGGCATCGTTCATCATGGTGACCTCTGCCCCCAGCTCGGTAAACAGGGCCTGGGCTGTGGCGCTGGCCGAGCCGTTTGCGCTGTCGATGGCGATTTTCAGCCCGTCTAAAGAGAAATGCACGGTGTTTTTCACATGGTCGATATAATCCCGCACAGCGCTGTCCGCATGGGCAACTGTGCCGATGCCGTCCTCCTGGGGGAACTCGTGGGAGATGTCGGACTTGCCTAAAATGATGTCCTCAATGCGCTCCTCCAGGTCGTCGGGCAGCTTGTAGCCGTCCCCGGAGAAGATTTTAATGCCGTTATACTCAAAGGAGTTGTGGGAGGCGGAAATCATAATCCCCGCGTCTGCCTTATACTTTTCCACCAGATAGGCCACAGCCGGGGTGGGCACCACGCCCAAAGTGATAACGCTGGCCCCGATGCTGCAAAGCCCTGCTGCCATGGCGTTTTCCAGCATGTCAGAGGAGAGGCGGGGGTCCTTGCCGATAAGCACCCTTGGGTGGCGGTTGGATTTGTTGGTCAGCACCCGGGCCGCCGCCCGGCCTAACTGGGTGGCAAGCTCGCAGGTCAGGTCTTTGTTGGCAATGCCCCTGATTCCGTCAGTTCCAAAAAGTCGTCCCATAATAACACCTCGTTTATATTTTTCTTGTTTATAAGATATGCAGCTTTCCTGCCCTTCTGCCAGAAAGGTAAAGTTCTTTGCCAGCTTTCTCCGAAAGAAAGCCGCAGGATGTGGGGCAGCGCCCCACGACCTTGCAACGCCCCACGGTCTTGCCCTACTCCGGCAGCCTGGTCTGCTCCGGCGGGGCAGCGGCGGGCTGCAGGGCGGCGGGCACAGGCAGGCCCAGGTGCAGGTAAGCTGCCGCTGTGGCGCAGCGGCCCCGGGGCGTGCGGGAGAGAAAGCCTATCTGCATGAGGTACGGCTCGTTTACGTCCTCAATGGTCACAGCCTCCTCCCCGATAGCCGCCGCCAGGGTTTCCAGGCCCACAGGGCCTCCGCCGTAAAACTGGATGATGGCGGAAAGCATCCGGCGGTCGCTCTGGTCTAAACCCAGCTCGTCAATCTCCATCCTGTCCAGGGCGATTTTCGCGGTGTTCAGGGTGATAACCCCGCCGCTCATCACCTCGGCAAAATCCCGCACCCGCTTTAAAAGGCGGTTGGCAATGCGGGGGGTGCCCCGGGAGCGGCTGGCAATTTCCAGCGCCGCGTCCGCCTCAATGTCCGCCCCCAGGATTTTCGCGCTGCGGGTGACGATTTTCCCCAGTTCCTGGGGGTTATACAGCTCCAGCCGCAGCACCACCCCGAAGCGGTCCCGCAAGGGGGCGGAAAGCTGGCCCGCCCTGGTGGTGGCCCCCACCAGGGTGAAATGGGGCAGGGGCAGATGGTAGCTTGCCGCCATCTGGCCTTTCCCGGTGATGATGTCTAGGGCAAAATCTTCCATGGCTGGATACAGGATTTCCTCCACCTGCCGGGAAAGCCTGTGCACCTCGTCGATAAACAGCACGTCCCCAGGGGAGAGGTTTGTCAGCAGGGCGGCTAAATCCCCGGGCTTTTCAATGGCAGGGCCGCTTGTCACCCGCAGGTTTACCCCCATTTCGTTTGCCACAATGCCTGCCAGGGTGGTTTTGCCCAGGCCCGGCGGGCCGTACAGCAGCACATGGTCTAAAGATTCCTTCCGGCTCAAGGTCGCCCCAATATAGATTTTCAGGTTTTCCTTCACCTTTTCCTGGCCGATATACTCGGAGAAGGCCCGGGGCCGCAGGGGGTTCTCCGTCTCCCTGTCCTCCGGGGTGTAGCCCGTATGGGTAAGGCGGTTTTCTAAGTCCATCTCATCCTGGACGTCCCAGTCGATGCCATACTCCATCCCGCCGCTTTTTTCTATCATGGTTGTTTATCTCCTTTGGTTTCGTTTGCCCGCCTTTTGGCAAGCTTACGGTTCACGATATACAGCGCCGCCGCTTCTGCCGCCGCCAGCAGCGCCGTAAAGGCCGCCCCTGTCAGCAGAGACGTATACCAGGGCGCGCCCCCCATGGCGTATAAGTCCGGGTGGGCCTGATAGTCCCGCCACTGCCAGAAGCTGTGGCCCAGATACACCCCGATGGTGGAGCCTATGGATATCTGCAAAAACCGCTTTGCTTTTTCCAGCATAGCAACGCCTCCTGATAAAGACCGTGGAGCGCTGCTCCACACCTCTGCTTCTCGCCTTCCGGCTCGGTCGGGTCAGAGCGGACCCCACCGGGGGCCTTCCCCCTTTTCCCCCAAAAGGTTTGATCGAAAAAGGACTTTTCCGTTCACGCCCCCGCAAAGCCTTTTAAGGCCAGCCGTATCAGTTCCTCCACAGGCAGGCTGCTGTCCAGGCGGCCTACAGCGGCGGCCGCGTCTGTGGGGGAATATCCTAAGGTGGCAAGGGCCTCCACAGCCTGGGCGGCATTGCCGGAGGCCGATGGCCCGCCGGGCTGTAGGAAGTCTGCCCCCAATTCCCCGGTGGAAAAATCCACCACCTTGTCCTTTAATTCCAGCACAATGCGCTGGGCAAGCTTTGGCCCCACGCCGTTTGCCCGGCAGAAGCGCTTTACGTCCCCGCCGGCCGCCGCCAGGGCCACCTCCTCCGGAGACAGCTCCGAAAGGATGGCAAGGCCTGCCTTTGGCCCCACGCCGCTGATAGCGGTGAGCAGCTTAAAGCAGTTGAGTTCCGCCTGGGTGGCAAAGCCGAAAAGATCCAGCGCGTCCTCCCGCACATTTAAATGGGTGTACAGGGTGGCGGACCCGTTCAGGCGCAGGGTGCGCAGGGTGCCCATGGATGTGGCGCACTTAAAGGCCACGCCTCCCACGTCCACCACGGCAAAGCCCGGCTCTGTATGCACGATTTTTCCAGTCAAACTATAAAACATAAGTAAATCTCCTTGCTTTTGGAGGGTTCTGCTCCTTTCCTGTCCAGGCAGGCGCCAGTTGTTTTCACAAGCCTGTCATGAGGAAAGCGCAGCGCGGGAGGGCGGGAAGCCCCAGGGTCTAGCGCAGCAGTGCCCGGCGCAGGGGAGAGCCTGCGGCTTGGCCATGGCAGATGGCAAGGGCCAGGGCGTCGGCGGCGTCGTCGGGCTTGGGGATGGAGGGCAGGGCCAGCAGGCGGCGGGTCATTTCCTGCACCTGTGGCTTCAGGGCCTTGCCATAGCCTGTTACCGCCTGCTTCACCTGGGGCGGGGTATACTCATACAGAGGGACGCCCCGCTGGGCAAGGGCCAGGAGGAGAACCCCCCGGGCCTCCGCCACGCCGATGCCGGTGGTCTTGTTGTTTGTAAAGTACAGCTTTTCTACAGACGCCGCCTGGGGCTGCAGGGTGTCAAGCAACTGGCACATGCCGTCGTATATCTCCCGCAGGCGCTCCCCAAAGTCCGCCCCGGCAGGGGTGGTGACCGCGCCGTATTCCAAGGGCCGGTAGGCCCCGTTTTTTGCCTCAATTACCCCGTAGCCCACAATGGCATAGCCGGGATCAATGCCTAAAATGCGCAAAAAGCGTCCTCCTTGGCGGCAGTGCCGCCGCATAATCACAATCAGTATACCACAATCCGGAAGAATTGAACAGATAAAAAATGCGAACAGCCTATGAATTTTCCCCGGCTCCTTCGCGGAAACTAGGGGAAAGGCGTTATAGGGTTTGTTTGAAAAATTTTATGAAAGGAGCGATACCGGGCGCAAAAGGCTGTTCCTTTACAGCTCTTTGTGCGGATTCCGGTTCGCAGGGCGATTGAATATGAGCAGACGAGGAAAAATCAGGCTGTGGGCTTTCGGGCTGGCCCTGGTGTTTATAGGGGGCGGCTTTCTTATAGACCTGCGGCTTTCCCTGAACCAGAGCGGCACCCGCCTGGAATATGTATACCAGCGGGCGCTGGGGGACTTGACCGATGAAGTCAGCGGCATGGGCCGGACGCTGGAAAAAGCCCGGTATGCCGGAACCCCCGCCATGCAGAGCGTGCTGTCCGCCCAGCTTCTGGAGCAGAGCGGCGGGGCCAAGGCAGCCTTGGGAAGCCTGCCCTTTTCTATGGAGAAAACGGAGCGCATCAGCCGTTTCCTCTCCCAGGTGGGGGACTATGCCCTGGCCCTGACACGGAAATCCTTTTCTGGCGAGGAGCTTCAGCGGCAGGACTTAGAGGGCTTTTCCACCCTGCAGGCATATGCGGGCAAGCTGGAAGAGGCCCTTACAGGCATACAGGCCCGGCTGACGGCAGAGGGGGCGCAGATAAACAGGCTGGAAAGCCTTTTGAACAACGTGGATGAAATTGAGGAGCTGGCCCTTCTGGACGATGATTTTGACAGCGTGGCAAAGGAGTTTGCCGATTTCCCCGCCCTGCTGTACGACGGGCCTTTCTCCGACCATATCCCCCAAAGGGAGCCTTTGTACCTGAAAGGGGAAGGGGAAATCAGCCAGGAACAGGCCGGGGAAAAGGCCGCCGCCTTTTTAGGCTGCGCAGCAGGGGATTTGGAATTTACCGGGGAAGGAGGCGGGCAGCTTCCTGTGTTTTCCTTTGCCCGGGAGGGCGAGCAAATCCGTGTCACCCGCCAGGGCGGGGAAATCGCCTACTATAAAAAGGAAAACAGCGGCACAGGCAGCCTTTCCTATGAAGAAGCCTTAAAGGCGGCAAAAAAGGCCCTGGAGGGCCTGGGGCTTCCCCCGCTGCAGGAAAGCTATTATGTAAGCAGCGATGGCTTGTGTACGGTGAATTTCCACACAAAAGCCGCAGTGGGGGAGGAGGAAGCCCTGTGCTATCCCGATCTTATTAAAGTTACGGTAGAGCTTGAGAAGGGCGGCATGGTGGAATATGACGGGACAGGGTTTTTGATGAACTGCCGCGAGCGCTCCCTATCCACCCCGGCCCTTTCGGCAGAAGAAGCCGCCGAAGGCTTAAGCCCGCTGCTCCAGGTGGAAAGCACCCGGCTGGCGGTTATCCCCACCCCTGGCCTGGACGAGGTGCTGTGCTGGGAGTTTTCCTGCAAAGGGGAGGACGGGCGGCGGGTGCTCAGCTATGTGAACACAGAAACAGGCCTGGAGGAGCAGCTATACCTGCTGCAGATAGATGACAGCGGGGTGCTGGCGTCTTAGGAGGTGTTCACGCGCCGCCTTTGCTCCTTTGCGCGCTGGACACAGGCCGCGCAACCGAAAAATGAAAGTGGGCTTTTATAGTTAACACAGTTCAAAAGAGGTGCATCTCTTTTGAACCAGGCGGTAAAGCCGCCTGGCTTTAAAATCAGTAAATACCAATTTTAAAGTGTGTTTGCTATATATGCGGCAAAAAGCAGGCAGGCGTTCACAAAAGGAATGCCTGCCTGCTTTTAATATTTTGTTTATTCCCAGGGGCTGTCAGGGGAAACGGTTTTCTGCTCTTCCAGATATTCCCGCAGCATCCCGCCGGCAGAGCCTTCCAGCACCTGTGCGCCGTAAGCCCCGGCTGCCTCCTCTGTATAGCTGCCCTTGAGGAAGGCAATCTGGTACGTCTCCTCATCCCGCAGCTCTGCGCCGCCCTTTGTTACCAGCACATAAGGATATGGCTGGCTTTCCCCCTCGGGGGTGAAGCCGGCCTCTTTAAAGGCCTTTGCCTCCTTCCCGGTCATGGAAAGCAGGGCATATTCGCCGTCAAAGTCTGGGGAAATGGACGCCGCCACATCTGTGTTAATCCGGCCCGCGTAAAGCTTCCCGGTGACCCCGGCCCGCATCACCGGCACATCCCGGTGGTATTCCCCCATAAGCACCATAGAGGCGTCCGCCCCTGTCTTGCTTCCTAAGGCTTTGCCGATAAGGGCGGCGGTTTCCTCCAGGGTGAAATCCGCGGTGCTTTCGCAGAAATAGACCTGCCCCGCGCTGTCCAGATAGTCCCGCTGCAATTCATCCATCCGGGCAATGCAGCCTTCCCCGTCTGTGTTGTTTTCCCCCCGGAACCACTCCTTGTAGGCCAAGCCGATGTCGGCCAGGACATTTTCCCAGCCGGCATAGGTCATGGGGAAGGCCCGGCCCTCCTGCATGGCCTGCTGGGCATCGTAAATCATGGAATCCTCCGGCACCTGCGCGCTGCTTAAAGCCCCCAGCACACAGGGGGTTTCTTCTGTGATAAAGGAGGCCTGGCCTTCCGGGGAAAAGAGCAGGGAAAGAAGCTTGACGGCATCCTCCAGCTTTTTCTCATTGCCAGGCTCTGCCAGGCGCTTGCTGATGCCGATGTAGCTGGTGGGGTTGTACATATAGACGTTTTTGCTGCCGTCCTTGCTGATATAGGGCATCATCCCCAGCTTATCCCCTGTTTCCGGCAGCTCTGTAATATTTACGGTGAACACCGCTGTACAGAACACAGACTTCCTGTTCCCCAGGTAGTCCAGCAGGACGTCGGGGTTGTTCCTGTCCTCCGGGTCTGTGGCGAACATGCCGATATCCATGTACTGTCCGGCATAGTCCACTGTGTCCTCCCACATGCCGGCGGCTGTGGCGTCCCCCGCAAGGAAGCCCTGCTCCCACTTGGCCCCCTCAGGGGTGGTAAGCCAGCTTGTTTTGGCAAGGTTGAACATGGCGGAAAAGGTGTTGCCTGTAAGGTGGGTGCCCAGCACCCCGGGAACCATCCCCGCCTCTCGGATTTTCCCGCACAGGGCCTCCAGCTCCTGGAAGTTTTCCGGCACCTCCCAATGGTTCTCTTCTAAGAGGGTCTTGTTGTAGAAAATGCCGTACATAGCGTAATTGATAGGAAGCAGGTAAACCTTCCCGTCTATAGCCACCTGATCCAGGGTGGAGGTGGGGAAATCATTGATGAAGTCATAGCCCGACAAGTCCAGAAGCTGCTCCGCCGCCAAATCCCTGTCCAGAATCTGGCTGGTGGTAAAAATATCGGAAATATCCCCGGCGCGCATTTGCGCCCAGTTATAAGATGTCGCGCTGTTTCCTGTATAAGAAATCTGCTCCAGGCCTATATCTGGATAAGTTTCCTCCAGCAGGGCAATGAATTTCTCATAGCCCCGCCATGTCACCCAGGTAAGCCCTTTGCTTCCGGCTTCCCCGCCAGAGGCGGCACAGCCTGACAGCAACAGGGCCGCGGCCAGGGCCAGCGCCAGCAGGCGCACGCTTCCTTTTTTCATCACGTTCAAACGCTCCCTTCTCAATACTGGCCTGCTGCGGGCTTTTAGAAGCCGCGGTGAAAAGATTTGTGCGGCGGTTGGCACAGCTTCTTAAAAACCGCCGCCTTTGGGAACCAGGAAAATGTTTCAAACGCGGCAGGCGCAAATATACAAATATTTTACAGTGAACATGGGGAAAAGTCAAGATTGCCGCCCCCTGGTGCAAAAGCGTCCAAGGCATGTGATCCCTTATGCGTCAGTTTGAAGCAGACCCGCTTCTTATAGTATGACAAGCCGCCCTTCTTGTGCATGGGCAGAAAAAACCGGCAGGCCGCAGAAAAAGCGGCCCGCCGGGGGGGATTTTGTATTTTTCAAACGGTTTCTAGAGCGTGTTCACATAAGTTGAATATGCAGATTTTCGAGGGGATTTTGAGGGGTTCCTAACACAGAAGCCCATGAAATAACCCGAAAAGATGTGTGTGATTGCTTTGTGTGTACACGCTCTAAAGCAGCAGGCTGTTGCAGACCACCAGCAGGGTGACGCCGGGAATGCCCAGCAGCCCTGCGCCCAGCAGGGACAGGCGGTTTACAGGGAGGTACACCCCTGTAAACTGCCCGCAGAAATTTACCAGCGCCAAGGCCCCCAGCCCCAGTGCCGCCGACAGGAGAAAGCTTTTCACGCGCCCACGTCCTTTCCGAAATGTGGAGCCTGCGTCACACATGTCCACACCCCAGCATATGAAAAGCCCTGCCCCTTTATGCCTCCTCAGGCATGAAGTCAATGCGGCCTGTGGCCACGTCTGCTGCCGCCACAATGATGGGCAGCTCGTCCCCCATCATCAGCACCCGGCCGGAGCGCAGATCCCGGTGGCAGATTTCCCCGTCAAACTCAAAGTCGCAGCCTTCAAAGTCCTGCAGGCTTACAAAGCCCTCGGCGTTGTTTTGCAGCTTTACGAACACTCCCTTGGGCGTTACCCCGCTGATAACCCCCAGGTGGTGCTCTCCCAGGTGGGCGCGCATATATTCCGCCATATAGCAGTCCTCCGCGTCCCGCTCCCCGGTGACGGCCCGGATTTCGTTTTTGGAGGACTCGAAGGCGGATTCCTCCGCGAAAACCCCGTACCGCTTGCGGATAGTCCCCTTGTCCACGCCGCCCACTAAATCCGTCAGGATGCGGTGGATGGAGGTGTCGGGATACCGCCGGATGGGGGAGGTGAAGTGGCTGTATTCCCCCAAAGCCAAGCCAAAGTGCCCCAGCTCCTTGTGGTTATACTTGGCCTTTTCCATGGTGCGCAGAATCCGCTGGTTCACTAGGGATTCCCGGGGCGTGCCCTTCACCCTGTCCAGCACCGCGGCAAAATCCACAGTGCCGGGCTGGCCCTTTTTCAGCTCCTTGCAGGGGATGGAGAGCCTGTCTAAAAGCTCGTAAAGCTCCACCACCCGGTCGGGCTGGGGCCGCTCATGCACCCGGTACAGGAAGGGGATGTCCGCGTCCAGGGAAGCCCGGGCGGCGCAGATGTTGGCGGCTATCATAAGCTGCTCAATAAGCTGCTCGGCTTCTCCCTGGGTGCGGGGCAGGATGTCTATGCATACGCCTTCCCCGTCCAGCACAAACTTTGTCTCGTCGCTGGACAAATCCATTTCCCCGCGCCTCTTTGCCCGGGCCTGGAGCACATGGGCCAGCTCCCGGGTGCAGGCAAGGCTGTCCTTCACAGGGGCATATTTCTCTAAAATTTCCTGGGAGGCAGTGCCGTCGAAAATCTTATTTACCTCTTTATACACCCCCCGCACCTTGGAGTTTATCACAGACTTGTGGAAGGAATAGCCGGTAATTTCCCCCTCTAAGTCAAACTCTATCAGGGCGGAGAAGGTCAGCTTTTCTGTGCCCGCGTTTAAAGAGCACACCCCGTTTGACAAAGCCTCAGGCAGCATGGGAATCACCCGGTCTGCAAAATAGACGGAGGTGCCCCGCTTGTAGGCCTCTTCATCTATAGGGGTTTTGGCCTTCACGTAGTGGGAAACGTCCGCAATGTGTACCCCCAGCTTGTAGCCGTATTCTGTCTTTTGGGCAGACACCGCGTCGTCCAGGTCTTTGGCGTCGGCGCTGTCGATGGTGAAAATAGGCCAGTCCCGCAAGTCCAGGCGGCTGTCGATGTCCGCCTGGGTGACGGTCATTTTGGAAATCTCCTCCGCCTGCTCCAGCACTTCCGGGGGAAACGCGGTGGGGATGCCGCAGCGCTCGATAATGGCGTCGGCGCATACTCTGGCCCGGCTGCCTGTGCCGAATACAGTGCGCACCTCGCACAGGGACCAGTCCCCGCGCCCGTCCATTTTCGGGGCAATCAGCACTTTGTCCCCGTCCTTCGCCCCGTTCAGTTTCCCGGGGGCCACCCGCATGTCAAAGCGCACCGCCCCGTCCGGGGTGACTGCGGCGCCCTGCTCCCCTATATGGAGGGTGCCGGTAACGGCGCTTTCGCTGCGCTTCACGATGCGCTTCACCCGTCCGCTGGGGCCGCGTTCCCGCTTCTGCAAGTCCCCGATGATAATTTCATCTCCTACAAAAGCCCCGTTTAAGGCGCTGCCAGGGATAAAAATGTCCTCCGTGCCAGCTTTGGGCTTGGCAAAGCCAAATTTTTCCGAAAGGGAAACAAGGGTGGCTTCTATATCCCCGGTGCGGGGTACAAGCCGCACCCAGTGATCCTTGTCCACCTTGATTTCCCCCACAGCCTCCAGGCTGTGCAGGGCGTCGTAAAAGGCGGTTTTGTCGCTTATCCCCGCCTCCCGCAAAAGGGACTTGGCGGGTACGCCTTCCCCGCCGCAGCGCTTCAGGGCCGCCACCACCAGCTTTTCCTCAATGGTTTTCGCCGCGCTGGGCAGCTCGTAGGTTTGGGCGGAGGAAATGGTTCGGGGCGTCCTGCCGCCGCTTCTAAATTTCTGGTTTCCAAATTTTTTAGGTTTCATAATCGCCATGCGATACAGAATACGCACAAAAAGCCATGAAAAACGGCCTTTTATGCCCGGTACCGCTCCTTCCTTTCGTATTCTTCACACGATGCTTTCCCGGAGAAAAACTCCGCATAAATTGGTTTTTGGATCGACATTCCTAAAGGGGAATGTTTAATGTTTAACCTTCTTTTTCAAAAAGGTCTGTGGGGGGTTAGGGGGTGAGCGTCTGCCAGTGGCAGACAAGCTGCGAACCGACCGAGCCGGCAGGCGAGACAAGCCCCCGAGGTCTTACAGCCCGTTTACCAGTTCCTTAAAATGCCTGCCCCGCACCTCAAAGTTGGGATACAGATCGAAGGCGGCGGAGGCGGGGGAGAGGGACACCACGTCTCCGGGGACAGCCTCCCTTTGGGCCAGGGCCACAGCCTCCTCCATAGACGCGGCGCGGAGAATACGGGGCGCGCCCTCCTGATAGTTTGCCGCGTTTTTTACTGCTTCCTCAATTTTCGGGCCGGTTGCCCCCAAAAGGATGAGGGTTTTCACCTTTTCACAAATG
>Ga0137310_100340_pt1 | contig 30970 bp, 26 predicted proteins | sample NAcewiD2O_June_2_FD_97183 | JGI IMG/M metagenome (GOLD analysis project Ga0137310, IMG submission 97183) | Mouse cecal microbial communities from Vienna, Austria - N-Acetylglucosamine amended D2O_June | ecosystem: Host-associated > Mammals > Digestive system > Large intestine > Cecum | place...
AATGCGGCAGATATCGCCCACGGCGGCACGTCCGCCGCTGGCCTCAATGGACATGCCCACAATATTCTCGATTTTCCCCGTCAGGCTGTAGGGCTCGGCGTTATAGACCTGACGGGTCATTTGTTGAAATACGGAAGGCATACTTTCACTCCACCGGCCTGTGCCTCACGGCCCCGTTCCCGGCCTGGGAGAAGGGGGGCCTTGCGATATTCAGTGAAACAGATTCATCCCCGACGCGCTGTTGGCGGTGTCCATGAGGATGGTCCGCAGGTTGTTGAGCTGGGTGGCCGCGCTGGCGTCCACAATTTCATCGGGCATCTCGATGATGCAGGTGCCCGACTCGTCATCGGACATGGGGATGAGCCGCACCCGGTCCGACAGCGCGGTGAGGGCGGCGGACAGGGAGGCAGGGATCTGGGTAAGGCGCTTGGCGTCGCACTCGGATATATATATGTGCACCCATTCCTTTTTCTTCCGCTTGTCGATGGCGGTTTGGATCATCCGGCTGATAACGTCGCCGCTGCTTTTCAGGCTGACGCACACCACCTTCTCCGCCACCGCCAAGGCCAGGTCCCGCAGGTCGGCCACGCTCTGGTCCATCTGCCGGTCCAAAGCCACCCCGGCCTGCTCCATAAAGCGGTGGACCTCCTCCTCCATGCGCCGGGCCTGCTCCTCCCGGAGCTGCCTGGACTCCTGGGACGCCTCGGCCATTCCCTGGGCATAGCCCTCCTGGCGTCCGTCCTCCCGGGCCTTGGCGAAAACCTCCTCCGCCTCCCGGCGGGCGTCCTCCCGGCTCTTGGCCATCAGCGCCTCCGCCTCCCGGCGGGCATCGGCCAAAATCACCTCGGCCTGGAGCTGGGCATAGCTTATCGGGCTTTCCTCCGGCTCGGGCTCCGGCTCAGCAACTGGCTCCGGGTCGTCCACCCGCACGTCCAGCCGGGCCGCCTCCTCCGGCGGGCCCTCCTCCGGGGCGGGCGGCTCCTCCTCGGGCTCGGCCTCCACCGCCAGCTCCGCCGCGTCGGGGAACTGGTAGGGCTCGGCCTTCGCCCTGGAAAAGGCTTTGAATATATTAGGCAATGATATCGTCCTTTCCGCCCTTCGCTATGATGATCTCGTTTTTCTCCTCCAGGTCGCGGATGATATCCACAATGCGCTGCTGGGCGTCCTCCACGTCCTTCAGCTTGACATTGGTTGTAATCTCCAGGTCGTCCCGGATGTTCTGCGCCATACGGGTGGACATGTTGCTGAGCAGCTTCTTGGAGACCTCCTCGTTTGCGGTCTTGAGGGCCAGCACCAGATCCCGCGGGTCGCAGTCCCGGACAAAGCGCTGCACGGAGCGGTCGTCCATGGTGATGATATCCTCGAACACGAACATCCGCTTGCGGATCTCGTCGGCCAGCTCCTGGTCATAGGCGGACAGGCCGTCGAAGATGTTTTTCTCGCTGGCGCGGTCGATGTTGTTCATCACGTCGGCCACGTAGTCGATGCCGCCCACCTTGACGTTGGCGTTGGTGACGATGCTGGAGAACTTCTTGCGCATCTCCGCCTCGATGATCTTGACGGCCACGGGGGACACGCTTTCGATCTTGGCCATGCTCTCCACCACCTGGATCTGACGCTTCTCGTCCAGCTGGGAGATGACGCCGGCGGCCTTGTCCGGCTCCACGTAGGACAGTACCAGCGCGATGGTCTGGGGACGCTCGTTTTGCAGGGCGGAGAACAGGGACTTGTCGTCCGCCTTCTCCATGAAGGAGAAGGAACGGTTCTGCAGGGATTTGGTCACCTTGCCCAGCAGCTCGTCCGCCGTCTGCGGCCCGTAGGCCTTCTCCAGCACCGTGCGGGCATATTCCAGGCCGCCCTCGGTGACAGCCCGGTTAGTGCGGCACAGCTGGTAAAACTCATACAGAATTTCCTCGGTCTGCTCCGAACCCAGGAAGCCCATTTTGGCGACCTCCAGGGTAAGCTGTTCCACGTCGTCCGGCTCCATATGCTTGTAGAGGGCGGACGCCCGCTCCACGCCCAGGGCGATGATGACGGTGGCGGCCCGCTGCGCGCCGGTGAGGGGGACCTCGTTGGCAATCTTCTTCCGGCCCGCGGGGGCCTTGGGCTCCGCGGGCGCGGCAGTCTTCTGTTCCGCCACGGCGGCGTCAGCCATTGTCTCCATCCTCCTTCAGCCAGCTCTTGATCAGCAGCGCCGCGACCTCCATGTTCTCGTCCACGTAGTCCCGGATGCTCTGGCGCAGCTCCATGCTCCGTTCGGTGTGCAGGTCCATCACGTCGGCGCCCACAGGCTCGCCGTTCTCGTCCAGCTGCACGCCGTCCTCCGTCTGCTGGGGCATTGCCACCGCCAGCAGCTCCTCCACGGCCCGCTGCTCCGCCTCCTGCTTCTTGCGCTTCTTGCCGCGCAGCAGCAGGATAATGGTCAGCACAATGGCAAACACCAGCAGGCCGGCGCCCGCGGCGATGACCACCCACAGCGGGATGCCCAGGGCCTCCCAGCCGGAGGGCTCGGGCTCGGGTACGGGCTCCTCGTAGTACTCCTCGTGCAGCACGGTGATATACCGGGAGAGGTAGTCCTCCTCGGTCATGCCCTCCTCCAGCACCAGGGGGGCCACGATGCCGCAGGCCTTGGCCACCGCGTTGCGGACCTCGTCCACCTTGGCGTTGGGAGCGGTGCGGGCGTTGACGCTCACCGCCACGCTCACGTTCTTGATGGTGCCCGCGGTGATCACCATCTGGGTCTGGGTCTTGGAATTGTCGTACTCGGTCTCATGCCGCTCCTCCAGGATGCCCTGGAGCTCCGCCGCCGCATCCCCCGGCTCCACATAGGTGGGCAGCTCGGCATTGGACGGGGTGCCCACCACGCCGCCCACGGCGGCCTCGTCGGGCGTGAGGAACTGATAGAAATACACCTGCTTGCCGACAATGCCCCTGCCGTTGGTGTCGCCCTCCTCGGCGAACTTGGGCAGGGTGACCTTGTAGTCGTTGATGGTCTTGTCGCCCAGCTCCACCTCCACGTTGACCCCGGCGGTGATGTTTTCCTTCCCGTAGATGGGGGCCAGGAGCTCAACGATGGAGTCCTCCATCTGTTTCTTGATCTGCCGCTCCAGCTGGAGCTTCAGCGCGGAGCTGGCCGCCGCCGTGCCCACGCCGGTGGACTGGCCGGAGTAGTCGTTGCCCTCGGTATCCTCAAGGCTGACGGACTCCACCTTCAGCCCCGCCACGCTGTAGGCCACGTAGTTGCGGATGGCATTGGCCTGCGCGTCGGTCAGGGCCTTGCCCCTCTGCATGGTGAGAATCACACCGGCGCTGGCCTCCACCACGTTGTTACTGTCCAGCACATAGCCCCGGTCCTCGCCCAGGTTGATGGTTACCGTGGCGCTGCGCACCTCGGGGAACTGGCAGATGGTCTGCTCCATCCGGCTTTGCAGCTCCATCAGCCAGGCCCGGTTCCGATCCGCCTGGGTGGACAGGGCGCTGACCTGCTCGAAGTAGCCGGTGGGGGTTGCGTTGGCCTGGGAGTACTGGTCCACCAGCAGCCGGGCCTTCAGGCTGGCCGCCTGGCCCTCCGGCACCAGTATGGTTCCTGTGCCTTCCATGCGGTAATTGGTGATCCCCTGCTCCTGGAGCCAGCTGAGCACCGCCCCGGCCTCCTCGTTGGTCGCGCCGGCGATCAGGGTGGCATAGGGCCTGGTATTCAGGAAAATGACGATGCCGATGGCCAGGGCGGCCACCGTGACACCGATAATAATCCATATTTTTTTGGAAATCTTTCCCAGGGCCATTTTTACCTGTTCAAAATAGCCCTGCAGCTTTTCCTTGTTCAAGCCCTATCAACTCCGCTCTGCGCGTACTTCACCCTTGCAGGTCCTTAGACGCTCATATTTTTCAGCTCGTTATAAGCCTCCAGCGCCTTGTTCCGCATCTGGACCAGCAGATCTACGGCGACCTCGTTTTTATAGGCGGCAATGCCCAGCTGTGCGGGATTCTCCAGCTGGCCGGTGGCCAGCAGATACTGGGCTTGGGTGAATTCGGCGTCGGTGTCCTTCACATTCTGGATGAGGCCGGTGAACAGGGAGCCAAAAACACTGTCCTTCACCTCGCCCAAATCGGTGGCTTTCTCCTCCTCCTGTCCGGGCCGGACGGGGGGAGCGATCTTCTGGATGGTATTGGTGATGCCGGTGATTCCGCTCATGCCCGTGGGGGCGGCGATACCAAATGTACTGTCGATCATGGCGGTTCCTCTCCTTATATGTTGATTCTCCAGCGATTAGGCCGCCGGGCTTTTACCGGCCGACCTCCAGCCCGCTGGAGATAACGGACTTCAGGGTGTTGAACGCGGTGACATCGGAGGCAAAGGCCCGGGTGGCCGCCATGGCGTCCGCCATCTCCTTCACCATGTCCACGTTGGGCAGCTCCAGATAGCCGTCCTCGTCCGCGTCGGGGTGCGTGGGGTCGTAGACGATCTTCATGGGGGACTCGTCCTCTACGATCTCAGTCACCCGCACGCCGCCGGCGGTGGGGTTCACCCCGGCGTTAGACGCCGCGCCGCTCATCGCCCTGGCCATGGCGTCCCGGAAGGTATCCCGGCCGCTCACCGCCTCGAACACCACCATCTTCCGGCGGTAGGCGCCCTCGCCGTTCTCCACCCGCGTGGTCTGGGAGTTGGTCACGTTCTCCGCCACGATATCCAGGCGCAGCTGCTGCGCGGTGAGGCCGGAGCCGATGATATTGATGGAATTCATGAAGCCCATAGTTATATACCCCCTAGTATTGTCCTATCCGCCTGCGGCGTCCTACGGCCCAGGCGTTTGTCACTGGCCCTTGACGGCCATGCGCAAAATGGCGTAGTGCTTGTTGATGGCCTGGTAGACGTACTGCTGCTGGTAGGCGTTGCGGATCAGCTCCACCATCTGCTCGGTGGTGTTCACCCCGTTGTCGTCCATACGGGTCTGCTCCTGGGCCTCGAACACGGTGACCTCCGGGTCCTCCAGGATGTCCCGCACCGACTCCTCCGCCTCCCCGGGACTGGCGGCGGCCTGTTCCAGCCTGCTTCGGATGCTCTCCTCAAAGGTAACAACCTTGGTCTTATAGTTGGGCGTCTCCGCATTGGCAATATTATCCAGGATCGCGGCCTGCTTCGTCCAAAGGAACCCTACAGATTTTTCCAGCAAAAGAGCGGAATTACTTGTCAGCATATCCATACCTGACCCTCCAAAGCGTGCGGCCATGGTCAGACCACGGCACACATCAAGAATACTATGAACCAGCATTTCAGAACATGAAAAAAATAGGGGCTGTCCAGGCCGGCCAGCCTCCGCCCGCCGGCGGTCCGTTCCCATTTGGCGGACCGCAGATAGATGCGAAAAGCAACACAGCCCCATTCACCGTGCGGGCGCTTTTACCCACCACAGCATGACGAAGTTAATTATAGCACGGCACTCAAAAAAACGCAACACATTTTTACCTCTCCAACCATGGAAACCTACTGTCAAAATGCTGGTAAAATTTTCTGTTCTCCCCTATTTCTCCACATTCTGTAAACTTCTTCCAGCTATGTGGAACCTCCTCCACAACATATGGTATACACGCCTTCCCCTCCACAATTTATGCTCCTGGCGCTGCGGCGCTGCCTGCAAAATAAGAAGCTGTACGAATAGCCGAAGTATTCAGATTCGCGAGCCAAAATTGCTGGTGGCAAGGCGAAAAGTCGCGGGAATACTTTGTGTATTTCAAGATTTTTCATCGCAGCCGGCGGCAATTTTGGCCGTAAAGCTGGGTTCTGAGGTTATTGGTACAGCTTCTAAAAGGCCCGGCCTCCTCACGAAATGGAAGCCGGGCCTTTTTAATTTCCGCGTGCGCCGTCTTAAAGCACCACGCCATCCTTAAATATGGATATCTCCCGGAACCCCTGCTCCTCAGCGCGGGTAAGCCTGCCGCCTGCCACCTCCAGCACAAAGTCCAGCAGCCGTTCCCCGGCGTCGTCCAGGCTCTCCCCCTGGGCCACGGTTCCGGCGTTGAAGTCGATCCAGTTCCCCTTCTTCTCAAACAGCGGGGTGTTGGTGGAGATTTTCACCGTGGGGGCGGGGGCGCCGAAGGGGGTGCCCCTGCCCGTGGTGAAGAGGATCAGATGGGCCCCCGCCGCCGTCAGGGCTGTGGCGGACACCAAATCGTTCCCCGGGCCGCTGAGCAGGTTCAGCCCCTTTTTCGTCACCGCCTCGCCGTAGCCCAGCACGTCCACCACCTGGGCGCTGCCCCCCTTTTGGACGCAGCCGCAGGACTTATCCTCCAGGGTGGTGATCCCCCCCGCCTTATTGCCGGGGCTGGGGTTCTCATAGACGACCTGGTTGTGGGAGGTGAAGTAATGCTTAAAGTCCTCGATCATCTTCACCGCCTTGCCAAATACCTCCTCGCTCTCGCACCGCTCAAAGAGGATGGACTCCGCGCCGAACATCTCGGGCACCTCGGTGAGCACCGTAGACCCCCCCCAGCGCGATGAGCCGGTCGGAAAACCGGCCCACGGCGGGGTTGGCGGTGATGCCGGACAGGCCATCCGACCCGCCGCACTTCATGCCCACCACCAGCTCGGACGCGGGGATATCCTTCCTCCGGAAGCCGCCGGCATAATCCGCCAGCTGGGCCAGCAGATCGGAGCCCGCTTTGATCTCGTCGGGGACCTCCTGGCAGGCCAGGAACTTCACCCGCTTTTCGTCATAGGGCCCCAGCTCCGCCTTAAACTGCTCCTGGGTCAGATTCTCGCACCCCAACCCCAGCACCAGCACGCCCCCGGCGTTGGGATGGCGGGCCAGCGCGGCCAGCAGCCTGCGGGTCTGGGCGTGGTCGTCCCCCATCTGGCTGCATCCGAAGGGATGGGGGAAGGTGTAAAGCCCTTCCACCGTACCCTTGACCAAATGCTGGTTCTCCCTCGCCAGCCGCTGGGCAATGGAATTGACGCACCCCACGGTGGGGACGATCCACAGCTCATTGCGGATTGCCGCCCGGCCGTCCGCCCGGCGGTAGCCCCGGAAGGTGCGGGGCTTTACGCTTGGCAGCTCATAGGTCTTGTGGTCATAGCGGTACGCCCCGCCCTCGGACAGGCCCGTGGCCGCGTTGTGGACGTGGACCCAGGCCCCCCGGGGGATGTCCGCCTTGGCCGTGCCGATGGCGCAGCCGTATTTTATGATTTTTTCCCCGGCGGGGATGGGGGACAGGGCCAGCTTGTGCCCCCGCCGGACGCTCTCGGCGGCGGTGAGCTCCGCACCGTCCAGGGACAGCACTTCGCCCTGGGCCACGTCCTCCAGGGCCACCGCCACATTATCCCGGGGGTGGAGGCGGATCACTTTCATAGCCCCGCCCCCCTTACAGGCAGGAGGCGTAAGCCGCCTTGGCCCCCTGCTCCCGGATGAGCTTCAGGCCCGAGACCACTGCGGCCTCAAAGCCGTCCACCTCCGTCAGATCCCGGCCCCACATGCGCTGGTTGGTCATGACGGCGCGCACCAGCTCCTCCGGGCTGTCGCCGCGGTGCTCGTAGTAGAACTCCAGCGCCCAGCGGTCGTCGCAGCACACGTAGTCGTTCCCCTTGGGGCGGCGGCATACCAGCCCCTCGCCGTTCAGCTCCCGGATATCGCTGGAGAAGAACGCGATGTAGGCGGCAAAGCTCATGGTGAGGCAGGGGGGCAGCTTGCCGGCCTTTTCCACATACTCCAGGAAGGAGGGCATGTTCCGCGCCCGCCACTTGGAGGTGGAGTTGAGGGAGATGGACATGAGCTCGTGGTCCACAAAGGGGTTGTTGAACCGGTCCTGCACCGCGCCGGCGAAGTCCTCCAAATCCTTTTTATCCAGGAGCAGGGTGGGGATGACCTCCTCGTAGAGCATTTTGTTCATGAAGCCCCGCACGGCGCCGTCCTGCATACAGTCCCGCACAATGTCAAAGCCCGCCAGATAGGCCCCCAGCACAAAGCCGGTGTGGGCGCCGTTCAAAATACGCACCTTGCGCTTTTTATAGGGGGTCACGTCGGGCACCACCGGGCAGTTAAGCCCAGCCTTTTGGAAGGGGAGCTTTTCCTCCAACCAGTCCGGCCCCTCGATGTTCCAAACGCCGAAGATCTCCCCCACGTCGATGAGCTCGTCGCGGTAGCCGTTGGCCTGCTCCATCCTGGCCGCCTCTGCGGGGTCCTTCACCCGGCCGGGGACGATGCGGTCCACCAGGGTGGAGCAGAAGGTGCACGCCTCGTTCACGTACCTCCTGAAGCCGTCCTCCAGCCCCCACTGGTCCGCGTACTGGTTGACGCACTTCAAAAGCTCCCTGCCGTTGTTGTCGATGAGCTCGCAGGACAGGATGACCAGCCCGCCCTTACCCGCCTGCCAGCGCCTGTAGAGCACCTGGGTGAGCTTGCCGGGGAAGGAGGCGGCGGGGGCGTCGTCCAGATTGCAGGCCGGGTCGTAGACGATGCCCGCCTCGGTGGTGTTGGACACCACATACTCCAAGCCGTCGGAGACGGCCACCTCCATCATGGCGTCGAACCCTTCCCTCTCATAGGGGTTCAGGCACCGGGACACGGAGGAGATGATCCGTTTTTTATCCACCCGCTCTCCATTCTCCCGCCCCCGGAGGTAGAGAGTATACAGCCCCTCCTGCTCGTTGATGAGCTTGGCCAGCCCCGGGGCGATGGGCTGAACCAGCACGCATTTCCCGTTCCAGCCCGCCCTTTCGTTGGACACGTCGAACCAGTAGTTCACAAAGGCCCGCAGAAAATTCCCCTCGCCGAACTGGAGCACCTTTTCCGGCGCGTCCTTCAGGAGATATCCCTGATAGCCCAGCTCTTCCAGGGTCTGATAGCACAGTTTTTTCATATTGGATCTCCCCTTCGGTCAATTTACTTTGTTTTCGTGCGCGGCCATCCGCTTGACGCTGAGCACGCTGAGCACAATGCTCAGCAGCAGCAGCGCGGTGAGCACCGCTACCAGCCCCATGCCCGCCTGGATGCCAGCCCGCTCGGCCACCTGCCCCACCAGGAAGGGGGTGATGATGCCGCCCGCGCTGCCGGTGAAGATCATGATGCTGCACCCCAAATCGTTGCCCCGGATGCAGTCGCTGCCAAAGGCAAAGGCGGTGGGATAGATGGTGGCCATGAACAGGCCCACCCCCACCAGGCCCAGGATGATGGGCGCCGGGGTGCGGCTGAAGAACATCACCAGGAAGCAGGCGAAGAAGCCCGCCCCGTCCAGCAGCAGCAGCTTGTTCCGGGACACCTTGCCGGTGACGGCGGCGCCGATCATCCGCCCGATGAAGATCACCAGCCACAAAAGGCTGTTCATCAGCTGGGACCAGCTGGCGTCCAGAATGCCCATGTCCTGGAAGTAGGTCACCAGCCAGCCCACAATGGCGTACTCCGCCGAGATGTAGAACAGCAGCATCGCGCTGCCCAGCCAGAACTGCTTTACCTTTAAAAAGCTGTGATCCGCCGCGCGCACCCCTTTCCGGGGGGGCTCGGCGGGCAGGGGCATTCTGGCGTATACGATAAGCTGGCTCAGACACACCAGGCACAAAAGCCCCGCCATCAGCCGCCAGCCGAAGCCGGGCCACCGCCCCGCGCAGAATACCAGCAGCAGCGGCGAGAGCAGCGCCCCCACCGCAAAGCAGCCGTGGAGCAGGTTATACCCCCGGGTGGCCTTGTCCCCGGGCAGGGTGGAGATCATGGTGTTGGCGAAATTGGAGTTGCCGCCCCGGGCCACCCCCGTCATGAGGAACGCGGCCACCAGCAGCGGCGCGGTCCCCATACCGGCGGCAAAGATGAGGTAGGCCACCATCATCCACACCGCCGTGGCCAGCACCGCCCGCCGCCGCCCCAGCCACAGCGGCAGAAACCCCGCCAGCAGCACGGAGATCAGGTTCCCCACCGACTGGCAGCTGAGCAGCACGCCGGACAGGTCGTAGCTGAAGCCATAGGTCTCCCGCAGGAACGGGATGAAGGAGCCCAGCGGCTGGGAGGCCGCCCCGCTGACGAAGAAGCTGAACAGGACGCAGTACAGCAGCTGATCCTGCCGCCGCTCCGCCGGGGTTTTTCCGGCGCCCGCGCTCACAGCCCGAAATAGCGGGCGGCGTTGTTGTAGCACACGCCCTCCACGATCTTCTTCAGGGACGCCTCATGGCCGGGGTACTCGCCGTTCTCCACCCAATCGCCGATGAGATTGCACAGGATGCGGCGGAAGTAATCGTGCCGGGCGTAGGAGAGGAAGGAGCGGGAATCGGTGAGCATACCCACAAAATTGCCCAGCAGCCCCAGGTTGGCCAGCGACTTCATCTGGGCCTCCATTCCGGACTTGGTGTCGTTAAACCACCAGGCGGAGCCGTGCTGGATTTTGCCGGGCAGTTCGTCGGACTGGAAGCAGCCCAGCAGGGTGCCCAGCTGCTCGTTGTCGGCGGGGTTCAGGGAGTAAAGGATGGTCTTGGGGCAGCGACCCTCGGCGTCCAGCGCGGAGAGCAGCCGGGCGATGGCCCCGCCGCAGCTGTTCTGGGCGATCATGTCAAAGCCGGTGTCCGGGCCCATCCTGGCAAACATCCGCTCGTTCATGTTGCGCAGGCAGGAGTAATGCAGCTGCATGGCGATGTCCAGCCGGTGGTACTCCCGGCCCAGGTGGAGCAGGATGGCGGTCTGGTAGCGCTCGGCCTCCTTGGTGCTGAGCTCCTCGCCGGCCATGGCCTTCTGGAACGCCTCGTTGGCCTTCTTGGGGGAGGCGGGCCGGAAGGGCACATAGTCCAGGCCGTGGTCGCTGGCCCGGCAGCCCAGCTTGTGGAAGAACTCCAGGCGCCGGCTCAGGGCGGCGCACACGTCCTCCACGCTGTCCAGGCTGTCCTTCCCCACGCTGGCGGCCAGCTTGCCGATGTACTCTGCGAAGCCGGGCTTGTTGACGTTGACGGCCTTGTCCGGGCGGAAGGAGGGGCACACCTTCACGCTGATGGTGGGGTCGGCGGCGATCTTCTCATGCCACTCCAGGGAGTCGATGGGGTCGTCGGTGGTGCCCACCATGGCCACGTTGGCCTTCTTGATTATGCCGCGGACGGTGAGATCCGGGTCGTGGCGCAGCTTCTCGTTGCAGAAATCCCAGCACTCCCGGGCGGTCTCCGGGGTGAGGGGCTTGTCATAGCCGAAGAACTGCCGCAGTTCCAGGTTGCACCAGTGGTACATGGGGTTGCCGATGGCCATCTCCAGGGTCTCGGCGAACTTCACGAACCGCTCAAAGCCGGGCTTGGAGCCGGTGACATACTCCTCGCCCACGCCGTTGGAACGCATAAGGCGCCACTTGTAATGGTCTCCGAAGTAGGTGCCGTCCGGGTTCTCCCCACCCAACCACACCTGGGCCAGGTCGTCGAACCGGCGGTCCTCATAGATCTCCCTGGGGGAGATATGGCAGTGGTAGTCCACCAGGGGCATGGTCTCGGCGTAGCTGTGGAACAGCCGCCGGGCAGTCTCAGTCCCCAGCAGAAAATCCTTGTCCATAAATTCCTTCATGACATTTCCTCCCATCAAAAAATGACGGCGGCCGCCCGCCCTGTCAGGAACGGACGGCCTCCCTTTTGGTTCGGCGTTTGTGATTGCCTGGTTTATGTATTGAGCGCGCTTCGGTCCACCCGGGCCTGCGCGCCTGCCCTCGCGCTTCTTACCGCTGAATCCGCCCGGAGCCGTCGCCGCCGGCCAGCTTCTCCACCTCGGCCACGGTGACCATGTTGTAGTCGCCCTCGATGGAGTGCTTCAGGGCGGAGGCCGCCACCGCGAACTCCACCGCCGCCTGGGTGGACTTGCCGGTGAGCAGGGAGTAGATCAGCCCGCCGCCGAAGCTGTCGCCGCCGCCCACCCGGTCGATGATGTGCAGCTCATACTTCTTGGAGAAGCAGTATTCCCCGCTCTTCACGTCGTACAGCATGGCACTCCAGCCGTTGTCGAAGGCGGAGTGGGACTCGCGCAGGGTGATGGCCACCTTCTCAAAGCCAAACCTGTCCGCCAGCTGCTTGGCCACGGACTTATAGCCCTCGTGGTTGATCTCACCGCCGTAGATGTCGGTGTTCTCCGCCTCGATGCCGAACACATCCTTGGCGTCCTCCTCGTTGGAGATACACACGTCCACATACCGGCACAGCTCGGTCATGGCCGCCCGGGCCTGCTCCCGGGTCCACAGCTTGCCCCGGTAGTTGAGGTCGCAGGAGATCTTGACGTTACGGGCCTTGGCGGCCTTGCAGGCTTCCTTGCAGATTTCCACCACGTTGGGGCCCAAAGCCGGGGTGATGCCGGTGAAGTGGAACCAGTCCACGCCCTCAAAAATGGCGTCCCAGTCGAAGTCGGCGGCGGACGCCTCCTGGATGGCGGAGTGGGCCCGGTCGTAGATGCACACGCTGCCCCGCTGGGACGCACCCTTCTCGTTGAAGTAGATGCCCACCCGGTCGCCGCCGCGGACAATCTTGGAGGTGTCCACGCCATAGCGGCGCAGGGAGTTCACCGCCGCCTGGCCGATGGCGTGGGCGGGCAGCTTGGTCACAAAGGCCGCGTCCAGGCCGTAGTTTGCCAGGGAGACGGCCACGTTGGCCTCGCCGCCGCCGAAGGAGAACTCCAGATGGTCGGCCTGCACAAAGCGCTCGTAGTTATAGGGCTGGAGCCGGATCATCAGCTCGCCGAAGGTGACAACTTTAGACATGTTATATTCCTCCTAAAAATCTTTTATGACCGCAGAACTGCTGTGCCGCGCTTCTTTCCTGTCACGCTGCGAACCGGCTAGGGCGCTCGGGCGCTTTCCCTCCGTCTCGGCCTGGTCTGCGGGGCGCACCGCGCCCCTCCGCTCGGCCTCGCTTCGCTCCAAGCGCCCTCACTGTCCGCTTCTCCGCGCTTCTTACTTCTGCACCAGATGGATGGTAAACCCAGACAGCTCCTGCTTGAGGTAGATGGCCTTGGTCCTGCCCTTGCCGTCCGTCACGCGGCTGTCCTCAAGGAACTCCACCCCCCGGCGGCCCAGGTGGTAAACAGCCCGGTCCACGCTGTTGGCGGCGATGGCAATGTGGCCGTTGGCGCCCCGTCCCGGCTTTTTCATGCACTCCACCGCCTTGCCCGCGAAGATGGAGGAATTGCCCGCCTTGTACTCCAGGCCGAACAGGGCGCACAGGGTTTTGGCGGTCTGCTCCGCCTCCCCCTCGCTGACGCAGTTGACGCCGATATGGCCCAGCTGGAAGCCCAGCATGGTGCGCACCGCCTCCTTGCAGATGGCGGTGATCTCGTCCCACTTTTCCGCCTTGATCAGGTCGCTCTTACACATCCAGGTGCCGCCCACCGCCGCGATCTGGTCATAGCCCAAATAGTCGTTGACATTCTTGGCGCTGACGCCGCCAGTGCACATCCACTTGGCGCTCTTGAGGGCCGCGCCGATATTCTTCAGCATGGACACGCCGCCGTTGGCCTCGGCAGGGAAGAACTTCAACATTTCGCAGCCCTGGTTCATGGCCTGCTGCATCTCTCCGGCGGTAGCGGTGCCGGGCATCATGATGCCCCCCTTATCCATCACGTGCCGGGTGACGCTGGGGTCGTAGCCGGGGGCCACGATGAAGCTGGCGCCGGCGGCCATGGCCCGGTCGGCCTGCTCACAGGTGAGCACCGTGCCCGCTCCCACCAGCATCTCGGGCACTTCCCTGACAATGGCGCGGATGGCGTCCTCCGCCGCGGCGGTACGGAAGGTGACCTCGGCGGCGGGCAGCCCGCCGTCCGCCAGGGCCCGGGCCAGAGGAACCGCCTGGGCGGCGTCCTCAATGGCGATGACGGGAATAATGCCGATCTCATAGACCCTTTGAAGCGTACTGTTCATATGTGCATCCCTCCATAAAAATAATAAACTGGGTGGTATCGGGCGGGCCTGTACGAGGGATCACCCGCTTGCGAAAGCCTTCTGTCTCTATTATACAGCTTGTATACTAGAATGCAATTAGAGAAAGCACACAAATTGCCCTCCCCTTTTTGTGCAATATCGCTACCTGCCGCCGAAAAACCCTCAGCCCCAGGTTTTTCCGGGCAGACGGGCGGTGAGGAACGCCCAAAGCCGTTCCCCCTCCTCCTCATCCCGCGGGGGGAGCAGATAGGCCCGGCGCTCGTCCACGTAGACGCACAGGCACCGCTTGAGCCGCCAGGCCTCCTCCATCCCCTCCCAGGGGAAACGCTCCTCCCTCTCCCCCTGGCGCACATGCAGGCCCTCCTCCTCCAGCCGGAGCCGGTAGGCCACCGGGCAGCCCGCCGCCTTCAGCGCCTTCTCCCTGCGGCGCACCGACAGGTAAAAGGACAGCACATAGGCTGCCGGGAGCCCCAGCCCCACCACCAGCAGCACCGTGCCGATGAGAACCGCCTGCTCCCTGCTCTCCCGCAGGGCAAAGCATACCGCGGCGAAGCCCCCCATGATGAGGGCGAACAGCGCCGGCCCCCTCCAGCGCTTCTGCCGGCGGAAGGTGTCGAAAAAAGCGAACTCCCGGAACACCTCGGGGGTGACCCTGGCCTCCAGGGTCAGCGGACCTGACTTCATAACGCGCTCCTCCTCCCGGTCAATCGGCCCCGCCGGGCTTTCCGGCAGGCACTCTTATACATCTTTACCATTTGGCTGTGCTTTTTGCAAGATACCCCCGCTATTTTTGACGTTGTGCACAAAAAACACGCCGCATTTTTTACTAGTACACTAGTGGACAAAATTTATTCTTTGTGGTACAGTGGGTTTCGGAAGGCAATATCTCGAAAGATGCCACCATGAATTTATGGTAAACATCGTGGCCTCCTACTTCTTCGGCGGCATTTCCGGCTCCGCGGCGGCGGACACCGCCTCCATCGGTTCCATCATGATCCCCATGATGGTGGACCAGGGGTACGACGCCGACTTCTCCACCGCCGTCACCATCACCTCCTCCTGCGAGGGCCTGCTGGTGCCCCCCAGCCACAACATGGTTATCTATGCCACCACTGCCGGCGGCATTTCCGTGGGCTCCCTGTTCCTGGCGGGCTATCTGCCCGGCGCTCTGCTGGCCGCTTCGCTGATGGTGGGCTCCTACATCATCTCCGTCAAGCGCAACTATCCCAAGGGCGAGCCCTTCCATATCATCAACTTCCTCAAGCAGCTGTGGATCTCCATCTGGGCGCTGCTGGCCATCGTCATCGTGGTGGTCGGCGTGGTGGGCGGCGCATTTACCGCCACCGAGTCCGCCGCCATCGCGGTCATCTACTCCCTGTTTGTCTCCGTCTTTGTGTACAAGGGCGTGGACTGGAAGGGCGTGTGGAAGGCCCTGGACGAGTGCGTCAACACCCTGGCCATCGTGATGATCCTGATCGCCACCTCCGCGGTGTTCGGCGACTGCCTCACCAAGCTCCACGTCCCCGACCTGGCCGCCCAGGCCATCGTGGGCATCACCGACAACAAGATTCTGCTCATCCTGCTGCTCAACGTGATTCTGCTGGTGCTGGGCATGATCATGGACATGGCCCCCATCATCCTCATCGCCACCCCCATCCTGCTGCCGGTGGCCACCCAGTTCTGCGAGCTGGACCCCATCCAGTTCGGCATCATGGTGGTGCTCAACTGCGGCATCGGTCTGCTCACCCCCCCTGTGGGCGCGGTGCTGTTCATCGGCTCCGCCGTGGCCAAGCGGCCTATGGAAAAGGTGGTCAAGGCCACGCTGCCATTCTATGTGTGCATGATCATCACCCTGCTGCTGGTGTCCTATTGGCAGGATGTGTCCCTTATCATCCCCAAGATTTTTGACGACTATAAGCCTGTTGTAGCCGGTCTGTCAAATATTTTACTGCGATAACATAAACAGCAGGGCGCGCCGCCGTGTTACGGCTTGGCGCGCCCTGTCCTGAAAGGCAGGAGGTCATACCATGAAATTAAGCTGCGCGGGCATTCGGGACCGGGCCGCCTGGGAGCAGGCGGGGATCAGACTGCCCAGTTTCCACTGGGAGGCCATGCGGGCCGGGACGGAGCAGGCCCCCGCCTGGGTCCACTTCGGCGCGGGCAATATCTTCCGGGGCTTCATCGCCAAGCTCCAGCAGGGTTTGCTGGAGCAGGGTCTGGCCCATACCGGCATCGTGGCCGCCGACACCTTTGACTACGACATCATTGACAAAATCTATACGCCCTTTGATAACATGACCCTGATGGTGTCCCTGCTGCCCGACGGTTCCATGGACAAGGAGGTTATCGCCTCCGTGGCCCAGGGCCTGCGGGCCGGCGCGGCCTATCCCCAGGACATGGCGCGGCTGAAGGAGATCTTCCGCAGCCCGTCTCTGCAAATGGCCAGCTACACCATCACCGAGAAGGGCTACGCCCTGACCAACATCGCCGGGGAGTTCTTCCCCGTGGTCCAAGCCGACTTTGACAACGGCCCGGAGGGCTGCTCCCACGCCATGAGCATGACCACCGCCCTGCTTTGGGAGCGCTTCCAGGCGGGCGGTGCGCCCATCGCCATGGTGAGCATGGACAACTGCTCCACAACGGGGAAAAGCTGCGCGCCAGCGTCATGGCCGTGGTGGAGCAGTGGCTGGACCGGGGCTATATCACCCCCGAATTCGCCGTGTGGGTGGCCAACGAGAGTAAGGTCTCCTTCCCCTGGTCCATGATCGACAAGATCACCCCCCGCCCCGCCAAGGTGGTGGAGGAGGCGCTGTCCGGCCTGGGCGTGGAGGACATGGCCCCCATCGTCACCTCTAAAAATACCTTTATCGCCCCCTTTGTCAACGCCGAGCGGCCCCAATACCTGGTGGTGGAGGACCGTTTCCCCAACGGCAGGCCCCCCCTGGAGCGGGCGGGCGTGTACATGACCGACCGGGACACGGTGAACAAGACGGAGAAAATGAAGGTTACCACCTGCCTCAACCCGCTCCACACCGCCCTTGCGGTGTTCGGCTGCCTGCTGGGCTATGAGTCCATTGCCGCCGAGATGAAGGACCCCCAGCTCAAAGCCCTGGTGGAAAAAATCGGCTATGACGAGGGCATCCCTGTGGTTGTCGACCCCAAAATCCTCAGCCCCATGGACTTCATCCACGAGGTCATCGACCAGCGGCTCCCCAACCCCTTCATCCCCGACATGCCCCAGCGCATCGCCACCGACACCAGCCAGAAGGTGCCCATCCGTTTCGGCGAGACCATTAAGAGCTACGCCGCCCGGCCCGATCTGGACGTGACCGGCCTGACCTATATCCCCCTGGCCATTGCGGGGTGGCTGCGCTACCTGCTGGCGGTGGACGACCAAGGCCGGCCCATGGCGTGCAGCAGCGACCCCATGCTGGACACCCTGCAGCAGCAGCTCTCCGCCGTCAGCCTGGGCGAGCCGGAAAGCGCGTCCGACCAGGTCTTGGCCCCCATCCTGTCCAACCCCGCTCTCTTTGCCGGCGACCTGTGCCGTGCCGGCCTGGCCGGCAGGATCGGCGGAATGCTGCGGGAGATGCTGGCGGGCCCCGGGGCCGTCCGGGCCACGCTGGAACATTACCTGGGCCGCTGACACGGCCCGCCCTGCCACAGAATTTGTATCCTCCGATATACAAGTCTCGGCGCCTGGGCAAATATTTTGGCATACTGGAGATACAGTGGAGGCGACCCCAATGAAATTGCTAGAGCGTCTTCCCCGGGAATCCGGCGGAGACTACGCCCTGCGCACCATCAAGGAAAACATCATCAACCTGGAGCTCCCCCCCGGCAGCCAGATCAGCGAAAACGAGCTGGCCGCCGAGATGGGCCTGTCCCGCACCCCCGTGCGGGAGGCCCTCATCGAGCTGTCCAAGGTGAAAATCGTGGACATACAGCCCCAGAAAAAAAGCACCATCCCCCTCATCGACTATGACATGGTGGACGAGTCCCGCTTCATGCGCAATCTTCTGGAGTGCGCCGTGGTGGAGCTGGACTGTGAGATGGCCACCTCCCTGGACCTGGAACGGCTGAACCAGAACATCCGGCTTCAGGACCTCTACCTGGAAAATTTCTATTCCAGCCAGCTCATGGACCTGGACAACCAATTTCACGGCATCCTGTTTGAGATCGCCAAGAAGTCCCAGATTTACTCCCTGATGGAAAACATCTCCATCCACTTTGACCGGGTGCGCAGCATGGCCCTCTCGTCGGTGAAAAACCTGAAAATCGTCCAGGACCACAAGCAGATTACCGCCGCCATCGCCCGCCGGGACCCCAAATCCGCCCGGCTGCTGATGGAGGAGCACCTCAACCGCTATAAGATCGACGCGGCCGCCATCCGGGCCGCCTATCCCCAGTACTTCAAATAACCGCTGCAAGGAGGTCAATCTATGTTCACCAAGCAAGACCAGCGCTGGGTCTTCCATAAAGACGCCCTGGCCCAGGACGCCGGGCCGGGCGTCACCCGCCGGGTGCTGGCCTACAACAGCCAGCTCATGTGCGTGGAAAATCACTTTGAGCAGGGCGCCGTGGGCCCCGCCCACAGCCATCCCCACACCCAGATCACCTATGTGGCCAGCGGGCGCTTTGCCTTCACCATCGACGGGGAGACCCACGAGGTCGGCCCCGGGGACACCCTGCTGAAAACCGACGGCGTAGTTCATGGCTGCACCTGCCTGGAGGCGGGTGTTCTGCTGGACATCTTCAACCCCATGCGGGAGGATTTCCTGCCCCAGGAGTGACCATTAACCCAAAAACAGAGGACGGGGCCCCGGCGCGTGCACGCCGGGGCCCCGTTTATGCTGAGCCGTTACCCTCTTGCCTCCTGGGTAATCTCCTCCAGGCTGTCCCGGTCCATCCTGCGGCAGGGCAGCCACACATAGGGTCAAAAAACCGGCCCCGCCGTTCCGTTTGTCGGAAAGGCGGGGCCGTTAAAGGTCTCATCCTTCACAGCAGGCCAAACAGCCAGCAGGCCAGCAGGCTCAGCCCGATGAGCACCAGCAGACAGGGCAGGACAATCACCGCGTAGGCGGTCAGCACCATGACCAAACGCTCCCGGAAGCTGACGTGAACCTCGTCCCGCTCCCCCTCGGGGGGCTGCTTGGCCTCCTGCTCACCGGCGTACTGCTTCAGCCGTCTCCAGATCATCGGGGATTACTCCGCCGGTTCGCTGGAGCCGCGGCTGGATCTGCGCTCCATCTTGGGCAGCTCAAACAGGTAATTGCCTTCGGCGTCCAGCTTGGGCTGGGGAAAGTGGCAGGCCAGGAAGTGGCCGGGCTCAATCTCCCGCAGGGGGGGCGGCACCCGCTTGCACTTGTCGCAGGCCATATAGCACCGGGTATGGAACTTGCAGCCGGCGGGGGGCCTGATGGGACTGGGGATATTGCCCTCCAGCAGGATGCGCTCCTTCTCCAGGCTGCCCGGGTCCGTGGTGGGAATGGAGGAGAGCAGCGCCACCGTGTAGGGGTGCCGGGGGTCCTGGAAGATGGTCTCGGCATCGGCCAGCTCCACGATATTGCCCAGGTACATCACGCAGATCCGGTCGGAGATATAGCGCACCACCGACAGGTCGTGGGAGATGAACATATAGGTCAGGTTCTGCCTCTCCTTCAGCTCCTGGAGCAGGTTGATGATCTGGGACTGGATGGACACGTCCAGCGCGGACACACACTCGTCGCACACGATGAACTTGGGCCTTACCACCAGTGCCCGGGCGATGGCCACGCGCTGGCGCTGGCCGCCGGAAAACTGGTGGGGATAGCGGTTAACCATATAGTCCTGAAGGCCGCACTCGCCCATGGTGGACAGAATATGCTCCTCCATCTGCTTGGAGCCCTTGCGGTAGAAGTTGTGGGTGAGCAGGCCCTCCTCAATGATCTGGCCGATGGTCATGCGGGGGTTCAGGCTGGAATAGGGATCCTGGAAGATGATCTGCAAATCCTTGCGCAGCAGGCGCATCTCGCTGTACTCCAGGCGGGCCAGGTCAATGCCGCCATCCCGCATGGCCTCATACTTGGCGAACTCCGGATCCCCGGCGTTCCGGGCCCGCAGGTCGTCCAGCTCCCGCTGGCAGGCGGCGGTGCTCTGGTCGTAAACGGCGATCTGGCCGTCCAGCTCATCCAGCTTCGCCTTCAGCCCGGCGGCCTTCTGGCTCTCCCCCTTGCCGGCGCACAGCTCGTACTCAACGCTGATTTCCGCCCGCTTATCCACGAGCTTATTGCGCTTCACGTTCTCGTGGTAGACCCTTTCCATCAGCTCCCGGCCCTTGCCGCCCTCGTCCTTGGCAAAGAAGCCGCCCAGGATGGTGACGATGTGCATCAGGCAGGTCTGCTCGTCGCACAGGGCCAGGTTACGGTCCTGGAGCAGGTAAAAATCGGCGTTCTCCTCCCCGCCGGCGTCCACCACCTTTTTGCTCAGCTCGGCGGCCTTCTCGCTGGCCTTCGCCAGCTTGGCCTTATAGTGGTCCAGGCGGCGCAGGGTGTCGATCACATATTTGGGGGTGGTGGCGTCCAGAGTGGAGCCGTAATACATGGTGGTACCGGCGGTCTGGGGATAGAGCTGGAGGAGCACGCGCCCCAAGGTGGACTTGCCACAGCCGCTCTCGCCCACCACGCCCACGGTTTCGCCCTCGTAGATGTCAATGGAGATGTCCTCGTTGGCCCGGACGTACAGCTGCTCCTTTTGGAAAATGGAGCTCTTGGCCACAGGGAAGTATTTTTTCAGATTACTGATTGACAGTAATTTTTTTGTGCTCTTCACTGCACCTCACCTCCTTTTCGGGATAGAAGCACCGGATGAGCTGGCCGCCGCCCACGTCCACCAGGCCGGGCTCCTCCTCGATACACTTCTGCGTGCAGTATTTGCACCGCGGGGCGAACTTGCACCCCTTGGGCAGATCCAGCGGGTGGGGCACCGCCCCGGGTATGGGCTCGATCCGGGTGTGGATGGCGTCCAGCCGGGGGATGGAAAACATCAGCCCCTCGGTGTAGGGGTGGCTCATGGCGCAGTCGGCAAAGATGAGCCGTGCGCTGGCCTTTTCCACCACCTGGCCGCAGTACATAACGGCCACGTCGTCCGCCATCTCGTTGATGACGCCCAAATCATGGGTGATGAAGATGATGGACGTGCCGTTCTCCTCCTGCAGCTCGTTCATCAGCCGGAGGATCTGGGCCTGGATGGTCACGTCCAGGGCGGTGGTGGGCTCGTCGGCGATGAGAATCTTGGGCCGGCAGGCCAGGGCCATGGCAATCATCACCCGCTGGCGCATACCGCCGGACAGCTGGTGGGGATACTGGTTGAGCACCGCCTCGGGGTTGGGGATCTGCACCGCGCGGAGCATCTCCAGGCTCTTTTCCGCCGCCTGCTTTTTGTTCATGCCCTGGTGGACCATAAAGGGCTCGGACAGCTGGCGCTTGACGGTGAACACCGGGTTCAGGCTGGTCATGGGCTCCTGGAAGATGACGGAGATAGCGTTGCCCCGGATGTGGTACATATCTTCCATGGGCAGCTTGGTCAGATCCTTGCCCTCAAAGATGATCTCGCCGGAGTCGATATAGCCGTTGGCGTCCAGCAGGCGCAGGATGCTCATGGCCGATACCGACTTGCCCGAGCCCGACTCCCCCACGATACCGATGGTCTTGCCCGGCTCCAGGCTGTAGGATACGTCGTTCACCGCCTTGACGGTGCCGCTTCTGGTCCTGAAATAGGTGTGGAGGTTTTTGACCTCAAGGAGCATATCCGCCATTATTTCTCCACCTCCGATTTCGGATCGAGCACGTCGCGCAGGGTGTCGCCGATGGTGTTGATGCAGATGACAACAATGGACAGGAACAGCGCCGGGAACAGCCAGCGCCACCAGAAGGACTCAATGACCAGCGCGCTGCGGGAGCCGTTGAGCATATTGCCCCAGGTGGGCCGGGGCAGCTGCACGCCGAAGCCCAGGTAGGACAGGCTGGATTCGGTGAGCATACAGCTGGCAAAGTCCAGGGTGACCGTCACCAAAATGACGGACACGATATTGGGCAGGATGTGGAAGAAGGCGATGCGCCCCTCCTTCACGCCCATGGACCGGGCCGCAGTGACAAATTCCTTCTCACGCTCGGCCAGAATCTGGCCGCGGACCAGCCGGGCCAGGCCCGCCCAGCTCAGCACGCCCAGGATAATCATGATGATGAAGATCCGGGTGTCCTCATGGATATCGGTGGATTGGAAGATGGCCGACAGGCACAACGCAAAGGGGAGAAAGGGGATGGCCCCCACGATCTCGCACATACGCATGAGCAGCATATCCACAATGCCGCCGAAATAGCCGGAGATACAGCCCACAATGACGCCGATGACGGTGGAGATGATGACGGCCACCGCGCCGATGGTCATGGTCATCTTGCCGCCGTTTACAATGCGGTTGAACACATCGCGGCCCATCTCGTCGGTGCCCATGATATAGCCCTTCAGCCCCCAGCTGCCCACAAAGCTCCCGTCCTTGAAGGCATAGTTCTGGAAGCCGCTGGTGATCACGGAATCCGCCGCGCCTTCCTGCTTCAGAGAGTTGGGCACATTGCACTGGTTGCGGTAGTTCTGCCCCCAGGCGTATACCCGCCCCTTGTCGGTGAGCAGGGTAAAGTGCCGGGTGCCGCCGCTGACGGCGATGGCATCCTCATCGTCCAGCAGCTGGGGCATGGGGTCCTTCATGCCGGACATGACGATCTCGCCGTCATCGGTGACCAGCGCCAGGGCGCCGCCGGTGGCGGCAATGTCCACCAGCTTGCGGTCCCCCAGGTACTCAAACAGATCCATGGTCATGTTCTTGCCGTTCTCGTCCTGGACTGTGACGATATTGTACTTGGTGCTCTTGCCGTAGACAAAATCGCCGTACTCATCAATGCCGTAGATGCCGTCGTTGGTGAACACGATTTTCTCCAGCTTGCCCACCTGCTTGCCGTGCTTGATGACGGAGGACAGGTTGGTGGCGGCCAATCCGTCGTTACCCCAGGCGTACAGCGTGCCGTCGTCCATGAGGATGGCGGTCACCTGGTTGCCGCAGATCAGCTGCCGCACGGCGGAGGCGTCGATGGTATTGTCCCCCATCAGCTCCTCCGGCTGCTTGCGGGCGGACATAATCATGGAGCCGTCATGGCCGTACTGGCCGTTGTCCATCTCGCCCCAGCAGTACACGTGCCCGTCCTCCGAGATGGCCACGCAATGGTCGGAGCCCGCAGCCACATGGACGATTTTGCTGTTCTTCACCGCCTCGGGGATCTTCATCACATCCCGGGCGGGGTCGCCGGAGGTGTTGAAATAGTAGCCCCACATGGATACCTGCCCCTCGGTGTCCACGCCGATGGTGAAGGTGCCGCGGGAGGAGATATCCAGCGCGCCGTCCTTCATGCCCTCGGGCAGCTTCATCAGGCTCTGGGTGGGGGCCATGTTGGTGTGCAGCATCTCGCTGCCCGTCTCGGTCAGATCCACCGGCGCCAGGGCGGAGCCGATGAACACAAACAGGAACATTCCCACCAGCACAATCACCGAGCCGGTGGCCAGCGGCTTGCGGAAGAACCGCTTTACCGCCTGCTTGGAGGGGCTGTCGTAGCGCTCGTCCTTTATCTCGCTGTAGGAGCCCCTGAACATCCGGCTCACCCAGTGCAGAGGGGCAAAGCCCTTCTTTGCGGAACTATTCTTTTCACTCATAACGTCCCGCCCCCTTACTTGTTTACGCGCACGCGCGGGTCGGCCAGGCCGTAGGCCAGGTCCACCACCAGGTTACCCACCAGCCCCAGAATTACATAGAACATCTGAAGCAGCAGCACAACCTCAAAATCCTTTTTGCTCAGGCTTTCGATATAGATGCGGCCCACGCCGTTCAGGCCGAAAATATTCTCAATCACAATGGAACCGCTAAAAATCCCGGTAAACCAGCCGATCACCAGCGTGATGATGGGGATCAGCGCGTTGCGGAAGGCGTGGCTGTACACCACCACCCGCTCCCGCAGGCCCTTGGCCCGGGCGGTGCGGATGCAGTCCAGGCTCAGCGCCTCACTCATGGCGGCCCGGGTGTACCGGGTCATGCCGCCCAGGGAGGCGAAGGTCATGGCAATCAGCGGCAGGAGCATATAATACATCCTGTCCTTGAACTCCTGTAATCCGGTGTAATTGGACCCCGGCGTCTTCATGCCCGACACCGGGAACCAGCCCAGCTTGATGGCGAACACCCAGATAAACACAATGGCGACAATGAAGCTGGGGATGCTGTAGCCCACGATGGTGGCCACCTGCACGCCCGTGTCCAGCCGGCTGCCCCGGCGGGTGGCGCACAGGATGCCCAGGGGTATGGTGACGCCCAACCCCAGTATGGTTGCAAAAATGTTGATGAACACGGTGTTCTGCATGGGCCGGGCCAGCACCTGGGTGACCGGCCGGTTATACTCGTAGCTGTAGCCGAAATTGCCCTGCAAAATGCCGTTATACTTGCCGTTGATGGGCCCCAGGCCAATCCAGCCCAGGTACCGCACGAATACGTTCTGGTCGGTGCCCAGCTCCCGGCGCAGCTGCTCGATCTTCGCCGCATACAGCTGCGGGGCGTTGGGATTGTTTTTCAAGCTCTGCTTATAGGTGTCCGCCTCCGCCACAGCCCGGTCAAAGGGGATGATGGAGTACACTAAGAACATGATAAAGGAGAGGATTATCAGCACGACCAGCATATACGCCAAACGCTTTATTATATATTTTCCCATATCGCACTTCCCTTCTTGCTGCGGCGCGGGAACGGGGATGGGGCAGCCGAACCCTGCGGCTGGCTGCCCCATCCATTGTCTTGCCTATTCCCTGCTAAGCAAATTTTTTGCGGCTTAGAACCCCTTCACGTTGGCGTAAAGGATGGCGCGGTCCTGGTCGAAGAACGGAGAGGTCTCGAAGTTCTCGATCTTGGCGTTGTATACGTCGTAGTAGTAGTTGGAGTACAGGGGGATGTCGGGCATGAGCTCGTTCCAGCGCTCAATATAACCCATCCACCAGTGGTTATACTCGTCCTCGGTGGTAGCGTTGAAGATCATGGCCATGGACAGGTAATCCATACCCAGCTTGTCGCCGGAAGCCTCCACGGCCTCCTCGTAGCTCAGCTTCTCCGCCTTCTGGTCATAGGGGAACGCCTTGTCGTACTCGTCCAGCACCTTGTTGGCGGAGTAGGGGAAGTACTTGGGGTCCAGAGACCAGTTGTAGGACTGGTCATACACGGCGCTGGGCCAGCCGGTGGCCAGGTTGTACATGCCGTAGGTGGGAGTGCCCTCGTAGCCGTAGGACGCCTCGCGGTAGATATTGCCCTGGAGCAGGGTGAAGTCGCCGGTGGTGGAGCGGATGACCATGCCGGCGGCGGCCAGATCGCTGCTGTTGGACAGGGTGGTGGTCAGCAGGTCGGTGACGCTGTTGGGCTGGCTGCCGAACCAGTTGATGGCCAGGGGCATATAGTACTCGCCATTGACCTCCACGGTCTTGTAGGTCACGCCGTCGGTGTTGGCCACGGAGGCGTAGTTCTTGTTCACGTCCGCAGTGCCGTCGCCGGAGGCGGCGTTGGCCTCCTCGGCGGTGAGCTTCTTATAGCGGACGGCGTCCACGCCGGTCTGGCCGGGCTCGTAGGGCTCGCCCTTGGAGTTATAGATCCAGCCGCCCTCCTCCAGCACCTTCACGGCGGTGTCGGGGGAGAAGGAGTAGTCGGTCAGCTCGATCTCATCCTGCACGGCCTGCCACATGGAGAAGTCGGGGCTGTAGGGGCCGTCCACCACCACGCCGTAGCCGCCGGTGAAAGTCTGACAGAACTCGTTGCGGTTGAGCAGGTAAGCCACGGCCTGACGAACCTCTTTGAACATGGTGGGGCCGAAGTCGCAGTCAAACTGGATCTTGCCGTAGCCCGCGCGCTGGTAGTGGGTCTCCACGAACTTCTCGCCGTCCACCACGGCCAGGGCGGCCTTGGTGGCGTCGCCGCCGGTGACCTGGCCCAGCACGTCGATCTCGCCGCCCGTCAGCTGGGCGACCTGGGTCTCCTCAATGATCTTGCTGTAGACGATGGTCTCGATGGAGGGCTTCTGGCCCTCGAAGTTGCCCTTATACTCGGGGTTGATGGTCATGACCGCCTGGCTGGTGCCCTCGTCCCACTCGGACACCACATAGGGGCCGCTGTAGGGGATGTCCAGGTTGTAGCGGTTGCCCAGGATCTCGGCGGCCTTCACGTAGTCCTCGCCGTTCATCTCATAGTAGTTGTCGGTGAGGTAGCAGCCGTTGCCGTCGTCCATGATATCAACGTCCTTGCCCAGCCACTGCTCCAGGACGTAGGGCTGCACGGCGCCATTGGTGTAGGCAAAGTAAGAGGGGTAGTAGTCGCTGGAGACGGTCAGGGAGAAGGTGTAGTCGCCCAGCAGGCGCACGCCGGAGAACTCCTTGGTGCCGGTCTCGGAGCCGGGGCCGGTGTAGGCGTTGAAGTCCTCAAAGCCCACCAGGGCCTGGCCATTCATGCCGGAGTGGTTGGTGCCCTGGGCCACGGGGGTGGAGAAGCTCAGAACGTAGGCCAGGTAGTTCTTGGCGGTGACGGGGCTGCCGTCGCTGAACTTCAGGTCGTCATAAATCTCAATGGTGTAGGTGCAGGTGCTGTCGTCGTTCTCGGTCTCCTCATGGCTTTTGACCACGGTCTGGCTCCACTGGTAGGCGCCGCCCTGGTCGGACTCCATGGTGGACAGGCCGCTGGTCAGGAACCAGACTCCCTGGTCGGGCGCGCCCACGGAGCTGGAGCCCCAGCCGGGATAACGGAAATCGCCGGACAGCTCGGTGACGTCGCCCAGGATCACCTTGTTCTCAAAGACCTCCTGAGACCCAGAGGGAGCCTCCGAGGGGGCCGTGCTGTTGTCGGCGGGGGGATTGCTCTCGCCGGTTTCCTTGGGACCGCAGCCGGCCAGAAGGCCAAGACACATCACGGCCGCCAGCAGAAGCGCAAGAAACTTCTTCATATTTACTCTTCCTCCTTGAATGATTTATCCATAACCTCCTCCGGCCTCCCCTTTTGGGGAGGACTGCGGCGGCTATCGACCGTAGATCAGGCCCCGAAGCGGGGCGGCGGGGGCGCTTTCACACTTTGCTCGAATAAACCCCCTCAGTCTGGAAAAAGGGAGCTCCGCTCCTGATGGAAAATGAAGCGTGCTCCCCTTTTGGGGCAACCAAAAGGGGGCGCAAGGGCCGGCCCTTGCGCCCGACCGATTTTGCGTTGGACTGCGGGCCGGAGAACCATGAAACCCCCGGTTGAACTCACCGTTTATTTTAGTATACTCCGCGCAACTTTTCAATGATAAGCCTGCATTTTTTCTTTTTTCTGTAAAAACGCTAAAAACCAGCGCTGTTTTTTCACCCTCAATTAGTGAAGTTGTTCGTTTTTTTCATGGCCCCATCCAATTCAGCCCGTCCAAATGCCCTCCCGGCACATACATTCGTTTCCCCAGGGCGGCCCTTTGTTCCTGACAAGGCGCGGAAGGGCCGCCGGAGCCATCCCCCGGCGGCCTGAGCCCGTCAAAAGGGCATCTCCGCGCCCGCGCCTGAAAGCGCGGAAAATTTTCATTCATTTTTCCCTGCAGCCCGCAAGCTTATTCAAACGGTGCGGCCTCCGCCTGCCCCGCGCCGCCGGTTTGAAGGCCGCCGCCCTCCCCGGCTCTCCGGCCTGTCACTGCCTCTCCATGGCCGCCTGGAAGGCCACCAGGTTTTCCCGCAGGGACTTGGCCGGGTCGCGGACAAACCCCTCCTCGGAAGAGGCGTCCAGCCACCACAGGCTGTCGTACAGCCGCCCCTCCTTTTCAAAGGTATCCGCCAGGTACTCGTCGGTGTTGAGCAGCTGCACGCTGCCCGACAGCAGGGTGTTCACAACGTCCATAAAGTCGGCGATGCCCTCAGGGAAGAATTTTTCGTGGAGCGTGGACTGGAAGTTGATATCAAACTCCACTGTCCCCTCCCGGGCGGTGATCTCCTCCCCGGTTTGGGACAGGGTGAACAGCTGGAAGGAATAGCTGCACCTCCCCTGGTACATGGTGGGGTGATAGCGCAGCAGGTACTCCCTGCCGTACTCCTTGCACAGGAACAGGGCGTTATAGCCCGGGTGGACGAAATATCCCTCTTCGGAAAAGAGCAGATTCTCCCCCTCCCAGAGCTCCACCCTTTGGCCCACCGCCCTGCCGTCCGCCACGATGTCGCATATCTGGACCCGCTCCTCCACGCCGTCCCGGTCCAGGTCGGTGGCGCGCATCCCACCGTCTTCGCCGTAGATGCTGTCCGCGTTCTCATAGCGCTCATCCGCGTTCAAGCCCACCGCTTCCAGGGCGTCAAGCACGGCGTTGTGGAAGCCCACCGACCCGATCTCGGCCTGGACCCAGAGGGGGGTGGCCGTCCTGCTGTCCCCTTCGCCGGTGAAAATGAGGTAGCTCACCCCGCCGCCGTAAAAGTTCATCCAGCCCCCGCCGTCCAGGCTCATCCCCCCCGCCAGCAGGTTCACCGCGAATTCCGGCTCGGTGGTGTGGTACTCGCAGATCAGCCGCCAAATCTCCGTCTCCACCTCCTCGCCGCCGGCCTGCACGGTGTAAAGGTATGGTCCTTCCATGCTCTTGATGCGCACCCGGTCAAAGGGCACCGCCTTGGCCAGCAGCGCCGACTCCCATTGCCCGGCCTCCTCGTTATAGCTCTCGCCCCAGGTGGTGAGCACGCCCCCGGGCACGTCGGCCCGGAACTGGGCGGCCGCATAGGCTTTGGCGGCGTCCAGCACATCCTGGGGCACTCCGGCAGTGTCAAAAGCGGTCTCCACCTCCGGGGTCTTGTGGTTGTTATACCACTCCTCCGCCGCGGTCATCAGCCGGGCGGCCAGCCGGCCCACGGCCACGGCCTCCTCGTCGGAGATGGACGCGGGGTAGAGGCGCAGTTTGGCGTCCGAACTGGTCTTCGCGGGCGTGCTGGCCATGGACTTCATCTCGGTGACCACCCCTGTCCCATCCGAAAGGTCCACAATAAAGGTCCAGTAGCCGGTATTGGGGTCTTCGCCGCTGAACTTGTACGCCGTGGGCGCGGTGCTCACCATCACCGACGTGCGGCCATCGTCGTCCCACCACCACGCCTCCAGGTTCCCGGCGATGTACGGCGGGTTCTCCAGGGCCAGCCAGGGAATGGGGTGGGCCACGTCATAGGCCGGGTGCCAGTAGGTGTCCTCCCCCAGCGCCAGGCCGCCCGCCGCGTTGGAGATAGCCACATTGCCGTCTGCCCGGATGGCAAAGCGCAGATCGTCCGTTTCATCCGCCCGGCGGGAGAACCGCTCCCCGTCCTTCACGTCCACATGCATGAATTTCGCGGACTTCTCCGCCTGGAAGACCAAATTGCCATCCTCAACCGTGAAATAGTAACGCTGTATTCCGGCGCTGCCCTCCAGCCCCTCGTCGGCCAGGCAGACCACGCCGTCCTCCTGGGTCCAGGTCCCCATGCCGATGTAGCTGCTCAAAAGTCCGGCATAGTAGGAAAACGTGCCGTCCTGGTTCAGGGTCACCGCGAAGTCCCCGCCGAAGCCGCCCGCGTCCCGGATATACGTCATCCGGCTCACGCCGTAGGGCCAAAGCAGCGCGTCCACCTCTTCCTCCGGCTCGGCCTGTCCGAAGGCGCACGCGCAGGCCAGGGCCATGGCCAGCACCACGGCCACCGCCGCCCACAGCCACCGCCTGGGGGCCTGGGCGATGCGGGTGATGCGCTCCTTGAGGCTCTTCTTGTCCCCCGTCATAGTGGTGGCGCATCGGAACAGGTTGCCCGGGCCGGGCCGCGCGGTGACCAGGGACAGCAGGGTGCCGCCATAGGCGGCCCGCTCCCCGTCCCCCAGACGTTTGAGGGCCCCCTCGTCGCAGGCCAGCTCGCCGTCCCGCCGGCTCAGCCCCACCGCCAGCCACACCAGAGGATTCCACCAGTGGACGGCCAGGGCGGCGCACCGCAGCAGGCTCCAGATGTGGTCGCCCTGGCGGAAATGGGTGTACTCGTGGGCCAGCACGTGGCGGAGCATGGCCGGGTCCGCCGCAGCCTCAGGGGTGACGTATACCGCCGGGCGGACAATGCCGAACAGGCAGGGGGAGGGCAGTCCCGCCGCCACATACACCGCCAGAGGACAGTCCGCCCCCTCCAGCGGGACGCGCCCCTTCCGCAGCCGCACATAAAACCGCAGGTTGGACGCCAGCAGCACCAGCGCCGCCAGTCCGGCCCCCGCCAGCCACGCCCGGCCCAGCCAGGGGGCCAGTGCGCTCAAATCAGGGGCGGCTGGGGGCTCCAGCGCGTCCGGCGCCGCGGGAGGGCCGGGGAGGGTTGGCGCCATTCCCGGCGTCAGCTCCGTGACAGGCAGGCCGGTTATCCCGTCTCCCGGGGCGGCGTCCGCAGCGGGCGCTGTGAGCGCCGGGGGCAGGTCCGCCACGCCCTGTTCCATGCGGGTCTCGGTGAATACCCACACTCCGGCAATGGGGGAGGTGAACAGCTGCACCGGCACCAGCAGCCGCACCAGCACCACCGCCCACAGCGCGTAGCGCATACGGGCGCTGATGCGCTTTCCCAGCGCGAAGCGCAGGGCCAGCACCACGGAAATGAGAAATATGGAGGTAAACACCCACTCCAGCAGCATCAGCGTCATATCTTTCCCCCCCTTTCAATCTGATCCAGGATGGAGCGCAGCTCGGCCACCTCGTCCCGGGACAGCTCCTGGCGTTTGGCCATGGCGCTCATCATCATTCCTACGCTGCCCTGATACACCCGGTCCAAAAAGCTATGGGTCTCGGCGGTGACGGCCCGCTCCCGCTCCACCGCCGGGGCGTACAGCTTGCCGCGGGCCCCCGGCTCCACCCGGACCAAGCCCTTTTCCTCCATTCGGCGAAGGGTGGTGATGGTGGTGCTCTTGGCCCAGCCCACCTGCTCCCCCAGCGCCGCCACCAGCTGCATCACCGTGCGGGGGCTGTCCTCCCACAGGCAAGTGAGCACGCTCCACTCGCTGGAGGTGAGCTTGACGCCCGCCGTATCCTTT
>Ga0137310_100341_pt1 | contig 30964 bp, 26 predicted proteins | sample NAcewiD2O_June_2_FD_97183 | JGI IMG/M metagenome (GOLD analysis project Ga0137310, IMG submission 97183) | Mouse cecal microbial communities from Vienna, Austria - N-Acetylglucosamine amended D2O_June | ecosystem: Host-associated > Mammals > Digestive system > Large intestine > Cecum | place...
CCGTATTATCATTATATCACGGCTATCGAAAATGTCAAGTTTGCTTTCCGTTTTTTGAAAGAAGATTATAAAACTTGTTTTCTTTTCGACCGCCCTCCACGGACGGTCTTTTGTTTCTTTGGCTTGGAATAGTGTGGTGCTGGCGGTCTATCTGTTGTTTTCGGTTGCTTGCTTCTTTACCGTACATGAGAATTCGCGCCAGATTGCGATAGGTAAGCCAATAGTTTCAAATGTTTTCGGCTTTTCCCCCGCTTAGCACCGTGCATGCGACTTTCACCGCACACGGCGCCCTATGCGCCATATCGTGGCTGACAAGGAATGTGTAATATTGTCCCATAGACAGGGGCGTTGTAGAGCGCTGCCAGCGTGTACGCCTTGATGTTGTCGATCTTGTCGGTGTTGCTTTTCAGACTGTCTATGACATAGCCGATATGTTCACTGTTCAGTTTCAGGAACCGGCTTTTGACAGGCGGGAATTCTCCCGAATTGCTGGAAACACATTTGAGGGAGAGGTAATAGACAGCCATACATTTGCAGGCATGATTAAAATGAATCTTGCAGAGAAAGTTGTCAGCAGCGACGAACTCAACTTAAAGGTAGACGGTCTTGGCTATGACGATGACAGGATGCTTGACAGCGAAGAAATATCTGCATCCCACTGGACAGATGGCAGATGGAATATTGTCATTCCGTTTGAGGTGAACGAGACAGATGTAAAGATGATTGAACTTTTATAGTGATACACATACTACCTATTATGGAAAGGCATTAGCCATTATCCGCGCGGGGTATGAACCGGGGAAATTAAGGTGCATGTATCTGGAGACGGGATTGAACAGCAAGAGATTGCTATTTTAGTGCATAATCTGTAACCTAAATTCCGCAAAAAATTATAACGAGGTGATGAATCAATGAGTTTTCGAGGTGAACAGGTTATTAAAGGGACGACATATGTCTTTGAAGCCATTGCACAATGGGATGCCGAAAAGCAACAGTCCCGTCAGAAACGTATTTATATTGGAAAAAAAGATCCTGTGACTGGAGCTTTTCTGCTAAATAAAAAATACTATGAACTTTATGGGGAAGATGCAGATACCACAAATTTTCAGACCAGTTCCGTTATGAAGTCTGTGGATTTCGGAAATATCTATCTTATGGATCATGCTTCTTCCGCCTGTGGCCTGAAGCAGGTGCTGATGGAAACTTTCCCGGACTGCTGGGAAGATATCCTTGTCTGTGCGATGTACTCCTGTTCTGAAAATGAAGCCCTTTATTTATGTGAAGACTGGGCGCACAATTCCCGGGTTCCGTCAGCTCCTTCCTCCCAGGACATCAGCAGGCTGCTGAAAGAACTGGATGAAGACAGACGGATGCTGTTTTATAAAAAATGGGCACAGCTGCGTGGCGAGAAAGAATATCTGGCACTTGACATTTCTTCTGTCTCTTCATGGTCCGAACTGATCAATTATGTCGAATACGGATATAACCGTGACCATGAAGATCTCCCGCAGGTCAATCTGGCAATGCTTTTTGGGGTGGATTCGCGGCTTCCTGTATTTGCCCGTATTTATCCAGGGAGTATAAAAGATGTGAGCACCCTTGCAGGCATGGTTGCCTTTCTGGATCAGCTGCAGCTTAAGCAGATGCATTTCGTAATGGATAAGGGCTTTTACTCTGCAAAAGGGGTAGGCGTCCTTCTTGAAAAATATATCAAGTTTGCCATAGGACTCCCGTTTTCCACAGGAATGGCTAAAGAAGCTGTCAGGGAAAATACCGAAGCAATAGCCAGCCCGGCAAATGCCATCGAGGTGGACGGACATATTTATTATGCTGCGGTAAAGAAACTGACAATAAACAGGAGACGGACATATCTTCATATATACTATGACAGGGAAAGAGCGGCAAAGGAACATGACCGGCTGATGCATAAGGTAATAAGGATTGAAAACGGGCTGGTTGACGGAACTGTCAGAATGGACTCGACAGAAGCACAAAAATATTTTTCTTTCCAGAAAAACAGGGAAGGAACGTATAACATACACCGGAAAGAGGATTTCATCAGGGAACAGCTGGAACTGACAGGATACTTTGTTATCCTGACCAATGACAGTAAAGATCCTGAATATATTTTGAATATATACCGGACAAAAGACGTGGTAGAAAAGTCTTTCGACAACATCAAAAATGAACTTGATCTGGAAAGACTGCGGATCCATTCGGACAAAGCAATGGAAGGCAGGATATTTATAGGTTTTATTTCACTCATAATCACTTCGTATATAAGGAAGATAATGGAAGACAAAAACCTGTATTCATCATATTCGCTAAGTAAACTATACAGCGAATTAAAGAAACTTCGTCTGATCCAGTTTAAAAACGGGAAACAGGTGCTGACAGAATTAACCAGTAATCATAAGGCGATTTTCAAAGCGTTTAATATGAAAGTCCCGGTCCCCTCCTCGTTATAATTCAATGCGGAATTTAGGTAATAAATACTGCATTTATCCTGCGGTAAATCACAGTCACACCGGAGAATGCCGGAAAACAGGCTATTCTCCTGCTCACTCATTAAAGGAGACTTCCCATGGACCACTTACGCTGTGTCGTAGAACGAATTACATATCAGAATGCCGACAACGGCTACACAGTACTCAAATGCGCTGTCAAGAACGCCCAGGATCTGGTGACGGTAGTCGGCATTATGCCGGACACTCACGTAGGCTCGGTGCTTGCGCTGGAAGGCGTCTGGAAGGTGGACGCCAAATACGGCCGCCAGTTTTCCGTGGAGAAATTCGAAGAGACCCTTCCGGCCACGGTTTACGGCATCGAGAAATATCTTGGTTCCGGTCTGATCAAAGGCGTGGGGCCGAAGTTTGCCCGCCGCATTGTGGAGAAATTCGGAAAGGACACGCTGGATGTGATCGAGGAAAATCCGGATGCGTTGATCGAGGTGGAAGGCATCGGCAGAGTGCGGGTGGAGCGGATCAGGAAGAGCTGGGAAGAGCAGAAGGAGATCAAGAATATCATGCTTTTTCTGCAGGGGCATGAAGTCAGCACCAGCCATGCCACGAAGATCTTTAAGACCTATGGCAGCGACAGTATCAGCGTCGTGCAGGAGAATCCTTACCGGCTGGCCGACGATATCTGGGGCATCGGTTTCAAGACGGCGGATACCATAGCGGAGAAGATGGGCATTGAGAAGGATCGTTTTATCCGTCTGCGGAGCGGTATTCTCTATACATTGAATAAACTTTCCGAGAATGGCCACTGCTATGCGGTAAGGGAGCAGCTGATTCAGGCTGCGGTGCAGCTTTTGGAGGTGGAGGAGGCGGAGCTGGAGATTACTTTGGACGAAATGCTGCGCACGGAGGAGGTGATCCGGGAGGAGGAGGCCATCTACCTGCCGCCTTTTTTCTTTTCCGAGACTGGCTGTGCGAAGCGGCTGCTTAAATTGCTGGCGGCCGAGCGCCGTGTGCAGATGGATGTGGATACGGTGATGGAGACGGTCATGGGCCGGGCAGGGCAGGGACAGCACATCACCTACGACGAAGTCCAGCTGGAAGCGATCCGCGCAGCGGTATCTTCCAAGATCATGGTGCTCACCGGCGGCCCGGGTACGGGCAAGACCACCACAACCATGGGGATCATCGCCGCCTATCGTGCCGCCGGCTGCCGTATTATTCTGGCGGCACCTACGGGACGGGCGGCGAAGCGCATGTCCGAGGCCACCGGCATGGAGGCAAAGACCATTCACAGGCTGCTTGAGTATAAGCCGCCGGAGGGCTACCAGCGTAAGGAAGAAAACCCGCTGGAGGGAGACGTGCTCATTCTGGACGAGTGCTCCATGATCGACATTATGTTGATGTACAACCTGTTAAAAGCCATGCCGGAGCAAATGACGCTGATCATGGTGGGCGACACCGACCAGCTGCCCTCGGTGGGCGCCGGAAATGTGCTGAAAGATATCATTTCTTCCGGGCGGATCCCTGTAGTGCGTTTAAGCCGGATCTTCCGGCAGGCCCGGGGCAGCCGTATCATCATGAATGCCCACCGCATCAACAAAGGGGAGCAGATCGACATGCGGGGCGGCCGGGACTCGGATTTCTTTTTTGCCGCGAAAGAGACCAATGAAGAGGTGGTGGAGCTTCTGGTGAAATACTGCACCGAAAATCTGCCGCGCTATTATCATGTGGATGCCCTGCAGGATATTCAGGTGCTGACGCCCATGCAGAGAGGCGTCTGTGGGGCGGCGAACTTGAATCAGGTGCTGCAGGAGGCCATGAATCCGGGCAGCATTTTCCTGCGCAGAGGTGGCACGCAGTACCGGCTCCATGATAAAGTCATGCAGATCCGCAACGACTATGATAAGGAAGTTTTCAATGGTGACATAGGTGTCATAAATCATGTGGACATGGAAGAGCGGGAACTGACCGTGAATTTTGATGGACGGGAAGTGGTGTATGACGTAAGTGAGCTGGAGGAATTGACCCTTGCCTACGCCACCACCATTCACAAATCCCAGGGATCCGAGTATCCCATCGTGGTGATGCCTTTTACCATGAGCCATTATGTGATGCTGCAGAGAAACCTGCTTTACACCGGCGTGACCAGGGCGAAGAAGATCCTGGTGCTGATCGGGGAGAAAAAGGCGGTCTGGTACGCCGTCAAAAACGAGACCACCGCAGACAGAAATACGAAGCTGGCGGAACGTCTGCGGGAGGACAGCATGGAGTCCCGGATCGTTGCGCGTATGGTGCAGACAGAGCGGGCAGGACGGCAATCTGACAATAACGCAGGCCGGGCAGAGGCAGCAGCGGGGGATGTGCCGGCAGCTCGGTCAGATCGGCAGGAAGTCCCTGCGGCAGGTAGTCTTAATCAAAATAAAGTCAGGATGATCCGGTACAAAGGCGGAGCGCAGCCTTCCATGGTCGGCGAACAGCCGGCCCTTTACAGCGGTTCGCTGTTCCAGCGGCTTGGCCAGTCCGAATTCCGCAGCAGTTTTTCCCTGAAAAGCAATGACCGGAATTATGTTCGGGAAAAAGGAATGGACACGGTGAGAAAGCACGCGCAGGATTTCATTGCCAAAAGACTGTCGCCGGCCGCGCCGGCAAACGACGGCAGACAGACGCCCATGCGCGGACATCCGGTCTTCGTGGCCCAGCACGCCACGGCCACCTGCTGCCGCGGCTGTCTGGCGAAATGGCACGGGATCGCGGAGGGAGAGGCGCTGTCGGAGTCAGAGCAGGAGTATCTGGCGGATGTGATCATGGAATGGATCAGGAGACAGATGGAAACCACTTGATAGAAAATGGATTTTTGCGGAAAATATAGGAATGGCATGGAGATGTTAGGATGTAAAACAAATCCCGGCAGACTGGAGGTGTTGTTATGACAACCATCTACTACATAGAAGACGACGAAAATATTGCCCGGCTGGTGAGCGAATATCTGAACCGGCAGGGCTACAGCGTTTCCATCTTTCCCACGATCGCCGGGGCCAGGGAGGCTTTTGCAGGAAAGCTCCCCACACTGGCGCTGGTGGACTGGAATATGCCGGACGGTACCGGCAGCGCTTTCTGTCGGTGGATCCGCTCCCATTGGAAAGATCTGCCGGTGATTTTTATCACCGTCCGCGGCGATTCCCGGGATATCGTGTCCGGCTTTCAAAACGGTGCCGACGACTATGTGGTGAAACCTTTTGAACTGGAAGTGCTGCACTCCCGCATACAGGCATTGCTGCGCAGAACACGGGACGCTGCGGGGAAGTATCTGTCCTGCGGGGAAATATCCCTTGACCGGGAGAAGATGCAGGTATACCGGAACGGGGCGGAAGTCCCCTTAAGTCCGATAGAATACCAGCTGCTCTTAACCCTGCTGGAGAATAAAGGAAGAACCGTCACCAGACAATCTTTTTTGGAAAAAATCTGGGACAGCAGCGGTAATTTCGTCAATGACAACACGCTCACCGTCACCATGAAACGCCTGCGCGACAAGCTGCTGCAGCCGGCCTGCCTTAAGACTGTCAGGAGTGTGGGATATCGTATGGAGGAAACACCATGACCGCAAGAAGAAATATCGCAATTCTGATAGGATTTGTCCTGTCGGCCAGTCTGTTGTCTGCATCTGTGACTGCCGCGCTTCTGGAGCGGTATTATGGACACGCATACGTGCAGACGCTGGGACAGATCTGTGAGGGTGTGATTGAACATCTGGCCGACAGCCTGGCCGGCAGCGCGACATATCTCCCGAATAATGAACAGGAGGCTAATCGCCAAACTGCCCTCTTCCAAACCGAGCAGGCTGTCCTGAACGCGCTGAAAGAATACCGATACGACCCGTCTGCTTCGGCCGGACAGAACCTCCTTCTTGCCTACGGTTATCGACCAACCGATTTTTTGCAGTCTGCCGGCATAGGAGGCAGGCTTTTTATCTGGAGTGGATTTGTGGCGGGCAGCCTCTTATTTCTGGTGTCTTTTTCGCTTTTGAACAAAAGAGTGACCATGCAGGTCAATGGAATAACAAACTATCTGGAACAGGTGAACAGGGGAAGCGGCGGCGTGCTTGGGCAAGTCGGCGAGGGCGCTTTTTCCAGGCTGCAGGACGAACTCTACAAGACAGTCACCGCTCTGCGGCAGACGAAAGATACGGCGCTTGCGGCCAGAAATAATTTTGCCGAAAACCTCTATAATATCGCCCACCAGCTTAAGACGCCGATCACCGCCATATCTCTGTCCGTGCAGATGCTCCGCAGTGAAATGACAGGAGAGGGGACGGAAGCAGGACATCTTGCCCGGATCGCAGGGCAGCTCGCCCGGCTGACCCGTCTGGAAGAAGCGCTCCTTCTGCTTTCCCGCATCGACGCCGGCACGCTGACGCTTGAGAAAAAGGAAGTCGACGTTTTCACCCTGCTTGTGCTGTCTGCCGAAAATCTGCAGGAGCTTTTTCGGGAGAAAAATATCACGGTGGAGATACCGGAAGCGGGCGGGACATGCATTCTGGCGGATATGGAGTGGACCATGGAGGCCGTGATGAATCTTTTGAAAAACTGCATGGAGCACACCCCGTCCGGCGGTACGGTTCGCTGCGTCTATGAAAAGAATCCCCTCTACACGCTGATCCGGATTCAGGATACGGGCCCGGGCTTCGCCAAAGAAGACCTGCCCCGCCTTTTCGAACGTTTCTATCGGGGAAAAGATGCGGCAGGCGGCGGCATCGGCATCGGCCTTGCGCTCTCCAAAGCCATCATCGAAGGGCAGAACGGCATCCTCTCCGCGTACAATCTGCAGACGGATGTGCAGAAGGGCGTGCGGACGGGCGGGGCCTGCTTCGAAATTCGCTTCTACCGGTAAAGCTTTCAGGACATTTCCGATACTGTCACCAAGCTGTCACTTTACCCGTCTATAATTCAGGTACAGAGAGGAGCCGGAGAAACAAAATCTGCGGTTCTGCTCACGCACCCGGGTATACCCCGTTTGGAGCGGCGTAAAATACAAGGAATTGACAGGAGGAAATTATTTTGGAGATTTTAAAATGCGAAGGTGTGGAAAAAACCTACGGCAGCGGCGGCAATCAGGCGGTGGCGCTTGCAGGCATTGATCTGACCGTTGAAAAAGGAGAATTCGTGGCAATCATCGGGGCTTCCGGCTCCGGAAAGTCCACGCTGCTGCACATTCTGGGCAGTGTGGATAAGCCCACTGCGGGCAAAGTGACGGTGGAGGGCACTGACCTTGCGACCCTGCATGCGAAACAGGCGGCCATTTTCCGGCGCAGGAAGGTGGGGCTGGTGTATCAGTTTTATAATCTGATTCCGACGCTCACCATTCGAAAGAATATCCTTATGCCCCTTCTTTTGGATAAAAAGAAGCCGGATCCGGCATTTTTTGACCAGATCGTACAGTCTCTGGGCATTCAGGAAAAGCTGGACCTGCTGCCGAATCAGCTTTCAGGCGGCCAGCAGCAGCGGGCGGCCATTGCCCGGTCGCTGATCTACCGCCCGGCAATTCTGCTGGCGGACGAACCCACCGGCAATCTGGATCAGAAGAATTCCAGAGAGATCATCGACATGCTGAAACTGTCCAACCGCAGTTTAAAGCAGACGATCCTGCTGATCACCCATGATGAAAAGATCGCGCTGGAGGCGGACCGGATCGTCACCATAGAAGACGGCCGGATCCTGGCCGACGAGAAAAGGAGGTGACAGGTATGTGGAAAGAATATTCATCCGGTTACCTCAAAAAGAACCGTGCATCCAGCATATCGGTTATGACGGCGGCTTTTATCTCTGCTCTGCTTTTGTCCCTGCTGTGCAGTATTTTTTACAATCTGTGGGTCTATGAGATCGAGCGGATCAAAACGGAGGAAGGCGACTGGCAGGGCCGGATCGTGGGCGAGATCAGCGAACAGGATTTAGGACGTATCCGGAATCATGCCAATGTGGAAGCGGCAGTGATCAACGAGGACCTGTCAGCAGGACAGGAAACGGTGGTCGATCTTACCTTTATCAATAAGAGGGAGGTTTTCGAAGACCTGCCCCGTATTGCAGATCTGGTGGATGGTGACGAATATCCCGCCGTCACTTATCACTACGCCCTTTTAAACATGTATCTGGTTCGCAGCGCCGAGGATACTGCCCTGCGCTGGGTGTTTCCGTTTGCACTGGCGGTCACGGCGGCGGCCTGTCTGTCGCTTGTGCTGGTCATTCACAACGCTTTTGCGGTGTCCATGAGTGCCAGAATCCACCAGTTCGGTATTCTGTCAAGCATCGGCGCCACGCCGGGCCAGATCCGCACCTGCCTTTTGCAGGAGGCGTTTGTGCTGTGTGCCGGGCCGGTATTGGCAGGCAGCCTGCTGGGCATACTGGTCAGTATGGGAATGGTGGCAGCCACGAATCTTCTGTTGGCGGACGTGGAGGGAAGGCTTGTGCTGCCGTTTGGCTATCATCCCCTGATCCTGTGTCTGTCGCTTTTGACAACTGCTGTCACGCTGCTTGTCTCTGCCTGGATTCCGGCGCGGAAGATGAGCAGGCTGACGCCTCTGGAGGCCATCAAAAATACCGGAGAGCTGCAGCTGAAACGAAAAAAGAATTCCAGACTGTTGTCACTGCTGTTCGGAATAGAGGGAGAGCTGGCCGGAAATGCGCTGAAAGCGCAGCGAAAAGCCATGCGCACCGCAGCCTTGTCGCTGGTTTTTTCCTTTCTGGCTTTTTCCTTTATGATGTGTTTTATCACGATCACGGAGGTCAGCCAGCAGGAGACATACTTCGCCAGATACCAGGACGCCTGGGACGTGATGGCGACGATGAAAGATACGGACCTTGGTGATTTTGTGAAATTAACGGCATCAGACCGGCAGCAACAGTCCGAAGCACAGAAGCAGTCCGGAGAACAGAAATTGTCAGATGAAATCGACCAGACGTGGAACACCCTGCAGACTCTGCCGGGAGTACGCAGCTGTACAGCCTACCAGAAAGCAGCGGCGCGAAGGATCGTCACACCGGAAGAGATCAGCGCGGAAATGTTGGCAGCAGGGGGCTTTGAGAACCCTCCGGCGGAATATGTCTCCAGGGTTTCCGGCGGTTTTGTGGTAAATGCGCCGCTGGTTGTTCTGGATGACGACAGTTTTCTGGAATACTGTGCGCAGATCGGGGTGGAACCGCGGCTGGACGGGGCCGTGATCCTGAATACTACGCGGGACGCCAATGATCCGAATTTTCGAGAGCGGCGCACTCTTCCTTATCTGAAGGAGAACAACGCGACAACGGTTCTGATACGGGATGGATTGACGGAAGATGAGCTGGCGGCTCTGGCAGCAAGCTCTTTGGAGACTGGAGGCCGGCAGGAAGACGGGACAGCGGCTCCTGACAGGATTGTTGGAGAACAGCCTGTTAACGCAGCAATACTTCCGGTGACTGCCTATACCCAGACCCCGCCCGTCCTGCGGGAGGAGTACGGCACACTGGACTTTCACGAGCTGGTGCACTTCATTCCGCTGTCTGTCTGGAAAGAGATAGAAGAGCAGATCGGCGGCGCACAGCAGGAGATGTATCTGAGGATTTTGGCGCAGGAAGGAACTACGCCGGCAGAACTTGCGAAGATAGAGGTGCAGATATCCAAATTTTTGGAAGAAACGCCGGATATCAATAGAGCAGATGGAGAAAGAAGTAGAACCGCAGAATCAGAATCAAACGAAGAACACCAAAGAAGTGAACACTCCGCCGCATCCACAGGCCGCATTGAGATCGAGAACCGTCTCCGTGCGCTGCAGAACAACGAGCGGATGTTTACCGGCATGAAGGCGGTCTTAAGCGTCTTCTGTATTCTGCTGGCGACTATCGGCATCGGCAATGTCTTCTCCAACACGCTGGGCTTTATGCGTCAGAGAAGGCGGGAATTTGCCCGCTATCTGTCCATCGGCCTGACACCGCTGGGGATGTGGAAGATCTTTTGTATAGAAGCGCTGGTCATTGCGGGGCGTCCGGTGCTTGTGGCGTTGCCCGTTACCGTCTTTGGAGTGATTCTTTTTATCAAGGCAAGTTATCTGGAGCCGATGCTTTTTATAAGAGAAGCGCCGTTTGTGCCAATCGCATTCTTTATCCTGGTCATCTTCGGGTTTGTGGGGCTGGCGTACTGGCTGGGCGCGAAACGGTTACTGGACAGCAGTCTGGCGGAAGCGCTGCGGGATGATACGGTGCTGTGAAATAATGTTCGTCTCCCTCTAAAGTCTCACCGGAATCATCCGATAAAGTTAGTGAAGAGATTTATCACAGAAAGGAGGCGTCTCCTATGCGTATAGAAGCTTATACACAGGTACAGCAGTTATACAACGCGACGAAACCAGCTAAATTACAGGGGAAGGCACACGTATCCGCTACCGACAGGATTCAGATTTCCAGTATCGGTAAGGATATCCAGATTGCCAAGAATGCGGTGGCAGCAGCGCCGGATATCAGAGAGGACGTGGTGGCGCCGATCAGGGCGGCCGTTACGAACGGGACATATCAGGTGAGTGCGGAGAGCTTTGCAGAGAAATTAATGCAGAAGTACGAGGAAATCGAAGGTCTGTAGACACAGTGAAGGAGAGAATATAACGTGGCGAGTTTAATGGAAGTCTTGATTGATGTTTTAGAACAGGAAAATCAGGAGTACGAGAAGCTGTTAAGCCTGTCCATGCGTAAAACTTCTGTCATTGTGTCGGAAGACCTGGCAGAATTAACTAAGATCACGGATGAGGAGCAGGTCATCGTAAGCAGGATCAATCATCTGGACAACCAGAGATATGAGGCCGTTAGTGACATTGCGGATGTACTTAACAAGGATGTTGACAAACTTAAAATCGTCGATTTGATCAAGATGCTGGCAGGAAGAACGGAAGAGCAGGAGAAGCTGGCGGCAGTGTTTGACAGGCTGCGCGAGAACGTGCGCGGCGTGAAGCGGGCGAACGAGCAGAACGGAGAACTGATCCGGGATGCGCTTGAGCTGGTGCAGTTTAATATGAATGTTCTTCAGTCGATGAATAAGGCTCCGGAGTCTGCAAATTACAACAGGGGCGCTTACAATACCGGCGATATGATCGGGACGAGTCATATGACTTTTGATGCGAAACAATAATTGTTAAGGACGGTGGAATTATGTCATTAATGGGAAGCCTTTGGACGGGCGTATCAGGATTACAGTCTTCAAATAACGCGCTGAATACGACGGCGCATAACATGTCGAATCTGGACACCGAGGGGTATACCAGACAGCAGGTCGCACAGGGCACCAGACCTTATGTGACGATCTCTACAGGTAGACCTAATTGGCAGCAGATCGGTCTCGGTGTCAATTATACCCTAACGAGACAGGAAAGAGATTATTTTATGGATCTGAACTATCGTCGCGAGTCGGGACGGAGCGCTTATTATGATGTGGCGACAAGCACGATGGAAGAGGTAGAATATATATTGGGCGAATCCAATGAGGGCCATGAGTTCTCGGAGTCGCTCTCTAATTTCTGGACGGCAATTCAGGAGCTGAGCAAGGATCCGACAAGTTCTGTGAACCAGAATCTGTTCGTGACCAGAGCACATGAGTTTACGACACGCGCGTCAGCTGTTTATACCAGCCTGTGCCAGTATCAGGACAATCTGAACAGGTCGATAGTCAAGGAAGTTAACAATATCAATAAATATGCGCAGGAGATCGAGGATCTCAACCAGCGGATCATAGCCGTCGAGGCCGGCAAGGAACATGCCAACGATCTGCGTGACCGCAGGAATCTGCTTCTTGATAAGCTGGCGCAGCTGGGTAATATCAGCTATAAGGAGGATGCGACCGGCTATGTGAGCGTCAGGTTCGAGGACGTGGATCTTGTCAAAGGCGGCCTGGTGAACAAGATGGAGCTGTATACGGATCCCCAGACCGGTTTCTATACACCTTACTGGAAGATGCTGGCGAACTATTCCTATGATGAGAAAGGCAATCCGGTGGTTACGGAAGAGGATATCCGCGCGGCGAAGGTGTTTGACCTGAGCAGGACGATTTCTTCCGAACTGAATACGGATATCGGTTCTCTGAAAGGAATGCTTCTGGCAAGGGGCGACCACAGAGCGACTTATAAAGAGATCAAGGATTATCCGCCGGGTTCGGATCCGAATGACCCGACGCAGAAAGTGGACGGCTGGTATAATAAGAACGTGGCGCAGTCCATCGTTATGAATATACAGGCGGAGTTTGACCAGCTGATCCATATCGTAACGACGACGATCAACGACATTCTGGCGGAAGCGGCGGAGAAAGCCGCAGAGGACGGCAACCCGAATTATATGCGGGATGAGAACGGCAACCCCTGGCAGCTGTTTGTCAAGACGATAGAAGGTGACGACTGGACCACATCCAATATGACGGTCAACACCGTGCTGCGTCAGAATCCTTCTCTGTTATCCTTCCGGTTGTCGGAGCACTCCGAGGATAATGCGACAGTCGAGAAATTGAAAGCAGCTTTTGAAGCGAAGATATATACTTTGAATCCCAACGTACAGACGCCGGTCGGCTTTACCGACTATTATAAGAACCTGGTATCGCAGGTGGCCAACGGCGGTTCGGTATTCAGGCTGATTCAGGAGAACCAGACAATGACTACGGACGCGATTTTTTATGCGAGAGAGCAGGTGGTGGGAGTTTCTTCCGATGAAGAGCTGACCAGCATGATCAAATTCCAGAACGCGTACAATGCGTCCAGCCGTTATATCAACGTGGTCAGCGAGATGCTGGAGCATCTGGTAACTGCGTTGGGAAGATAGAAGAGGTGAGCCTATGTCATCAACATTTTTTGGTTTGGAAATTGCCGCATCGGGACTGCGGGCAGCGAACGCGGCCCTCAACACGACGGCTAACAATATAAGTAATGCAAGTACGGCTGGTTACAGCCGTCAGGAAGTAAAGCAGGAAGCCATGAACCCGCTCCGTGTATTTGCTACCTATGGCTGTGCGGGCGCCGGCGTCAACACGCTGGCCATCGAGCGGATCCGTGACAGCTTCTACGACCAGAAGTTCCGTGAGAACGAGACGAAGCTCGGAGAGTTCGACACGAAGGCTTACTACTGTAAGATGATCGAAGAGTATCTGACCGACGACGGCAAGACCGGATTCAAGTCGATCTTCGATGACCTGGGTGAGGCACTGCAGGAGATCACGAAGAATGCCAGCAGTGATTCCACCAAGAGCGCTTTTATCTCGACAGCCAAGAGTATGGCGGACTACTTCAACAATATGTACGGCGATCTGCAGAATCTGCAGGCGGACGTCAACGATGAGATCAAGATTCGTGTTGACCATATCAATTCCATCGCGCAGGATCTGGCGACGGTCAACAAGCAGATCAATCTGATAGAGATCAACGGGCCGGTGGCCAATGAGCTGCGGGATAAGAGGGATCTGCTGATCGACGAGCTGTCGGCGATCGTGAATGTGGATGTGACGGAAGAGCCGATCTACGATCAGACGGGGAATGAGACAGGCGCATACCGCTGTATCGTGCGGATCGCAGGCGGGCAGATCCTGGTTGACCAGAATGAATACAATCAGCTCGAATGCGTGGCGCGTGCTTCCGACGAGAAAGTGAATCAGACGGACATTGACGGTCTGTATGATATCCGCTGGACACACGGTCCGGAGTTTGGCTTATATAATGCATCCATGACAGGCGCCCTGAAAGGCCTGATCGAGATGCGTGACGGTAATAACGGAGAGTATTTCCGGGGTACGACCTCGGAAGTCATCTACAGCGGTGATACGAGTAAAGTTACCATCAAGACGGAAGACGCCTATCTGAGCACGATGATGAAATGTAATCTGTCCGATACGGGCGGCGTGATCAATATCGGCAATCAGCTGTATTATTATACGGACTGGAGCTATAACGGAGACGGCGAATATACCTTTACGATCGACAATCTGAAAAGCGAAGAGCCGATCACGGCGGTCAAGAATTACAAGTCGGCAACAGTCGGCGATGATGTGAGATATCAGGGTGTTCCCTACTACATGCAGCAGATGAACGAGTGGGTTCGTGAGTTTACCAAGAAGGTGAACGATATCTTTACGGACGGTCTCACGGCGGCAGGCGATGATGCCGGTATCCTGTTTACGGCCCAGAAGCCGAAGCAGGACGGCCAGTATACGGAAGACCAGCTGAATGATTCCGCGCAGAACGGCAAGGGCTATTACTATATGACGGCGGGCAATCTGGAAATCCTGGACGCGCTGATGAAGGACGCTTCCCTTCTGGGAACGAGAGGCCGGACGATCGACGAAAATGGCAATGAGCAGATAGACGGTGTGGAGCAGTGTGAACAGGTTAAGAAAGTGATCTCCATGATGAGCGACAAGAACCAGTTCAGTTTCCGCGGAAGAGATGCAGGCGGGTTCCTGGAGTGCGTATTGTCAGACGCGGCTTTAAATGCCAGCAATGCCAATATTTTCTATGCGACCTATCTGAGTCTGGAGACCAATATTGACAACCAGAGAATTTCCATCTCCGGCGTTGATGAAGATGAGGAAGCGGTAAACCTTGTGAAATACCAGAATTCTTATACACTGGCTTCCAAGATGATCTCGGTTCTGACAGAGATTTACGACAGACTGATCCTGCAGACCGGCGTCTAAGACGACAGGGCACTCACAGGCGAAGCAATTTGATGGAAAAGAGGATGATAAGCCATGAGAATGACAAATAAGATCATGCGGAATAATTCGCTGTATAATATCAATCAGACTAAGATCATGGAAGATAAGCTGACGAATCAGATGACCAACCAGAGCAAGATCGTGCGGCCTTCCGATGATCCGGTGGTGGCGATCCGTGCGCTGCGTCTGCGCAGTAATGTGACCAGCGTGACGCAGTATCATGACAAGAATGCGGCGGACGCCGATCAGTGGCTGACGGTAACGGCGGACGCGCTCGCGACGATCGATTCTGTATTGAAGAATCTGTATGAGCAGGCGACAGGAGCAGCCAACAAATATGAGACTTCGGAAGATTTGAGTATCATTCTGGAGCAGATGAAGTCCCTGACGAAGGCGTTTTACGACAGCGGTAATGTGGATTATGCGGGTCGTTATGTGTTCTCCGGTTTCCGGACGGATACGGCGATCACGTTCTCGGCGGAGGATATCGCGCAGATGAAGAAACATCCGGTGTCCTACAATCTTACGGAGAGCATCGGTTATGAAAGCATCAGCACCATCAACTACACGGATTTCAGCGTGCTGGATAAGGGGCTTCCTGCGGGAGCTGCGGCCACGGAGAGCTACGAGCAGTATGTGACCAACACCACGATGTACCGTTTCCGGCTGGCCTATAATGATATAGACAGCAAGGATGAGAACGGCAACCCCAAGCTGCCGACTCTGACGCAGAACGGGACAGCGCTTAACAATATCACGTCTTATGCGACGGCGGAGGATGCCTACAAGGCAGTTGCCGACGGTACGGAGAAGGGGATCGCGTTTGTTGCCGGCACAGGCGAACTGGTATTCAGCAAGGATTTCTACGAGAATCAGTTCAAAGAAGGCGACAGGTTTGAAGTCAACTACGACAAGAGCAACTGGAAAGAGGGCGACATTAATCCCGTTCACTACTTCCCCTGCACGGAGACGAAGGATGACGGCCAGCAGATCATCTATAATAAGGTGAAGGAAGACCAGGATATTTATTACGACGTAGGTTTCAACCAGAAGATCCAGGTCAACACCGTGACGACAGAGGTCTTTACCCACGATGTGCAAAGAGACATGGACGATTTCTATTCCCAGAGTCTGCAGCAGCTGAAAGCGATCGAGACCAAGATCAGCGATCTTGAGAAGAAGATGCAGGATCTGCCGGAGGACAGTGCGGCTTATCAGGAACTGTCCCTGCAGATGGAAGGCGCCAAGAAGGCGGATTCCTACATCCGCGAGAATATCCAGAAGAAATTCGAGAACCAGATCACGAAGTATCAGAAATACCGCGATGACAACGATCTGGCGATCACCAACAACGCGACGAGAGGAAGCCGTCTGGATCTGATCACAGAAAGACTTTCCAGCCAGAAGGCAACCTTTAAGGAGCTGCAGACAGACAATGAGGGGATTGATATTACCCAGGTTGCAGTAGAGTTATCCAGTGCGGAGCTGACCTATCAGGCGGCGCTGATGGCTACCGGTAAGATCATGCAGACCAATTTGATGAACTATATCTAAGAGACAGCGGCAGCAGGTAACGGGCTGACCATGAAAATGGTTTTGATGACCGTGTATCTGCTGCCGTATTTAAGAGAGGAAGGTTAAGACTATGCAGATTACGACAAAAGTGTTTGGCGAGATCACAGTGGATGACGATAAGCTCATATATTTTCCGAAAGGGATCATCGGCTTTCCGGATCTGAAGGATTTTGCGCTGATCCATGACGAGGAGAAGGGATCGGACTCCATTCACTGGCTGCAGTCCATCCAGGAGCCTGCTTTTGCGATGCCGGTCATGGATCCGCTGCTCGTATGCCCGGATTATAATCCCGAGACGGACGACGAACTGCTGAATAACCTTGGTGAGATCAAGCCGGATGACCTGCTTGTGCTCGTGACCGTGACGGTGCCCAGTGATCTGACACAGATGTCAGTAAATCTGAAAGGCCCGATCGTGATCAATGCCGGGGAGAGAAAAGCGATACAGGTTATCGCGGAAGGCGATACCTATCAGGTAAAATTCCCGATCTATGATATATTAAACAAGAAGAAAGCAGGTGAGTAGATGTTAGCTTTATCCAGAAAAAAGAACGAAGCGCTGGTGATCAACAATAACGTGGAAATCACGGTGCTGGAGATCAAAGGCGAACAGGTGAAGCTGGGCATCAGCGCTCCCCGTGAAGTCCCGGTATACCGCAAGGAAGTCTATGTGCAGATACAGGATGCCAATCAGGAGTCTGTTGATGTGGCCGGTATTGAGGCACTGCAGAATCTGCTTGGATAACAGAATAACGACAGAAAAAACAGTCTGTGTTTGTGACAGACTGTTCTTTTTTTAAAGCAGGGAATTTAACACCCGGATCATCTCCGCAACCCGGATCTCATAAGTGTGCAGCGCAGCCACCTTTTCATAACCGTTCAGGGCGATCTCGATGCGCTCGTCCTCGTGGCTTAAGTAATACCGGACCTTCTGTTCCAGTTCTTCCATCGACTCGTAGGTTTCCAGTTCCCGTCCGATCTCGAAATATTCCGGGATCTCAGCCTGCCAGTTGGTCAAAAGGAAGCCGCCGCAGCCCAGCACGTCCCAAATCCGCTGGGAGAGGCCGGTCTCGATGGGGCGCATGGTGATGTTTAAATTGATCCTGCTTGCGTGAAAGATTTTGGGCATCTGGGTCAGTGTCAGTGCAGGCCCTTTGCAGTGTACTTTGGGAAGCGCCGACGTATCGCTGCGGGTGTAGAGATTGACCTGAAAATGCTCCGCCAGCCGGTTCAGCGTCCGCTCCCGCTCGACGGCCGCCAGTTTTATGCCGATATACTGGTGTGCGGTCAGATAGCGTCCGGTGTCCGTGTAAGTGTCGCCGCCTCTGTAAAAATCCGGATCGACCTCTGTGATCTCACGGATGACACGGTCCGTCAGTGCATCGGCGATGAAATTACAGCCGTATACTTTAAGCTGTGCCTCGATCAGTCCGTCCACAAAGCCGCGGGTGTGCTCTGAAAGGCCGGTGCAGGCAGCGGCGGCAGCGTCTGTCCCGGCAGGCAGCGGCTGTGCATGGAGCAGCCTGTCGTAGCGGCATTTTTCCGTATAGAGGGAACCTACGAAGCTGACGTCGCCGCCATATCCGGCAAAATCCTTTTCCGTCATGCCAAGCACGGCCCTTTCCCAGCGCTTTACGTTTGCGGCCAGGGGCAGATAGAAGATCCGTCCGGGGTTTACCGGATGAAACGACTGATACTGTGCATGGTCGAATAAGAAAATGCGGTTCCACTCGTTTTTCAGGGCGTTGGAGAACAGCTCCGGCACGGGAGAGTCCACGCTCCAGCATACGTAGGGCACCTTGAAGCGATTGCAGGTATAGGAGATCGCCGGGAAGAAATTGATGCTGAACACGAAAGCGAAAGAATGCTCCGTCAGCCATTGTGTGAGCCGGAGGGCGCACTGCTGCGGCGAGACATGTTTATCGGTCATTTCTGTTTCTTCCGTGCAGACCGTGATGCCGAAATCGGTGAAGGTCTGGATAAGATCGGGTTCACAGATGTTGTTGTAGCGGTAAAATAAGATTTCCATAGGGGCCTCCGTTCTGACCAGCGATGGTTTTTTGTTGTGAAACATGATGATATTGTAACATAATAGTGCCCGTTTTGTATCAGCTGCCCTAAACATATTCTTCATTTTTCCGATATATATATCAAAGATCACGTGGTAACTCTCTGCGACTGTGCCCCGAAATCTGCCCTGATCACGAAGGACGCTGTATACTGGAGAGGAACGGACGTTATCAATAGACGATTCTATAAAGTATACTATATCACATGGAGGTGATCGGCAATGGCAATCGAACCATTAAACAGTGCTATGACCTATCAGGCACAGGCGGCTGTAAAACCGCAGACAGTAACACAGGTGAACACGGAAGTTCCCGAGGACGGACAGACAGTCAATGTTGATGCGACCACTGCATCCGTGACCAAAGTGCAGGCCGAAGACGAGCAGGCAGGCAGCGAAGGCAACGGCAGCGAGCAGCAGCAGGAGAAAATGGACGCACAGGTTCCCGGGATGCCGGACAGCCTGAAGAAGATGATCGCAGACATGAACAAGAAGATCCGCAATACCAATGCGGAAGCGGTGTTCGGCGTTCATGAGAAGACGAACAGGATCATGATCAAGATACTGGATAAGGATACGAAGGAGGTTCTGAAAGAATTTCCGCCGGAGAAGACGCTCGACATGATCGCGAGCATCTGGGAGATGGCAGGTATCCTTGTAGATGAGAAACTATAGTATTGCAACAGGAGATGGCAGACAGCATTTAGGAGGAAACGAAAATGGCTATCAGAATTACGGGTATGTATTCCGGTTTGGATACGGAGAGTATCATCAGCGAACTTGCCTCTGCGCAGAGCGTTAAGAAGAACAAACTCGTGAAGGCGCAGACCAAACTGAGCTGGAAGCAGGATGCATGGAAGGCCCTGAACACGAAGATTTACAGTTTTTACACGAACATACTGGACAATATGCGCTTTGAAGGTTCTTATATGCGGAAATCGACGAAGGTATCGCATCCCAATGCGGTAAGCATCGTCACCTCGGCAGACGCGCCGAACAGCGTGCAGACTTTGAAGATCGGGCAGTTGGCGAAGCAGGGGTATCTGACCGGCGGCAAGCTTGCTCCGATCAAAGATAAAGACGGAAATGACGTCAAGGTTTCGGCGATGACGAAATTAAAAGATATGGGATTTTCCGGAGAAGGTTCCTTCCGTGTGAAAGTGAACGGCAGATCCACGGATATCACGCTCAAAGAGGATATGAAGATATCCGACGTGGTAAACCAGCTGAATGCGGCAGGCCTTTCGGCGAGCTTTGATGCCAAGAACCAGAGATTTTATGTGAACGCCAAGAGCTCCGGCGCGACGGCTGATTTTACGATCACGAGCAATGATGCCGGCGGTAAGGATATTCTCGGCAAGCTGGGTCTGGTAGCAGCTTATGATACGACAAGTAACGAGTATAAAGAGTATCAGCTGTGGGCCAGCTATAGAAATGACCTGACAGCCCGCGGTGATGCGGAGGCCAAAGAGATTGCCAAACTGATCGCCGCGAAGAAGGCAAGCACGGATTCTCTTTTGAAAGCCAACGAGGAATATCAGAAGCGTCTGGATGCGCTGTTCAAAGATAATGACGAGAACAGCAAATATCAGATCGACTATGACGAGAACGACAAGGATAAGGTCAATGCCCAGGCCGATGCTTTATATGAAGAACTGTACGGCCCGGAGACGCCCAAGCTGGACGATAAAGGCCAGCCCGTATTGGACGCTGATGGCAATCAGGTCATGGAGCGGGTCGGCGGCCTTAAGAAGACGCTGGACGACGCGAAGGATGCCCTGAAAAAGGCGCAGGAGGAACTGGCGGAACTGAAAAAGTCCGGTACGGCCACCGAAGCTGAGATCGAAGCGGCGGAGCAGAAGGTAGGAACGGCAAGCGAGAAAGTAACAGATGCCCAGAAAGCCTTCAATGAGAAGAACGCCCACTACAGTTATGTCAAAGGCGTTGCCAATATCCAGAATGCGATAGAGGCCAACAAGGAGACGATCGCCGATAACAGATCCTACTATGAAGTCGATCCGACCACCGGCGAGCCGGTCCTGGATGCCAATGGGAAGCTGCAGGCGACCCAGAAGGCCAAGGATGAGATAGCAGGTTATTTTGATGATAAAATAGCGATGGCGGAGCAGTATCTGAAGGATGCGGCGGATTATGAAACTCTTTCCGATGCTGAGAAGGAAGCGCTGGGGCTGGCCACCAAGATCGACGGCCGTGACGCTGTGATCGATCTGAACGGCGTAGAATATACAAGTAGCAAGAACACCTTCGAGATCAACGGTATGACTATCACGGTACAGCAGGAGATCTCGGAAGAGATCACGTTGACCACCGCAGAGGATACCGACGAGATCTTCAATATGATCAAGAACTTCTTCACCGAGTACAATAAGCTGATCAATGAGATGGACGGCCTGTACAATGCGGATTCTTCAAAGGGCTATGAGCCGCTTCTGTCCGAGGAGAAGCAGGGGCTGGCGGATGCCGAGATCGAGGAGTGGGAGAAGAAGATCAAGGACTCCCTGCTGCGAAGGGATTCCACGCTGCGTAACGTAACGGATGCCATGAAGAATGCGTTGATGCAGGGCGCTACCGTAAACGGCAAGAAGATGTATCTGTCCGATTTCGGTATCAATACACTGGGGTATTTCAATGCGGCCGATAACGAGAAAGGCGCTTACCATATCGACGGTGACAAAGACGATCCGGCTGTGGCGAACAATGATGATAAGCTGCGCGCCATGATCGCATCCGATCCGGCGACCGTACAGAAATTCTTTGCAGGACTGTCCAAGAATCTTTATGATACACTGACGGATAAGATGAAGGCCATCAAGGATACCAGCAGCGCCTTTACCGTCTACAACGATAAGACGATGGAGAAGGAATATAAAGATTATACCGACAGGATCAAGAAGGAAGAGACCAAGCTGAATGCCCTGATTGATAACTGGTATAAGAAGTTCTCGGCGATGGAGACGGCCATGGCGAAGCTGCAGTCCAAGAACAATGCCGTATCCGGTATGCTCGGCGGCTGATAAGCTGATGACGGAGCGGAAAACCGCCGTCTGTCCAGCCTGACAGACATAACATATAGTAAACCACATAACAAAAGGTATATGAAGGCGGCGCATTGATGTGCTGTCAGGTACACCGTATCGAAAGCGCCTGTGCAGGGACTTTTCCGATACGGTGTATTGATTTAAAATATTGACAGGCCGCGCAGTCAACTGTATTATTAAACTATAGACCTTTAAATGCAGGAGGAAGAATCATATGCCAGTACAGAATCCCTATGAACAGTATCAGAGAAATAAAGTATTGACAGCCACACCGGCGGAAGTGACTTTGATGCTATACGAGGGCGCGATCAAATTTTGTAACATTGCCATCATGGCGATTGAGAATAATGAGATGGAGAAAGCACACAACAATATCATGAAGACACAGCGTATCATCGAAGAGTTTCGTAATACGCTGGATCGTCAGTATGAGGTGGCGGAAGATTTTGACAGGATCTATGTCTATGTGCTCCGTCGTCTGTTCGAGGCCAATGTCAGGAAGGACAAGGAGATATTGGAAGAGGTGAACGGACATCTTAGAAGCCTCCGGGATACCTGGAAGGAAGTTATGAAGAAGTGCAATAAGGCGTAACAGACAGTTGGCTGTTACAGCAGGATATAAAGGGGTATGTTTATGAGCCAGAGCGGTGCACAGATATTATTACAGAGTCTGGAGAAGAAGACGAAGCTGCTTGACGATATGATCCGGCAGAACGGTGTGCAGGAAGAGCTTCTGAAAGAAGAAGATCTGGATATGGATGCCTTTGATGAGGCGATCAACCAGCAGGGCTTCTATATAGAAGAACTGGACAAACTGGATCAGGGTTTTGAAACTGTCTATGACAGGGTGCGGGAGGAACTGCTCCGGGACAAGGCGCGTTACCGCATGGAGATCATACGCATGAAAGAGCTGATTCAGCAGATCACAGACAAGATCGTGACGCTGAATGCAGGCAATATGCGCAATAAGATGCTGGCGGAGAACCAGTTTAACAGGAAGCGGGTTGCCATCGGCACCGGCGCTTCCCAGAACAAAGCGGCCAGGAACTATTATAACAATATGAACCGTCTCAATTATGTGAGTCCGCAGTTTTACGATAATAAGAAATAAAGTTGTTTATGCACCTTGCATCTCCGGGTAGATGGAAGGTGCTTTTATCAATCGCGACAGGAATTTGACCATGGAAGCATATACAGGATTTGCACAGGTATACGATACGTTTATGGATGACACGCCCTATGAGGAGTGGAGCCGCTTTTTGCCGGCGCTGTTGCAAAAACACCGGGGAGGCGGGCAGGATTCTGTGTTGTCCGGCACCGTCCCGGCGGACGGCAAAGGCACGGGTAATCATTATGCCATAGAAACTGACGATAATGTCATAAAAGAGAATCTGCGTCAGGAGCAGAATACCATTCTGGATCTGGGCTGTGGTACGGGCACGCTGACGCAGCTTCTGGCCGCACAGGGCTATGATATGATCGGGATAGATAACGCGCAGGAGATGCTGCAGATTGCCATAGAGAAAAGAGACATCGCAGGGCTGGATATCCTCTATCTGCTGCAGGACATGCGGACATTTGAACTGTACGGTACAGTCGGCGCCGTGATCAGTGTCTGCGATTCGGTCAACTATCTGCTGGAAGAGGAGGAGATCGTGCAGACCTTCCGACTGGTCAATAATTACCTTTTTCCTCAGGGGATCTTTATCTTCGATTTCAATACGGTATATAAATATGCGCAGGTCATAGGGGATGCCACGATCGCGGAGACCCGGGAAGACTGCAGCTTTATCTGGGATAATTACTATCACGAAGAGGAACAGATCAATGAATATGATCTGACCGTGTTTGTAAAAGAGCCTGCAGACATGGAGCAGGCGGATCATGCGTTATACCGGAGATTTCAGGAGACCCATTACCAGCGGGGCTATGAGCTGGAGCAGATGAAGGACTGTCTGCGCAGGGCCGGTATGGTGTTTGTGGAGGCGGTCGATGCGGACACCCATGAGGCGGTAAACGACGTGAGCGAACGGATTTATGTGGTGGCGCGCAAAGGCGCATGACATTTTTTGTATAATTTGGATATCCTGTAGGATACTATGGTTATTAACAAAGCAGACAGGAGGGGCAGCAGAATGGCGGACTACATAGTGAGGGCAACGGCGGCGAATGCACAGATACGGGCTTTCGCGATTACATCAAGGGATACGGTGGAACATGCCAGGAGCGCCCATGACTTAAGCCCAGTGGTGACGGCGGCGCTGGGACGGCTGATGACGGGCGCCGTGATGATGGGCAGTATGTTGAAAGGCGGGAAGGATCTGCTGACGCTGCAGATAAACGGACGCGGGCCGGTACGCAGTCTGGTGGTGACGGCGGATGCGGGCGGGCACGTGAAGGGATATGCGGGCAGCCCGCAGGCGTTGATGCCGCCAAACAGCGCCGGCAAGCTGGATGTAGGCGGCGTGATCGGGAAGGGCACGCTGACGGTCATCAAGGATATGGGCCTGAAGGAACCGTACTCTTCCACCGTGGCGCTGCAGACCGGAGAGATCGGCGACGATCTGACTTATTATTTTGCGGCGTCGGAACAGGTGCCCTCGGTGGTCGCACTGGGGGTTTTGATGGACAGGAATAATACGGTGAAGCAGGCGGGCGGCTTTATCCTGCAGCTGATGCCTTTTACGGAAGAGGCGGTGATCGGTGCGCTGGAGAAAAAGCTGGCGTCGCTCGCGCCTGTCACCACACTGCTGGAGGAGGGTAAAAGCCCGGAGCAGATTCTGGAGGATGTGCTGGGCGATCTGGGCGTGGAATTTACAGACCGCATTCCGGTGTCGTTCTACTGTAACTGCAGCAAGGAGCGGGTGGAGAAGGTGCTGACCAGCCTGAGCAGAGAGGAGCTTAAGGAGCTGATCGACGAGGGCAAAGATGTGGAGCTGAACTGTCACTTCTGCAACACGGATTATACGTTCAGTGTGGAAGAACTGAGGAAGCTATACCGGTAAAGAAAGGCACAGAGATAAAGAGAGGCGGGACAATTCATGAAACATGGATTTATCAAGGCGGCGGCGATGACCCCGAAGATCCGGGTAGCGGATCCGGCGTACAATGCGGGCGAGATCTGTAAAGGACTGAAAGAGGCATATGCAAAAGGAGCGAAGATCATCGTCTTTCCTGAGCTGTGCATTACAGGATATACATGCGGCGACCTTTTTTTGCAGGAGCTGCTGCTTATGCAGGCGCGGGAGGCGCTGGATGTGGTGGCGGATGCCACGGAAGGCAGTGATGCGCTTGTGTTCGTGGGACTGCCGTTGGAGATGGGCCATAAGCTCTACAATGTGGCGGCGGTGCTGCAGAACGGAGAGGTGCTGGCTTTTATCCCGAAGCGTTATATCCCATCCTATGCGGAGTTCTATGAGGCAAGACATTTCATGCCGGGCAACGAAGAACCGGAGATTTACCTTTTTCATGGAAAAGAGGTGCCTGTGGGGACCAACATCCTGTTCGCAGTGGATGCGGTGCGCGGCCTGACGGTGGGCTGCGAGCTGTGCGAGGATCTGTGGGCGCCCCTGTCGCCGGGCACGAGACATGCGCTGGCGGGAGCCACGGTGCTGGTGAACCTGTCGGCTTCCAACGAGACCGTAGGCAAGGATGTGTACCGGGAAATGCTGGTGAAGTCTTCCAGCGCGAAGCTGATCGCGGGCTATGTCTACGCTTCGGCGGGGGAAGGCGAGTCCACCCAGGATCTGGTCTTCGGCGGCCATAACATGATCGCGGAGAACGGGACGATGCTGGCGCAGGCGAAACGCTTCGCGCCGGAGAATCTCTATGCGGATCTGGATCTTCACAGGCTGCAGCATGAAAGACGGCGGATGATGAGCTACCGGCCGGAGCGCAGCGGGGTTTATCTTGTGATACCTGTTTCCATGGAGGAAGAAGAGACGGCGCTGGAGCGCAGCTTCGGGGGCAGGCCTTTCGTGCCGGCGGACGAGAAGGAGCGCGCGCGGCGGTGTGAGGAGATTTTGTCCATTCAGTCCTGCGGCCTTAAGAAACGATATGAGCATACAGGCTGTCAGTCGGCGGTAGTCGGGGTTTCGGGCGGATTGGACTCTGCGCTGGCGCTTCTGGTGACGGTGCGTGCTTTTGATATGCTGGGACTGGACAGACGGCAGATCACGGCCGTGACCATGCCGTGCTTCGGCACCACGGACAGAACCTACGATAATGCCTGCAAGATGGCGCGCACCCTGGGGGCGACGCTGCAGGAAGTGGATATCAAAGAAGCGGTGACGGTGCATTTCCGGGATATCGGACAGAAGACAGAGGATCATGATGTGACCTATGAAAACGGACAGGCCAGAGAGCGCACCCAGGTCTTGATGGATATCGCCAACCGCACGGGCGGCCTGGTCATCGGGACCGGGGACATGTCGGAACTGGCTCTGGGATGGGCCACCTACAACGGCGACCACATGTCGATGTACGGCGTCAATGCCGGCGTGCCAAAGACGCTGGTGCGCCATCTGGTGCAGTATTATGCGGACACCTGCGGCAGCGGGGAACTTAAGGACGTGCTTCTGGATGTACTTGACACGCCTGTCAGTCCGGAGCTCCTGCCGCCCGTGGACGGCGTGATCTCCCAGAAGACGGAAGATCTGGTGGGGCCTTATGAGCTGCATGACTTTTTCCTGTATTACATGCTGCGCTGCGGTTTTGAGCCGTCAAAGATCTACCGGATCGCCTGCCGGTCTTTTCAGGATATGTATGACAAGAGTGTCATTTTGAAGTGGCTCAAAACCTTTTATAAGAGATTTTTTGCACAGCAGTTTAAACGTTCCTGCCTGCCGGACGGCCCCAAAGTCGGCAGCGTGGCAGTATCCCCCAGAGGGGATCTGCGGATGCCCTCCGATGCCTGCGCCGACATCTGGCTGAGACAGGTTGAGGAATTGTAATTGTAAAAGAACAGTTTACGGTGTGATGACACCTGCGTCAGTATCTCCCTCATTTTCCAACGCCTTGTTTAAGGAAGTGCTGATGGCATCCAGCAGGATCATGGAGGTGTATTTGCTGTCATCCGGGTAGCTGATATTCTCCAGACTCTGATTGGTTATGATCTGGTTGGCAAGATCCTCGAAAGAAGGCTGGATCAGAGGATACATGGTCGCCACGGCTTCGTCCAGGTTGATGAGCCTTATGGAGTTGATATTTTTCTCATCTACAGTCACCTCGATCTCCACCACGTTGTCGTTCAGGATCAGGGAGGTCGTGTACACACCGGGCACATAGGAATTGGTCGTAGTCTGTGTGACGGCGGACATGGTCTCTTTTTTCTCCTCTTTGGGGAGGAACATGATGATCAGCAGGACGATAAAAAGGATACCGAGCACGGCAAAGATGCCGGTATATATCAATTCTTTTACGTGAAGCACGACGATTTTGGTTTTGGAACTCATACTATATCCCCATGGAAATTCTTTTTTATCAGTCTATGACAGGCAGGGGCGGTTTATGCGTGCGATCGCTGGTGGTTTTTTGACGGAAAGATAATGGACTTTGTGTTCATAGTGTGATAAGCTGAAATTAACTTGATGACCGGTCTTCATAATTGGGAGGTGAGACAATGCCGAATGGTGCAGAGATTATTGAAAGAGCCGTAAATGAATTTCAAAGAGTGCAGGCGCATATGAAGAATGCGAAAAGAGAAAATGCTGTCGAGACGTATGCGGAATTAAAGAAGGATTATAAATCTTTAAAGGTAGTACTGAATTCCCTCGGCGTGAACCTTACGGACATCGACGAAATCAAAGAGTAGAAGGGAAACCGCAGGTTGAACTGTTATACAGTGAATGAGATATAGTAAACGACATAAGTGCGATATGGAGTTGACAACTGCATAGAATATTGGTATCGTTAACCGGAACAAGGGCGTTCTTACTGCAATATTGCGGGGGAAGAGCGCCTTTTTGTATGGATGGAGCTGTAATTGGGCGGTGGCTGTCCGGGCAGCCGGAGATCCGGGCGGCGGTTGAGCGGTAAAAAGAAAGGATGATGCATATGAGAAAGAATTATACAAGAGAGGATATCATACAGCTGGTAGAGGAGGAAGACGTGGAATTTATCCGGCTGCAGTTTACGGATATCTTCGGTAACTTAAAGAATATGGCCATCACGGCCAGCCAGCTGGAAAAGGCGTTAAACAACGAGTGCATGTTTGACGGGTCTTCCATTGAAGGATTTGCACGCATCGAAGAGTCCGACATGTATCTGTATCCGGATCTGAGAACTTGGGAGATTTTTCCGTGGAGGCCGCAGCAGGGCAAGGTGGCGCGGCTGATCTGCGATGTGTACCGTCCCAACGGGCAGCCTTTCGAGGGAGATCCGCGCTGCATTTTGAAAAAAGCGGTGAAAAAGGCAAAGGAGCTGGGCTATACCTTCGAGGTCGGGCCGGAGTGTGAGTTTTTTCTTTTTAATACGGATGAAAATGCGATGCCGACGACGATCACCCATGAGCAGGCCGGCTATTTCGATCTGGGGCCTATGGATTTCGGAGAAAATGCAAGGCGGGATATGGTGCTGACACTGGAGGAAATGGGGTTCGAGATCGAGGCTTCCCACCATGAGGTGGCGCCGGCCCAGCACGAGATTGACTTCCGCTATGACGAGGCGCTGGCCACTGCCGATAACATCATGACCTTTAAGCTGGCGGTCAAGACGATCGCCCGCAGGCACGGACTGCATGCCACATTTATGCCCAAGCCGAAATTCGGCGTAAACGGTTCCGGTATGCATATCAATATGTCGCTGTCCAGGGAGGGGCGGAATATCTTCGCAGACGAAAAGGATGGGATGGGCTTAAGCCGGGAGGCCTATTATTTTATCGGCGGCATCATGAGGCACATGAAAGGGATGACGGCGATCACCAATCCGCTGGTCAATTCGTACAAAAGGCTGGTGCCCGGATATGAGGCGCCGGTCTATATCGCCTGGAGCGCCACCAACAGAAGCCCGTTGATCCGCATTCCGGCTTCCCGCGGCGAAGGCACCAGGATCGAGCTGCGCTGTCCGGACCCTTCGGCCAATCCTTATCTGGCGCTGGCAGTGTGCCTGCGGGCGGGACTGGACGGTATCGAGAATCACATTCTTCCACCGGACAGTGTGGACCGCAATATTTTTCGTATGACGGAGGAAGAAAAAAGAGCCGGCGGGATCGAGGAGATTCCCGGCACGCTGATCGAGGCCATCAGCCATATGGAAGCCGACGGATTTATCCGGGACGTGCTGGGCGACCATGTGTACCGCAAATACATCGCGGCCAAAAAGGAAGAGTGGTACCGCTACCGCATGCAGGTCACGGATTGGGAGATCAGTGAATACCTGAATAACGTGTAGATTTTTGGCGTTGGATGTTAGCGCACGAATCCGGCGGTATGATGAGAGTGGACGGTCGGAGGCGCCTGGCGCTGTTACAGGAGCGGGAGGCCTGGCAGTGCCGACAGAATTATGGGAGAAGGAGGTGAGCAGGTGACGAACATTATTGTGGTTTTGCCGAAAATAGAGGACGCACGGGGCATCCGCAGCGTATTGATGAAAAACGGCATTCCGGTATCTGCGGTCTGCTCTACGGGAGCACAGACGCTGAACCACCTCCGGGATTTAAATGACGGTATTGTCATATGCGGCTATAAGATGACGGATATGCTCTACATAGAACTTCACCAGTGCCTGCCTCCGGGATTCGATATGCTGCTGCTGGCATCCCGGACGGTGCTAAATGACTGTCTCGACAATGACATCATGTGTCTGGCCATGCCCCTTAAAGTACACGACCTGATCAATACCGTAGATATGATGTGCCAGGCCGCCGCCCGCAGACGACGCCGGGCAAAGGCGAAGCCGAAAGTACGCAGGCCCGAGGAGGAGAAGCTGATCAGGGAAGCCAAAGAAGTGCTGATGGCCAGAAATAACATGACAGAACAGGAAGCCTACCGCTATCTCCAGAAATGCAGCATGGACAGCAGCACCAATATGGTGGAGACTGCGCAGATGGTACTGACGATGATGCATTGAGCCCGGACGCCGGATATTTGGCGTTAACGGTATAGTTTGTGAACTTTTTTTGTTGCGCGGCGGGGATATTCTGGTATGATAGAGGCATGAGGCATGAGGCATGAGGCATGAGGCATGAGGCATGAGGCATGAGGCATGAGGCGTGAGGCATGAGGCGTGAGGCATGAGCAAAACACGGTTGGCAAAGTAAAGAGGGGTGCGGTGAAATATGAAGTTTAAGTTTACGAAAATGCAGGGCTGCGGTAATGACTATATTTATGTGAACGGGTTTACAGAGAAGATTCCGCAGGAGGAAAAAACGGAGCTGGTGCGGCATATCAGTGACAGGCATTTCGGGATCGGCGGTGACGGTGTGATTTTTATCAATCCTTCGTCAGAGGCGGATTTTGAGATGGAGATGTACAACGCCGACGGCAGCCGGGCCGAGATGTGCGGAAACGGTATTCGCTGCGTGGCTAAATATGTCTATGACAAGGGCCTTACGGATAAGACTGACATTAGTGTCATAAGTTGCGGCCAGATCAAATATCTACAGCTTTTCTTAAAAGAAGGCCGGGTGGATACCGTCAGAGTCAATATGGGAGCGCCGGAACTCAGGCCGGAGCGGATACCGGTGACGGTGGCCGAAGCCGGTATGCCTTTGGAGAAGGAAAGGATCGTTAACGCGCCGATTATTGTACAGGGTAAAGAGTACAAAATGACATGTGTGTCAATGGGAAATCCGCACGCCGTCATCTTTCTGGAGGATGTGACGAACCTTGAGATCGAGCAGATTGGCCCGTATTTCGAGAATCACGAGAGATTCCCGAAGCGGATCAATACGGAATTCGTTAAAGTGCTGGACAAAAAGACCGTGCAGATGCGCGTCTGGGAGAGGGGCACGGGAGAGACGCTGGCCTGCGGGACAGGGTGCTGCGCTACCGTGGTAGCCTGCATTTTAAATGGTTTGACGGATGAGAAGGTTACTGTTAAACTATTAGGTGGCGAAATTGAGATCGAATGGGACCGGGAGGCCAATCTGGTCTATATGA